>Ga0066376_10005293_pt1 | contig 11000 bp, 11 predicted proteins | sample Knorr_S15_td_Bot_FD_77009 | JGI IMG/M metagenome (GOLD analysis project Ga0066376, IMG submission 77009) | Marine microbial communities from Southern Atlantic Ocean transect - Knorr_S15_td_Bottom_ad_5009_LV_A | ecosystem: Environmental > Aquatic > Marine > Oceanic | place: Southern Atlantic... | reverse complement strand
TACAGGAAGGATATGGAATCCTGTCATATGGGAATCGAGGATCACAAAACAGATACAGGCCGCATGAAAATTTCTTCCATCGAACTGACGGTGCTTGATTTATTGCGCTATCCACATGCGGCGGGGGGACTAAACCATATCGCCACAGTTTTATCCGATCTCGGAGATAAAATTGAACCCGGCAAGCTGGCTGAATTAGCGGCAAAATTTGAGCGTCCGGTCGTACAGCGCGCTGGCTGGCTTCTCGACCGTCTGGGATATCAACAATGCACAGAAGATCTTCATGTTGGCTTTATGCAGGAAGCGCAACGACCCTGGACGGAACTGGAACCTGCGGTCGCTAAAAACCCTCATCTAGCCCCTTTGCCCGTCGAAAAGAATAAAAAATGGAATGTGATTGTCCGCCATGTACCGGAGATCGATGAATGATACCCGCCATGAATATTATTACGTGGAGCAAGACGGCTCCATGGCCGGATCAGCGGCAGATTGAACAGGATCTGATTATCAGCCGGGCGCTGGTCGATCTTTTCTCCAATCCTTTCCTGCGGGAACGGCTGCGGTTCCGGGGCGGAACGGCACTCAACAAGCTGCATTTTCCTGCGCCGCTACGTTATTCTGAAGACATTGATCTGGTCAGGACGGAAGCCAGTCCCATCGGCGATGTACTCGACCGTATTCGTGAGGTTCTGGATCCATGGCTTGGACGCGCAGGTTTCGATCAAAGCCCGGTTGCACCGAAACTGCGGTATAAAGTTCCGGCAGAAAGCGGCGGAGAGATTCGCCTGAAGATCGAGATCAACACTCGGGAGATCGAGGCTTACGATCCTCTGCTTGAGATTCCTTTCCGTATAGAGAACCCATGGTTTTCTGGGGAAGCCAACATCCCGACCTTCACGCCGGAAGAGATGCTGGCGACAAAACTTCGTGCGCTTTTACAGCGCGACAAGGGACGTGATCTGTTTGATCTGGCGCATGCCCTCGAGGTTTTCGACGGACTAAAAATAGAACGTGTTGTTGAATGTTTCCTGCTTTATCTTGAAAAATCTGACATGCGGATTTCAAGAGCACAGGCAGAAGAGCGCATGTTTGCAAAGCTGAATAACCCTGGATTTATCGCCGACATGCGCCCGCTCGTGACACCTGAGCAGTCAAAAAAACTGACCGGCGATTCAATCCACCGCGCTTTCACTGATGTATTCCGGATATTTATAACGGCCTTACCAGGCGATCCATGGCAAAAAACAGATGAAATGATTGAGTATTTCAGGTTACCGCTTCAAAAGTCGAACTAACCGGCAGTTTATAATGAATGAAAAAACAATCAAGATATTCACCATCGGCTTTACAAGCTCCAGCGCAGAGGGCTTCTTTGAACGGCTGCGCGGCGCAGGTGTCAAAAAAGTTATCGATACGCGGTTATGGGCGAGTTCGCAGTTGGCGGGCTTTGCCAAGAAAAAAGACCTGCCGTATTTCCTGAAGGAGATTGCCGATATCGATTACGAATACCGCAAAGAGCTGGCACCCAGTGACGATATTTTAAAGCCTTTCAAGGACAGTAAGATAAGCTGGGATGAATACGAGGTGCAATATATCGACCTTATAAACCACCGAAACATTGCCAACATTCTTGATCCCGATGAAGTGCACGAAGCGTGTTTCCTGTGCGCCTGCAAAACCAAGCATCATTGCCACCGTCGCTTACTGGCTGAATATCTGCAACGCGAGTGGAGACAGCCGGTAGAGATTGTACATTTATGACGGGTCTATTATTCGATATCCCTGCACCAGCCGCACTGGATATTCCCGGTCTTCAGTATCTGCCTGATTTTATCGCAGCAGATGAAGAACAGGCGTTGATTGAAGCTATCGACCAGCAGACTTGGCTATCTGATTTCAAGCGCCGTGTTCAGCATTACGGTTATAAATATGATTATAAAGCGCGAGCGGTAACGGCTGACTCTTATCTGGGGACATTGCCGGAATGGATTGCTCCTGTTGCTCTAAAACTTCCCTTCAAACCCGATCAGGCTATAGTGAATGAATATCTACCCGGACAGGGTATTTCCGCGCATATCGATTGCGTGCCGTGTTTTGATGATATGATTGCCAGCCTTAGCCTTGGTTCGGGTACGGTCATGCAGTTCACAAACGGGCAGGAAAAACACGACCTCTATCTGGAGCCGTGCAGCTTGATTATCCTCTCCGGCCCGGCACGGTATAAATGGGCGCATGCTATTCCAGCTAGAAAGTCAGATGTCGTTGACGGTTTTAAAATTGAACGCGGCCGGCGAATATCTTTGACGTTTCGCAATGTTATTTTAAGCTCTGATTTTTAATTGCTTATATTCCTTAACAACATAATCGCGCCATTTCCATTTTTTGCGCCCACCTTTTGAGAACATAGCAATCTCAATTTCCTCACCTTTATGCCCTAATTCATCTCCGATCTGATCCGTTAGAGCACAAAATTTCTTATATGTCTCCATGGTGTTATTCTTGCTTACATGGCCTGATATAAGATGAACAATCTTTTCACCAGAGAGTAAATTAATTGATTTAGAAGTCCATTGATCCATAATGTAACCCTTATGAGATGGCTCACAAAAGAAGATCAACTTGGTAAAATACGCTGCGCCCATCCCTAATTTTTCAGGCTTCATCCAAACTTTATAAAACTCACTATATGCCTCTTGGGACGATAAAATACCGTGACGCATATCATGTATAAGTGGCTGTATCTCATCAAAGCGATTAAAAAGCGTAACACCATGCTTACGATTTTGCCCGCCCCAAGCCATAACCGCAGCAAGACATTCCCAGTCTGCATAATGGCTGTCTTTGCTACATAGCCGCTTAAGCTGGTTACGCGTTAATTTACCATCAGGCTGATTTCCCTCAGGGAATTCTTTTTCAGTGTATTTCTTAACCCATTGCCACCAATTTTTGATGTTATTGCCGATCCATTGTTCTTCAACCAAAACCTCGTCTTTATATTCAATAAATTTAGCAAGATGTTTTTGATTCATATTTATTCTCCTACCCGAAACGCATTTTTCATCAGGCTGATTTCCCGTGAAGGCAGCTTAAGCTGTTTTGCCAGATCCGACCATGTGCGGACGGCTCCGACAACCTCCGCGATAATCTCTTCCATCCGTGTATCATCAACCCTGAAGACCGGCGCGACGCTACGGGCCAGATCAAGGCTTTGAGCGTTATCATTTTTTGAAATGTTCAGCGCTAGCCCCCCGCCGGTGGCTTCCGGGTTCATGTCGTATGCTGGCGAGAGCATCCATCCCTGATCCGTCAGCAGGAAACCGTGATTGCGCAAGTGGTCGTGCGTATTGGACACACAGATATAAAATACGATCCGCCGCCAGAGCTGTTCCAGATCCTTATTTACCTGCGCCCCGTTCTTCATGAGGAACGCAGCCAGATCCAGATAGCTCACGCCGGTATCTGCGCCGTCTCCGTCTTTCTTTCCCAGCAGCGTCATAGCCGAGGCAAAATGAATGCGCTCACCATCCTCCGTTCGATCAAAACGTCTGGTTAAAAACGTATCGTATTCGCCGGAAAAATGTTTGATGTCCGATGTTGCCGTTTCAACGCCAGCCTCCTGCGCCAACCGGTAAACCAGATACTCCCATTTGCCGATATTAATCTCATCACGGCGGCTGGGGAATTTGGCAATCCATGGATGACCGTTCTCATCTAGAACGCCGGCTTTCGGGCGCGCACCACCGAGCGAGCCGCCCGGTGCGATCAGCATCTTGAGCCATTTCATGTAATCTTGCTGGTTCTCGGCTTCATCGCGCTCCAGCTGGAGACTGGCATATTCCAGATCGCGCAGCTTCGTCCAAGGCGGGGCGGCGATATCGGCCTGATCATCCAGAAACGGCCCGTCTTCCGACAGCCGGAAGCGCAGCGCCCCCATCCGGTGGCCGTCGTAAACGCCGAGCAGGTAATCAGACTCCATAAGCGGCCTGCTATCGCGTTCTTCCATTTTTGCCTGCTGCGCTTCACGTCGCCGCATCAAGGCACGGCCCCAGCGGTCGGGAGAGGAATCCAGAAACAGGCCGAAATTATCGCTGCCCTCGCGCGCATATTGCGGCCCGGAAAACAGCCCCAGATCGGGATCAAGCACTTGCGCATAGGGGGATTTCAGCCAGTCGGGATCATATTCAAAGGAAAATATCTCCTTGCCTCTGACCGGTGCGGCATACAGTGTGCCCATAAATACGGGTTCCGCCATGCCATGCCAGTGGGCACAGACCTGTCTCGCTTTTTGTGCCATTTTTTGTTTGGGTTTCTTACTCATTGTCTTTTGTCCGTTTCGGTACGCGTTCTTTCGTGTGAGTGAGTTCGGCATCCTGCAAGCGCCGTCCCAGCGCATCGTCTTTGCCAATCAATAACAAATCCTTCTCAAGCCCCAGACAAAACAGAACGCTGGCATAGGCACCCAGCGTCACGCCACTATCACCATTTTCCACTTTGCGCAGGGTCGTACGGCTCATGCCCGCCCGTTCGGCCAGCATGGTAGTTGTGATTTTCCGGCGCAACCGCGCCAGTTTGATATTCTCCCCCAGCTCTTTCAAAATATCTTCCAAAGCCGGAGATAAAGGGGCTGTTTTCTGCGCCATAATAAAAACTCCTATCAATGGTTATTATTATAACCGAAATATGCTGTAAATGTCCAACATAATAACCATTAAGTAGATTTACGGCAAAACAGAGGAATTTAGCCCTAGAAAACCTTAAGGTCGCGGATTGAAGCCTGCTAAGTGATTGATTTTAATTGTGTGTATTGCTCATAAAATGAGGGGATAGCACTTTCCACACCTCAATTTTCGCTTCCATACGAAGGACTTACAAAGAATTTGCTTCCGGATTGCTTCTAAATTTGATGCAGTGTATCGATCCGCATCCCATCGAAATAACGATTAAGTCATTGATTTAATTGGTTGCGGGAGTAGGATCGACAACCGAAAATTTGAACCCTTGTAAATAGCGGGTTACACGACCTATGGTTAACAATAGGTTTCATCATATGGTCGCACTTAGCTATGAATCCGTCAAGTTTTAAGTGACCATATCCCTTTCTAATGTTGCTAATTTTATAGTCATTGCTACAGCAACACTAACAACACAGCATCTAGAAAAACAAGCGCAGGGGCTATGGGGTAAATTAAATCCTATTTGCGTTTATTTACCCTCTTGGAAAATTGCACCAAATTTACGCAATTAAAAAACGTGGGGTAAGGCGTAAGATTTAAATGCCTCTATTTCGCACGAGGTTGCCCGTACAGAGAGTTTTTACATGTCAGGTAGGGTTGTACCATAGGGCAAAAAACAAGACCCTCTACGGAGCTTAGAATCGAAAATTCAAAATGTTATGATTTATACTTTAATCTTACCAACAAATTTGATGTTATGCAAGTGTTTTTTATTCAACTAAAGTCTTGAATGTACAGAACAGTCAGAGCAATAATGCCGATGATTAAAGAAGCAAGCGAAACCCATGCGCCTATTTCTGTTAGCTTCCAACTTAACATTCTTTTGGAATCTGCTGACGCAACAATTTCAAAGTTATCGCAGTCATCAAACATATTCACTTCATAACGATAGATGTAGTAAACACCTGTACGAGACAATAGAGCCGCAACGGTGCTAAGACAGAATAATGTTAACAACCAATAATGATTTTCCAGCAATTCTATGACCGTAACGAACGCACCGACATTCACAGTAACAAGTAATGTTAATAATCCCTGTCCTGCCTTATCAGATTGATTACGGATTAAGAGTTGGTAGTCAGAGTTCTGTTGTATTTCGTGTAAGCAGGATTTCTTCTGAGTCATATTAGTATTATAGTATTACTATCAGAATGAATAAAGACAGATGTTAGTAAGAGTTGATACACATATAGTATTATACTGGAGTTTATACTGTATTACTCTTCTATTGATATATTCATGTTATTACAGAACTATATAATAGTAGTTTAATACTCTTAATATACATCTATTATTTCTACCTAATATGATACTGGAATCACTCCTGTAATATTACCAGTATATTCTATACGGTTCACTTATCGGCAAAATACCCGAAAACCCCTATAATTCTGGTACAAAAGTTATGGTTCGGGAAGGTTCAAGGTTTACTCCGTCCAACCCATTTTTAATGGGTCAAAAGTTTCACCAAATTTTTTACCTAATGCTTTCGGGTCTAACTTATCTGCGTATGCTTTTCTGACTGGCTCTTCTTCCAAAAAATCTATTAAAGATTTGCCGTTTGTTTCGTCTAGCGGTTTAAGACTATCGTTTGCTAAAGCTGCCGCTTCTCTGTAATCTCTGTCCCACTCCTCGAATGTATTGTAAGGAAAGTCTTGCATATAAATAATGCCGTTGGACGGGTCATCTTTTCTGATGGAAAGTTGCTCTGCTAATTCGCGGTTATTATACTTTTGCATTAGCCCCATGTAAATTGCCATAGACTGCTTAATAAGCTCATGGTCAATAGCTTTAAAGGGGTAAAGATTACCGTTCGTATCCAGTTCGCTTAACGCGTTTCCTAATGCTATAGTAACAGCAGGGGAATCATCATCTTGCTCAACAGTTAATCTTTGCGCCCCTAGTGCCAAGGCATAAGTTGCGGCACTAAGTTTATGTGGTCGTTGTCCAAATTTACCTTCAAATATGTCAGGCTTTTTCTCCCAAGCATCTTCTATGAATTTATTAGACAAGGCATTAGGATCACTTCCCAAAAATCCTCGTGTATGCTGATGTTCCAAAAGTGATTGCACTGGGAGTGATGCGATAGACTTTTTGTAAACATTCAATGCCCCACCAATAAGATTAAACTTGTATGCAAAGTAAATAATGAGAGCAATTACAATAATTTCCATGTTTTCTAAACCTTTTTTTAAACCAAAAAACCATCGAGTTTTCACTCTGGTGGCTGGGTGTTAATAACTGCTCAAAAGAAACAGCGCGATGCTTTTAGCTTGCGCCTGTACATGACATCGCCACCCAGCCTTATAAGACTGAGGGCGACACATTCACGGTAGTGTCTAGAATACCGCTTTTGAGGAGTTATTAAGCTCCGAAGCCTCATATGAGAACTCTGGTAATAATCGTAGAGAATTGATTAAAACCCGTCAATCACGTACATAAGTTTATACGTGATGAAGTGATTGAAACATTTGTCGATGGCGTAGATTAGTAGCTAATCTTCTCAATAGCTTCTTTAAACACTGGTAAATGTTCAATTTCAAAGTGCGTATAATTTATCTCCGTTACCGTTCCAGCTTCATGTCCTACGATAGCCCTAATATGCGGGAACTCTACCCGAGCCGCGCTTAGGTTGGTGATAAAGCTATGACGTAAACTATGTAGCGTTTTCTTGGCAGTTTTGAGTTCTAATGCAACTAAGTAGGTTTCATTGAACCAACGCCCTAGTTTACGTCCCCATGCATCATGGTCGGTATATGTTAGATCGTAAAGTAAGCGGGTACTTTGTCCGCCTGTCGTTGGACGTTCAGCTATAACGCGTTTGGCTTTCTCAACATACTCCAAGAACCCACGTTCAATTAGTTGCGAATGTATAGGGACAATTCGTGTCGCCGCATCGGACTTTGTCCGTTTACTTTCTTCCTCATCATTGATGGCGATATACCAGATTTTTGTTTCCGCATCTTGTATAATGTCATCGGGTAACAAAGATGCTATTTCATTCCGCCTTGCCCCAGTATATGTAGCGAGCAACGCGCCCCAGTAATAAGAACTTGTCTTTACTAAATCACTCTTCTGACCATCGCTTAAGCCTGTTAGTATTTTTCTGACTTCTGGCTTATTAAAATGATCGCGTCTACGATGTTTCTTTTTGCTAGATTTAACGCTTATTCCTTTGAACTGGTTATCTTTGACCATATTGTTTTGCTGTGCCCAGCCGCATAGTGAGCTAAAATATGCTAAATATTTGTTCACGGACGTTGTACTAAGTGTAGGTAAATCATCTTTACGCGCCAGATCGACTTGCTCTTCCAGACTTAAATCTCGTGTTAACTTCCCTTTATTCCGCCCTGTGGGCGTATCCATGAGCAAAGACTTTACTTTTTGAACTGTTGCTACGTCTATGTCCCCGATATAATAATCCGTCCCTAAAGCGTCTATTAGATATTTTAGGCAATCCCTTTGCTCGTTATAGCTACGCCCTGATAGCGTTCCTTGTAATTCAGATAAGTATTTCTCCATTACGTCTGCCACGGAGTAGTTTGTTAGTTGTACGCTGCTTTTCTCGCTTACCTCTTCGTCCATACTGTAATCTGTTAGCTTGTTGTTATATGCTAAAATATCCTTAGACATATTTCGTAGCACAAATTTGTACTGCGATTTCGCCATAGCATAATCTTCACTGTCTGGCTCAATATTCAAGCCGTATAACTCACTCATGTTCATAATTGATTTATGGATGTCTGCTTCAACAGCTTTCTTGTCTGCTTTGCTAAGATCGCTGATCGAATCAATTTCGTGCTTAATCATTTCATCCATCATCTTGATAGTCAGTTCATGCTGCATGACTTCTGACTTGGGCAAAGGTCCTAATTCATCCATGTTCTGCTTATGAACGTTCAGTAGTTTAGCGAAGTGTTTTTTGAATACTGTAACGATCTCTTTGTATGACATACGACTAAAGTCCAAACTCTGAATTAAGTTAATGCTATAATATTCTAATGTCTTAGCCAGTCGCAAGGCTTGTTTGGGACATCGCGTTCGCAGTGATATACTCACCCTGTTAGGCTTATACTGGGCTATACATGGCAAAGGGTAGCGAAAATAGTAAATGTCGTGTCTGGATTTAATCAGATAGCTTGGATTGAACATAGCAGGTTTCACTTTCTGGTATGATCGTGTACCCTGAAAGCGAAAAGCTATGATTTACAATGGTTTCCAAAGAATTGGTTGCGGGAGTAGGATTTGAACCTACGACCTTCAGGTTATGAGTGCAAACTAAATCTTTTTAACACATTGATAATACAAAAAATATTCTTACGTTCTCAAGGTATGTGAAAGAAAGTGTGTAAGTCAATACTTTACTTTCTGTTTTTTAGATATCAGGTTTTTAAAAGCCCATTTCGATTATTTTGCAGTTTTAATTTTTTATTTGAATAGTGCTATGCAAGTTCGACAAACCCTGGAGCTTAAATCTCATTTAGTCGGTTAGGAACCACAACTTTTGTTAGAAAATTATTCAGGATAAACAATTAATTTTGGTTTGACTCGATTGGAATGGGCGGTTAAAGAAAACTGAGGGATGTTTTTTAGGGAGAAAGCATGAGAACACGAAATAAGGTTTTAGCAGGTTTAGCCACAGTCGCAATAATTGCGGTTGGTGTGGTCGTTTACGTCACTCAATTTAAAGACAGTACCAAAACCTATAGCTGGCGATACAAGATGACCGTGGTTGTGGACACGCCCAAGGGGGAAAAGTCCGGTTCAGCCGTGCGTGAAATCATAGCCCAGGTCAAACCCTACCCCCGTGACACACGACGTCCCTGGCGCAGTCTGGTCAAAGTCAAGGGTGAGGCCGTTGTTGTTGACCTTGGTGAACGGGGGATGCTATTTGCACTGATTTCTGATAAGGCCGATGATGAATTTTATCAGGCGTTCCCCCCCCCCGCTGGTGTAAGCCCTACAACGCCTGAAGGGATTAAATATTACAGTGGTTTAGAAATTGGATTGAAATCTGTTATTTACCCTGGGCCGGAACTTAAGCCTGAAATGATAACATTCGGTAATATTGATGATCCTACAACAGTAGGAAAAATTCTTATTCAAGATTTTCAAGAAGTGTTTGGGAGAGGGGTTAGGCTAAAAGAAATTTACTTAGAAACATCTGATGATGAAATTACTCATGAAATAGCATCTACAATAAGCAGATTTGGAAATACAGCAGCGCGTTACGACAGAACTCGTTTTGTAAGAGACCTTTAGGAGGAAAAATGAATACAAATGTAATTAAATCCATCCTGTCTATGGATGCCTATAACCGAGGATATAATGCGGGTATAGATTTTAAAAAATACGACTCCCTCGGTCAAGTAATCAGCACACCTTTGGAGCTAGGTGAAGTTGATATAATGACAATTACCATTGATGGACAAAATCAAATTTTAGACTCAGCTGTTCTAAAAGATATCAATGGTAACTCGACCCACGAATCTATTGGCTTTTACGGCATTGCATACTCTTATAACGGTGAAACAATTATTTCCTATCGCGGGACTGACCAATTACCTGCGTCCATGAACCCGTTTAGTTGGGGCAGCGATGATGTCGTCGATATCGTCGATGGCTGGATTACCGGTGCCGGGTACAGTGCCGGTGAAGGCTCGCAGGCGGAGATGGCGATTAACTTTTACAAATCTGTGGCGGAGCAGCTTAACCCATCGGGGACAAATATTTATCTGGATGCCGATATTTCCCTGACGGGGCATTCCCTTGGTGGTGGTCTTGGCGGATATGTTGCCGGGCTTTATAAGCAGGATGCATCCCTTTATGATTCCATGCCGTTTTTACATGCGTTGGACAGCACAGTTATAGATATAGGTGATGGTGATGCAGCTCTGCAAAACCTGATTTACGGGTCTGCCACGCCGTGGACTTTTGATATCAATGGTATTGGTGGGGCTTATATGGCAGGTGAGGTTCTTGAAACCGCAAGAGGTTTTGTCAGTCCGACACAATCTTTCCAAGATGAAAATGCGATTTACGGAGATTATTATCTGGGTCAGTACGGTACTTCTTTTGGGAATTTCACCGGGGTTGATTTACACAGTATGTCGACAATGGCCATTCGTATGTACGCCACAGATTCCACCAAGGTTGCGGATGCCGACTGGCAATACGCCGCCCCCTTTATCTGGCCTTATCTTTATAAAGACACTTTTGCCTTCGAAATTGGTGCTGATTCTGTTGCGGGTCAACTCAACACAGATG
>Ga0066376_10005292_pt1 | contig 11003 bp, 9 predicted proteins | sample Knorr_S15_td_Bot_FD_77009 | JGI IMG/M metagenome (GOLD analysis project Ga0066376, IMG submission 77009) | Marine microbial communities from Southern Atlantic Ocean transect - Knorr_S15_td_Bottom_ad_5009_LV_A | ecosystem: Environmental > Aquatic > Marine > Oceanic | place: Southern Atlantic... | reverse complement strand
CGATGACGGCGCCGGCATCAATATCGAAGCCGTCAAGAAGAAAGCGCTGGACACCGGCGTGGTCACGGACAGCCAGCTCGAATCCATGACCGACCAACAGATCCTGCAGCTGATCTTCAGGCCGGGGTTCTCGACCGCCGCCGAGGTCACCGCCGTATCGGGACGCGGGGTCGGCATGGACGCGGTCAAGACCAACGTGGAGAAGATCGGCGGCACCGTCGAAGTCTCCTCGACCTCCGGCGTGGGCTCGACCTTCGTGATCAAGATTCCGCTGACCCTGGCCATCGTATCGGCGCTTATCGTCGAGGCCAGCGACCAGCGTTTCGCGATCCCCCAGATCAGCGTGATCGAGTTGGTGCGCGCCGCCGGCAATGCGGAACATACCGTGGAAATGATCAACGACGCGCCGGTGCTGCGCCTTCGCGATCGTCTGCTGCCGTTGGTGTCGCTCTCGCAAGTGCTGCGTCTCGACGAACAGGAAAAAGAATTCGACACCGAGACCGAAACCTTCATCGTGGTCTCCCAGGTCGGCACCTACAGCTTCGGCATCATCGTCGATCGGGTGTTCGACACCGAGGAAATCGTCGTCAAGCCGGTCGCCCCCTTGATGCGCGACATCGGCGTGTTCTCGGGCAATACGATCCTCGGCGACGGCAGCATCGTGATGATCCTCGACCCCAACGGGCTGGCCGCCGCCGGCGCCGACAACTCGTCGGTCAGCAGCGCGGAGGCGGTCGCCGATACAAGCTCGGCCGTCAACGACGAACCCACCGCCCTGCTGGTGTTCTCCAGCGGTCACGGCGCCCCCCGGGCGGTTCCGCTGGCCCTGGTGGCGCGGCTCGAGGAGATCGAACGCGAAAACATCGAGATTTCAGACGGCAAGCCGGTCGTCCAGTACCGCGGACAGCTCATGCCGCTGGTCCTCAGCCACGAAGACCAGTCCGTCGCGGGCGACGGCAAGGTCGCCATCGTGGTGTTCTCCGAGGACGGCCGCAGCATGGGTCTGGTGGTCGATGAGATCATCGATATCGTCGATGATGTGCTCAATATCGAGATCACCGCGACCCAGCCCGGCATCACCGGTTCCGCCATCATCGACGGCAAGGCGACCGACATCATCGATGCCGGATACTATCTTACCCAGGCCTTCAATGATTGGTTCCAGAGCCAGGCGGCGCCGACCAGCGCCGGAGGCGAGCCCAAGCGCCTGCTGCTGGTCGACGACAGCCCGTTCTTCCGCAATTTGCTGAAGCCCCTGCTGAGCGCCGCCGGCTATCACGTGACCATGGCCGACGGCGGTGACGAGGCGCTGTCCATACTCGAGTCCGGCGGCGAGTTCGACATCATCGTCAGTGACATCGAAATGCCGGGCACCAACGGCTTCGATCTCGCCAGGGCCTGCCGCAGTGACGACCGCTGGAAGGAGACCCCGATCGTCGCCCTGTCATCGCACACCACCGCGATCGATCTCGATCGCGGCCGCGAAGCGGGCTTCACCGATTATGTCGCGAAGTCCGACCGTGACGGCCTGCTTTCCGCGCTGTCGCAATCACTCACCCTCAAGGGAAAAGCCGCATGACCACGATCAAAAAATCCGGCGACGCCGCAGCCGATAAAAAACACGGCGAACAGCTCGAATATGTCACCATGACCATCGGTGGCCAATGGTTCGGAATTCCGGTTTTGAGCGTGCAGGACGTGCTCGGCCCGCAGAACATCGCGATGATTCCCCTGGCCCCGCCCGAAGTCGCCGGCTCGCTCAACCTGCGCGGCCGCATCATCACCGCCATCGACCCCAGGGTGCGGCTGGGCTTCGTGAAGCCGTCAGCCGGGAAGCGCGCCGCTTAAGAGGATCACCGACGGAGCCCTTCATAGACTGGACTAAGTTCATAGTTTAGTCTATACTATCTTGATGACCACGACCGTAAACCTTCACGAAGCCAAGACGCATTTCTCCAAGCTGATCGAACGCGTGCGCCGGGGCGAGGAGATCATCGTCGCCAAGGCGGGTAAGCCGGTGGCCAAGCTGTTGCCCATCGCCCAGGGCGCGCAGGTCCGCGCGCCGGGCAGCGCGCGCGGCAGGATCGCCCTGTCCGACGACTTCGATGCGGCCCTGCCGAGCGACCTCCTCGATTCATTCGGAGCATGAGGTATGAGGGCGCTGCTCGACACCGACACCTTCCTATGGTGGGTGACCGACGATGATCGTCTGTCCCGCGGCGCTCGCGGGGTCATCGCCGACGGGAGCAACGAGATCTATTTCAGCGCGGCCAGCGGCTGGGAAATCGCCATCAAGGCGCGCCTGGGGCGGCTCACCGTGCCCGACGACCTGACGCGCTTCATGACCGACCAGATCGAACAGAACGGCTTCCGTGTCCTCGCCGTTGAGCTGGGCCATGCGCTCCGGGTCCACGCGCTGATCGATCACCACCGCGACCCCTTCGACCGAATGCTGGTGGCCCAGAGCATGGTCGAGAACCTGCCCATCATCGGCCGCGACAACCAAATTGCGGCCTATGGCGTCGAAACCATCTGGTAGTCTCATATTACTTCGGCTGGATTAGGTCGAATTTCTTGAGCATGGCGGCCTGGCGGCGGCGCAGGGCCGCGAGGTCGAAACCCTCGATCAACTCCTCGAACAGGGCGTGCCAATTGACCTGGGCCGCCAGGTGGACGAAGACCGAGCCCAGGCCGATCGCCGCGCGATCCATATAGACGAATTCCCGGGGCGGGCTGACCCCCCCCAGGCGGCGCAGTTCGCGATGCACCTTGGCCGCCACCCTGGCGCCGTAGGCGGTGCCTTCGCCCTTGGTCTGGATGCGCCGCGCGCGGTCGTCGAGGATCGGGTCATAGACAAAATAGGCCCATAAATTCAGCACATCGATGATCTCCTTGGACAGCCCGGTGAAGCCCCAGGTCTCGTAGGCGTGTACCGCCAGGGCCTCATCGTCGGTTTGCAGCGCGTGATAGAGGTCGATGACGCCGCCGACGAACTTGGCCTCGAAGATCCGGATGCAGCCATAGTCCAGCAGGTTGAGCGAGCCGTCGGCGCGCACCGAGTAATTGCCGAGATGGGGGTCGCCGTGGATCACCGCGTAGCCGTAGAAGGGCACGTACCAGGCGCGGAACATGGTGGTTGCCAGCCGGTCGCGGTCGGCCTGACCGCGCTTCGTCCAGGCCATCAACGGCTCGCCTTCGAGCCAGTTCATGGTCAACAGCCGCCGGGTGGAAAGCGCCGCCACGGGGAGCGGCACATGGACTTGATCCTCGCCCGCCAGCATGGCGGCGTAGAGGCGCATATGGCGGCTCTCCTGGTGGTAGTCGAGTTCCTCGCGCAGCCGGTCGGCGATCTCGGCCTGGATGCCGCCGGGCTCGATGGCCTTGTCGTACCGGTGGTAGAGGGCGAACACCAGGCGAAGCTGCGCCAGATCGGCCTCGACCGCCGAACCCATGTCGGGATATTGCAGCTTGCAGGCCAGCGCCGCGCCGTCGTGGCCGGTCGCCCGGTGAACCTGGCCGAGCGAGGCCGCCGCCACCGCCTCGTTCTCGAATTCGGCAAACCGCTGGCGCCAATCCGCCCCCAATTCACTCGCCATGCGCCGCTTGACGAAGGCCCAGCCCATGGCCGGCGCATTGGCCTGAAGCTGGGCCAGCTCGGTGACATATTCCGACGGCATGGCGTCGGGGATGGTGGCCATCAGCTGGGCCACCTTCATCAACGGCCCCTTGATGCCGCCGAGGGCGGCGCGCAGGGCGGCGGCGTTGCGGTTGCGGTCGAGCGGCGCGCCGAGCAGCCGGTTGGCGCCGAAGCGCAAGCCCACTCCGCCCATCGAGGCCGAGACCCGCGCATAGCGCCGCAGCCGGCCGCCGAGGCTGTTTTCTTCGCGGGATCCGGCCACGTCCTTAGGCTTCCAACTCGTCGATGAAGCCGGAAATGACGTCGAGGCCGTGATCCCAGAAACCGGGGTCCGAGGCGTCGAGGCTGAAGGGCGCCAGCAGCTCCGCGTGGCGCAACGTGCCGCCGGCCCGCAGCATGTCCAGATACTTGGTCTCGAAGCCGTCGGGGGATCGGCGATAGACCCCGTAGAGCGAATTCACCAGGCAGTCGCCGAAGGCATAGGCGTAGACATAGAAGGGGGTATGGATGAAGTGGGGGATATAGGACCAATAGGCGCCGTAGCCTTCGTCGAAGGTGATCGACGGCCCCAGACTCTCGGATTGCACTTCGAGCCAAATCTCGCTGATCCTCGCCGGAGTCAATTCGCCTTCGCGGCGCTCATCGTGAAGCCGGCGCTCGAAATCGCAGAAGGCGACCTGGCGTACCACGGTGTTCAGCATGTCCTCGACCTTGGCCGCCAGCATGGCCCGCCGGCGTGCCGGCCCGGTTTCGGCGTCGAGCAGGGCGCGAAATGTCAGCTGTTCGCCGAACACCGAGGCGGTCTCCGCCAGGGTCAGGGGGGTGTCGGCCATGAGCGCGCCCTGATCGCCGGCGAGCAGCTGGTGGACGCCGTGGCCGAGCTCATGGGCCAGGGTCATGACATCGCGCGCCGCGCCCTGATAATTGAGCAGGATATAGGGATGCGCCGCCGGCACCGTGGGGTGGGAGAAGGCGCCCGGCGCCTTGCCCGGCCGGGTGCGGGCGTCGATCCAGGGGTTATCGAAGAAACGCTGCCCGAGATCGGCCATCTCGTGCGAGAAGGCGCGATAGGCGCCGAGCACGCTGGCCTTGGCGCTGTCCCAGGGAATCACCCGGTCGTCCTCGTCGGGCAACGGCGCGTTGCGGTCCCAGTAGGGCAGGGCCTTGAGCCCGAACCAGCCCGCCTTGATCGCGTAATAGCGGTGGGAGAGTCTCGGATAAGCCATCCTGACCGCGGTGATCAGCGCATCGACGACCTCGTCCTCCACGTGGTTGGAAAGATTGCGCGACGAGATCGGACGCTTGAAGCCGCGCCATTCGTCGTCGATTTCCTTGTCCTTTATCAGGGTGTTGAAGATCAGCGCGAAGCCGCGCAGATTGTCGCCCAGCACCTCGCCGATGACCTTGGCGGCGCGCCGCCGCACCTCGCCGTCATGGTCCGACAACAGGTGAAGCGCCTCGGCGCTGGTCAGCTCGCGGCCATCGAGGGGGAAACGCAAGCCGTCCATGGTCTGATCGAACAGGCGCATCCAGGCGGCGCGCCCGGCGACCGACTTCTCATGGAGCAGGCGTTCGATCTCGCGGCTCAGCTGATAGGGCTTGAAGCTGCGCCGGTCGCGCACCCAGGGCGCGTAACGGGCGGCGGCGGGGTCGGCCATCTTGGCGGCCAGGACGTCGTCGTCGAGGTCGTTGAGCTCGAGGGTGAAGAACAGCACCCGCGCCGAGATGGCGTTGACGCGCTCGTGCATGGTCTGGTGAAACCGCGCCGTCTCGGGGTCGTCCATGGCAGTGGCGTGGGACAGCGAGGCGTAGCTCATGACCCGGCCGAGGATTTCGTCAATGGCCTCGTATTCGGCGATCGCGGCGCCCAGGCCGGCGCCGTCGAGAGCCGCCAGCTTGCCGGCATGGCGGGTCTCGAAGGCCTCGGCGGAGGCTTGCGCGGCGTCGAGGTCGCGCGTCAGCTCGGCCGATTCCATGGCGGGGTAGAGATCGCGCAAGTCCCATTCGGGCAGTTCGTTCTGATCGAGGGTCAGCGGGTATCCTCCTCTGCGGTTCCGTCACACCCCTTCGCGACGGCCTATCATAAATATGATGTTGAGGCGCCCCAAGCCAAGCACTAAAGCCGTGAAGGGCTTATGGAATTTTTTGCCCCTACGACGGGTTCCCTATGATGAGTTCGTCCTGAAGGCGGGAGGGAATTGCCGCTCAGATGTCCGAGCTTCTGATCGCGCGCGCCCCCGGACGACCCCGCCGCGCCTCGAGGTAGCCCGTGAAGGCTCTGTACCGGGGCGGGCTACGACCGTGGCCGCTGGCCCTCAAGCCGGAATTCAAGGGCCGAGAGGACGCGGAGCGCGATATTCATCGTCGGTTGGTCCGCCGAGCCGGATAACCCCGCGACGCGTTCGCGGGCAACCGCCGTGGCGCTGGACCCGTAGCGTTCGATAAGCTCGTCCGCCGCGCGCTGGATCTCGATATCCGCGATCATCGGAGTTTACTCCCGGTCAATTCCATGCGGCGATAGTAACTCTTGGCCGCGCCTTGGCTCCTCATGCCGACCCTCCGCTTAGCCAAATCAGCGAAGCGAGGGGCCCGAGGGACGGTGGCATCCTTTCCGACCTGTGTTACTATGACCCCCATCATGTCGGTTATGGAGAAGCTGGGATGACCGCGCCGGTGACACAGAATCTCGTGGCGACGTTTTTCGAGCGCGCCGAGACCTTGGGCGATGCGCCCTTCCTGTGGGCCAAGCGCAACGGCGCCTATGAGGCCTGGAGTTGGCGGCGTACCGCCGAGACGGTCAGCGCCCTGTCGCGGGGCCTCGGCGATCTCGGCGTCGAGGCCGGCGATCGGGTGGTGTTGGTTTCCGAGAACCGGCCCGAATGGGTGATCGCCGATCTCGCCATCATGGCGGCGGGGGCGGTCACCGTGCCGGCCTACACCACCAACAGCGCCGACGATCACGGCCATATCCTGGGCCACAGCGGCGCCGCCGCGCTGATCGTCTCGACGGCGGCCCTCGCCCGGCCCCTGCTGGCGGCGGTGCGGTCGGCGCCCGAGCTAAAATTGATCGTCGCCATGGAAGCCGTCGGCGACGGCGAGGCCGGGTCCCTGGACATCCAGGCCTGGGACGATGTCATCGTCCGGGGCGGCGCCCTGGCCGATGACGTGGCGGCGCGGGTCAACCGCATAGCGCCGGGCGAGCTCGCCTGTTTCATCTATACCTCGGGCACCGGCGGCCGGCCCAAGGGCGTCATGCTGAGCCATGGCGCGATCGCCTGCAATGTGTCCAGCGCCACCGATTTACTGACCGAGGTCGGCCTCGGCGGCCCCGGCGAGGATGTCTTCCTCTCGTTCCTGCCGCTCAGCCATTCCTATGAGCATACCTGCGGGCTGCATCTGCCCATATCCCTGGGGGCGCAGATCTATTACGCGGAAGGCATCGAGACCCTGTCGGCCAACATGGCCGAGGCGCGGCCCACCATCATGACCTGCGTGCCGCGGCTCTACGAAATCATGCGCGCCCGCATCCTGGCCGGGGTTACGCGGGCCGGCGGGGCCAAGAAATTCCTCTTCGAGGCGGCCCTCAGACTCGGCCGCAAACGCCATGAGGGCGGTCGGTTGAGCCTCATGGAGAACCTGCTCGACCGCCTGGTCGAGCGCCTGGTGCGCGACAAGGTGCGGGGACGTTTCGGCGGCCGCATGAAGGCCCTGGTGTCGGGCGGTGCGCCGCTCAATTACGATGTCGGCATGTTCTTCCTGGCCCTCGGCCTGCCGGTCTATCAGGGCTACGGCCAGACCGAGGCGGCGCCGCTGATCTCGTGCAACCGCAAGAGCAACAACAACATCGCCTCGGTCGGCCCGGCCCTGGCCGGGGTCGAGGCGCGGATCGCGGCGGACGGCGAAATCTGCGTCCGCGGCGGCATGCTCATGGAGGGCTACTGGAACGACGCCGAGGCGACGGCCTCGGCCCTCGGGGACGGCTGGCTGCATACCGGCGACATCGGCCATATCGATCAGGCAGGCTGCATCCACATCACCGACCGCAAGAAGGACATCATCGTCAATTCCGGCGGCGACAATATCGCGCCGGCTCGCATCGAGGGCGTGCTCACCCTGGAGCCGGAGATCGCCCAGGCCCTGGTCTACGGCGACCGCCGCGCCCATCTGGTAGCGCTGATCGTGCCCGCCGAGGATTTCATCAAGAGCCGCGCCAAGGGCCTGAGCCTCGCCGATTTGGCCGGCGACGCCGATTTCCACGGCGCCCTCGGCGAGGCCGTGCGGCGGGCCAGCGACAGCCTGTCGAGCATCGAGAAGGTCAAACGCTTCGCCATCGCAACAGAGCCCTTCACCATCGACAACGGCGAAATGACCCCGACCCTGAAGACCCGCCGCCACGCCATCATCAGCCGCTACCGCGACACCCTGGACGGGCTCTATTGAGAGCCGGGCGAGCGCGGTTGCGCGGCCATGCCCGGAGTCCTATCTTGATTACATAGCGGATTCAGAGAAAAAACCTCATGGCTACACCGACCTATAATATCAGCTGCACCTGGGACGCCGAAGCGGAGGTTTGGTGCGTCACCAGCGACGATGTACCGGGCCTCGTCGCCGAATCGGACAGCCTGGATACGCTCATCGAGGATGTATAACAGCTGACGCCCGAGTTGCTTGAGTTGAACCGCGGCATGCGCGGGCCGGTGGAAATCTCGCTTGTCGTCACGTCGCGCCTTGAAGAGCGGATCAACGTACCCGCCGCATGAAGGGCTACCGGACCGCGGTTGAACGGCTGTGGCGAGATGCCGGCTGCAGCCCCGCGCGGCCCGGAAAGGGCAGCTATGCCATCTGGTTCAGCCCCAAGAGTCAGCGGCATTTCACGGTCGCGGCAACGATAAAGTCGAGACACACCGCCAACAAAATACTTAAACAGGCGGGGTTGGTAAAAGCCTTTTAAGTCTTGCCTTAATGGCAAGGCTCGCCGTTCATGCCAACAATTATGTAGAGCGATCTTACCACAGGCTGCAATCCCGCTGCGGATGCGCTATATCCATGGGTATAGGAGAATCTAACGATGGCGCTGGCGGCGGTCAGTCTCGACGACAAATATGCCCTCGAGTCCGGGCGGGTGTATCTCACCGGCACCCAGGCTCTGGTGCGGCTGCCGCTCATGCAGCGCCGGCGTGATGTCGCCGCCGGGCTGAATACCGCCGGGTTCATCAGCGGCTATCGCGGCTCGCCGCTCGGGTCGCTCGATCTCGAGATGTGGCGCGCCAAGCGCTTCACCGCCGAGCACCACATCCATTTCCAACCCGGGGTCAACGAGGACCTGGCCGCCACGGCGGTCTGGGGCAGCCAGCAGGTCGGGCTCTATCCGGGCGCCAAATACGACGGCGTGTTCGCCATGTGGTACGGCAAGGGCCCCGGCGTCGACCGCTCGGGCGACGCCCTGAAGCACGGCAACAACGCGGGCACGGCGCCCCATGGCGGGGTGCTGGCCCTGGCCGGCGACGACCATACCTGCAAGTCCTCGACCCTGCCCCATCAGAGCGAATACGCCTTCATGGACGCTTCCATCCCAGTGCTCAATCCGGCCGGGGTGCAGGAATTCCTCGACTACGGATTGTACGGCTGGGCGCTGTCGCGCTATTCGGGGCTGTGGTGCGGCTTCAAGACCGTTGCCGAGACCGTCGATACCTCGGCCTCGGTGTCGATCGACGAGGATCGGATCACCATCGTCACCCCGGATGATTTCGACATGCCGCCCGGCGGCCTCAATATCCGCTGGCCCGACCCGCCGCTCGACCAGGAGCGCCGGCTGCATGAGCATAAGCTCTATGCGGCGCTGGCCTTCGCCCGCGCCAATCGTCTCGATACCTGCGTGTTCGGGCCCGAGCGGCCGCGCTTCGGCATCGTCACCGCGGGCAAGACCTATCTCGACGTGCGCCAGGCCCTGGAAGACCTCGGCATCGACGAGGCCATGGCCCGCCATATCGGCCTTGCCATCTACAAGGTGGGCATGGTGTGGCCGCTCGAGCGCGAGGGGGTGCGCGGCTTCGCCGAGGGGCTCGACGAAATCCTGGTGGTCGAAGAGAAACGCGCGCTGATCGAGAACCAGCTCAAGGAGCAGCTCTACAACTGGGACGCGGCGGCGCGCCCCAGGGTGATCGGCAAGTTCGACGAGACCGGCGCCTGGCTGCTGCCGTCGATCGGCGAGCTGACCCCGGCGCGCATCGCCCGGGTGATCGCGAGCCGCATCGCCCGCTTCCACGACAGCGAAGCCATCGCCGCCCGCCTGGCCTTCCTCGACGCCAAGGAAGCGGCGCTGGCCGATTGGACGCCGCCGCTCGAACGGGCGCCCCATTTCTGCTCGGGCTGCCCGCATAACACCTCGACGCGGGTGCCCGAGGGCAGCCGCGCCCTGGCCGGCATCGGCTGTCATTACATGGCAATCTGGATGGACCGCGACACCGAGACCTTCACCCAGATGGGCGCCGAGGGGGCGAGCTGGATCGGCCAGGCGCCGTTCACCGAGACCCCCCATGTCTTCCAGAACATCGGCGACGGGACCTATTTTCATTCCGGCCTGCTGGCCATCCGCGCCGCCGTCGCGGCCAAGGTCAACATCACCTACAAGCTGCTCTACAACGACGCCGTGGCGATGACCGGCGGCCAGCCCATGGACGGCCCGCTCAGCGTGCCGCAAATCACCCATCAGCTTTACGGCGAAGGGGTTAAGCGCATCGCCGTGGTCGCCGCCGAGATGGGGCGCTATCCCCGGGGCGAGCCCCTCGCCGACGGCGTCACCCTGCACCATCGCGACGATTTCGATAAGGTGCAGCGGAGCCTGCGCGACTTTCCCGGCGTCAGCGTGCTGATTTACGATCAGGTCTGCGCCGCCGAATTGCGCCGCCGGCGCAAGCGCGGCAAGGCGCCCGATCCGCAACGCAGGGTGATCATCAACCAGGCGGTCTGCGAGGGTTGCGGCGATTGCGGCGTGACCTCGAACTGCCTGGCGGTGATCCCGGTGGAGACCGAATTCGGGCGTAAGCGGGCCATCGATCAGTCGTCCTGCAACAAGGACATGACTTGCCTCAAGGGCTTCTGCCCGAGCTTCGTCACGGTCCACGGCGCGGAGTTGCGCAAACCCCGGGTCGCGGCTGTCGATAGCGGCTCGATTCCCAGCCTGCCCGAGCCTGCCTTGCCCGGCCTGGAAGAGCCCTACGGCCTGTTGATCACCGGCGTCGGCGGCACCGGCGTGGTCACCATCGGCGCCCTGCTCGGCATGGCCGCCCATATGGACGGGCGCGGCGTCTCGGTGCTCGACATGACCGGGCTGGCCCAGAAATACGGCGCCGTGGTCAGTCATCTG
>Ga0066376_10005291_pt1 | contig 11008 bp, 8 predicted proteins | sample Knorr_S15_td_Bot_FD_77009 | JGI IMG/M metagenome (GOLD analysis project Ga0066376, IMG submission 77009) | Marine microbial communities from Southern Atlantic Ocean transect - Knorr_S15_td_Bottom_ad_5009_LV_A | ecosystem: Environmental > Aquatic > Marine > Oceanic | place: Southern Atlantic... | reverse complement strand
GAAGAACCATCAAAGATAATTTGACCAGAAGTAACATCGAGGGTTGCTTTCCCTCGCATTCTTGAAATTTCCCCGTCGTTGTAGTGCGCCCAAGGAGGGCTGTACTGCTCTGGAAGGATAAGATGAATGCCTTCGACGGAAGCATTGGCTTGGATCCCTTCAATTGGATCCCACGAAACAACAAGGTCTTTTATATTCCCAGCAAATTCAGTCTCTTCACACCAGATGCGAGCAGTTTGCGGCATGTGATCAATGATCGATGTATCAAGCAGCAACTCTTCTACATCCACCTGTAATTTTGATTCAGCTGCTGAAACTCCGAAGGTAATTTTCAATCCGTCATCAAGATCAACTAACTGAAATGAAGTATCCCAACGATCATTTTCAACTCTATCCACAGAAAAGTGGCGTGTGCTTTCATGCATCCACGAATCTTCGTTCATTCGACCAGATTCAACAATGAGTTTTTTCAAGTCAATTGTTGGTAATGATTTCGACTCTTTTTGAGTGCTGTCAGTCTCTGCTTGATTCAAACCACGCGAGAATAAATGCGAGAAGTTGTATTCACCCATATGCTCAGTGGACTCAGCAAGCCGTATCCGTACATCTTCAATTTCTATAGATTCAATCCCTTGATCAAATAGTGGAAACGCATTGTTGAAGGTAATGGTTGCATCATTCAACGCTATAACTTCGGAAGCATCGCTCTGAGTTACATCTGATTTAAGAACGATTCTCTCTGCTGTGATCCCACCAGACCAAACCCATCTTGCATTTTCAACTTCGATCTCAAAACCGAACGCATCTTGCAATTTATGAGTTATCAGTAACGACAAGACAAATGACCGGGTTGCTACAAAAGTAATGACCATCGGTAGCAAGAGGACCAATGTGATAACCCTTGTTCGTTTACGTTTCCAAAACGAGATGTGCCCTGCCATATGGAGTAGTTTAGCCCACGTGAGGTGTTATGAGTGATGATATGCAGTCTGTGCCAGTTCAATGGCGCGTCCAAGCCCTGCTGCCTTGTTTATGGTTTCTTTCCATTCGAGTTCGGGGACTGAATCGATCACAATCCCAGCGCCTGCTTGGATATCAATTCGCCATCCAGAGTCATCTCTTTTCCCTACTGGTATCACCATAGTACGAAGGGCAATTGCCATATCCATGTCTCCGCTAAAACTGATCATGCCGATCCCTCCAGCGTACGGACCTCGGCGGGTTGGTTCAAGTTCATCAATGATTTGCATGGCTCGAATTTTTGGAGCACCACTCACTGTGCCAACCGGTAATGTTGCTGCGAGCGCATCCCAACAATCCTTCCCCTCTGCCAATGTGCCACTGACAGTAGAACTCAAATGCATGACATGGCTATACCTCTCGATATCCATCACACTATCAATTGAAATTGAACCGAGTTCGCAAACAGTACCCAAATCATTTCGACCAAGATCAACAAGCATGACATGTTCTGCTCGTTCTTTTTTGTCCGCTAGCAACTCTTGTTCCATCGCTTGATCTTCTTCTTTTGTTTTTCCACGCTTTCGTGTTCCAGCTAGTGGACGATTTACAACTTCGCCATCTCTGCATCGACAAAGTATTTCTGGACTCGAAGCAGCAAGGATACAACCTTCGGCTTGTAAATAGATCATGTATGGGCTTGGGTTCACAACCCGAAGTGTGCGATAGATTTCAAATGGGTCAACGACGGAGCGATGTTCAAATCGTTGCGATAAAACAATTTGAAATGCATCCCCCGCTTCAATGTATTTCTTACATTGAACAACTGCGGATTCAAATTCCTCTTGAGTCATTGTCGAATTCGTCGGTTTACTAGGAGGCGTGCCAATATCCATGTCGACTGTGCCGACTGGAATGTTCTCGCCCTCCTTCTGAAGCATTGAAACGACTCTGTCAAGTTCTTCATTCGCGGCATTCCAAGCTTCTTCAACATCACCGGAGTCTGGCATAGAGTTATGAATTACATGGGCGATCTTTGCTACATGATCAAAGACAACCACCGTTCGGTAAAGCGCCATGTGAATGTCTGGAAGGTTTCTGTCGTCTGTTGGTGCGGCTCCGAATGGAAGCGAATCGAGTTCCTTGAACCGAGCGGTGTCGTACCCAGCGTACCCAACCCAACCACCGGTAAAACTAGGAAGAGGCAAGTCCGTCATTGCAATTGGTGGAGCAACGTTCCATTGATTTGATTTCTCCTTAAGAAGATCAAGCGGATTTTTAGAAGTTAACTTTTCCTCAGTCCCGCGCTCAATATCTCTGATGATGACATCGTGTTCATATGCAATTAACTCAACTGACGGATCTGATCCTAGAAACGAAAATCGACCTACCTCATCACCATTTTCAACTGATTCAAAGAGGAAACTTGGTGCAGTTCGGTTATCCATAGCAACGAGACGGCGATACGCTAGAACTGGGCTCAAGTGATCCGCCATGATCCGTCTGACGACTGGAATCACATCGCTCTTTCCGACTAGTAAGGCAAATGCTTCTTTCGGCATTCCCGAAGTGTAGAGCAGAGCGTACGATGTATCCATGCCCAACGACAAACCAGTAGTAAATCTTCAAAATATCAAGAGAGTCTATTACAAGCCCGACGGGTCTATTCTCGTCGAAGCCCTCGCAGGAGTCGACCTCGAGATTCCAAAGGGACAATCAATTGCAATCATGGGGGCTTCAGGTTCTGGAAAGAGCACCCTCATGAACATCCTTGGGTGTTTAGACAGAGCAACTGAAGGGAGTTACTTCCTTGATGGCAAGGATGTCGCATTGCTTGATGATCGCACACTATCTGCCGTTCGCGGTAAAACAATTGGGTTTGTCTTCCAGTCTTTTAACTTAATCCCTCAATTGACAATCCTAGAAAATGTAGAAGTACCTTTGTTTTATCAACGAATACCGATTGCTCAGCGCAGAAATCTGACGCTAGAAATGTTGGATCGTGTCGGTCTATCCGACCGCACGGGACACAGACCAGGAGAACTTTCCGGAGGCCAACAACAACGAGCAGCGATCGCTCGTGCTCTGGTCACTGATCCATCGATTTTGCTAGCGGACGAGCCAACAGGTAACTTGGACACACGCACTGGCAATGATGTGATGGAACTATTCGATTCGTTGCACGATGAAGGATTAACAACAATCCTCGTAACACATGATGAGAAAATTGGTAGTAGATGTGAACGCATTATTCACCTTGACGATGGTCTCATCGACAACGACACAATGCGGAATGGGGTTTCGTAAAATGCGAGTATTGGGGATTGATCCGGGATTACGGATCGCAGGGTACGGATGCATTGATCTCGAATCAAACGCTGCAACTCCTACGATCGTTGAAGCTGGTGCAATTCGGATGAACACAAAAGAATCAGTTCCGTTTCGGTTACAAGAACTCTATGACAACGTGAAAGAAGTCATCAAGGATGTATCTCCAGATTTACTTGCTGTCGAAACGATTTTTTCACATCACAGACAAGTTGCAACTGCAATCATCATGGGTCATACAAGAGGTGTCATTCTGCTTGCCGGAGAACAAGAGTCCCTGCCGCTCATTGAATTGACTCCCGCTGAAATCAAAAAATCGGTCACTGGGAATGGAAGAGCAAGCAAGGAACAGATACAACATGCTGTAACGAACATTCTTCGATTAACAGAGATCCCCGAGCCACCGGATGTAGCAGATGCGTTGGCAATTGCAATCACAGCCGCCATGCGTAATTAAGTGTCTTGGAGGGGTTTCACTGTTTGAAGTGTTCTAAAGAAAGAGATTTTATGTGCAAACCAACAAAATTGACGATATAATGTAAACACGCTCAAAGGAGCAATTACATTACCCCCGAAAGGGCTCGGTACGGCGCTTGCGTCTACCGGGCCTTTATTCATTGCTCGACCTCTGTCCATCTCTTGTGCTTTTTGCTTGCTACGACTCATCTTGAGTTGTCGAGTTCCATCGATGACCCGCTTGGGTCGCCTGCTTCACTCTCCTCGCAATATCTCGTCTCGCTAGCGAAAAAAACACAAGATATGGAATTCGCTCTCGCGTTTGTGTTATCGAAGCGTACCTGCTTCGTTCTCTGCGATACAGTCGTTTCACTTTCGCCCAAGACGCAATATCTGAACTTCAACGTCGCTGAATAGTTGACTTCGGTTCGGTTTTGTCATGTTCCATCGATGACCCGCTTGGGTCATCGATGTAACTCGAGAATACCAGATCATAATTCACCAACCCGCGAAGTCACAAGGGAGTCGTGGTGTCTAATGCGCTAGCGAAATGAGTTGTGGCGCGGAGGATGAAACATGCGGGACCTTGCGCCCCGTCGATGGAACCCGACAAAACTACAGCTCATTGCAGCAAGCAGTAGTCGCCTCGAATCCCTTGTGGCTGAGCAATTAAATAGACCCGGTGGAGCCGAGGCCCACACCGAGTCCTTCCGGGGGTAATGTAAAACGCGTGTGCGTTGCTTAGATGATAAATCTACAAATTTCAGTTTCAAGTGATATTTAGGTCAAAGTCGAAAATTTTTGGTTTGAAATCAACTGAAGATGTTTGAATGCTATCCTACGACCTTCTGCAATCAAACATTAGGAATTTGACATTATGCTTTTACAATCACTTTGTATATTAACCCTTGCTACTGCAATAGTTGGAGCGCCTCAGACTTCTGACCAATTGCTTAAGAAATTTTCGTCAATGCGAACTTCAATCGCTAACCAACGAGGCCTTGCAACGGGAGACATGGAAGCCATTCGTAAGCTAAGGAATGAATTGACCTCATGTAACGCGACTGAAGAGAACGTTCGCTCGATTGCAGCCGAACTTCAATTAAACATTTGGCTGAAGGATGATGACCAAACAACTGCACTGTTTCAACGGTTGTCATCGATTGAGCCTGAAAATAGTGCTGGTGGTGTAGCGTGGGCGGAATTCCTTCTCTCCCAAGATGATGCAGACCCAGAAAAGATATACGCTGATCTGATCGAACGGTATCCAGACACGCCTGAAATTGTTCTGGCATGGGTGCAGTACCTCGACAAACAAAACAGATTCACTGATGGCATAAAAGCAATCAAAGGACTTGATCCAGAGGCATTAACAACTGCTTCGATTGCTGAAATCTATTCTGAACTTTTATTTGCCGACAACCTTTTCAATGAAGCTATCGAAGTGTTGGAGCAAATCGATACGGACGAACTTGAAAACGATGTTGCACTGACAGCCAGAATTAATTCCAGATTAGAAACGTATCAGGGTATCGCAAGGCGATGGGACAACGAAGAAGCACTCCGTGAAGTGGAAGAAGCAGCAGACGATCTCCCTCTTGCAACGATTATCACATCAAAGGGATTAATTATTGTTGAGTTGTTTGAAGACCATGCTGAAAACACAGTTGCTAACTTTATTAATCTTGCAGAATCAGGATATTACGATGGCACGAGATTTCATCGAGTGCTTCCAAAATTCATGATTCAAGGTGGAGACCCAAACAGCCGTGAAGGCGCCAGTGGTTCTCCGGGATCTGGTGGACCTGGATATACAATTGCTGATGAACACAGTGGCGATGATATTCGTGAACATTTTGCAGGAACACTTTCCATGGCGAAAAGTCCTGCTCCACACTCCGCTGGAAGCCAGTTCTTTCTAACGCACTTGCCAACACCCCACTTGGATGGACGCCATACAGTTTTTGGTCGTATCGTTTCAGGTCTTAATATCGTTCGATCAATCGAAGTGAACGATGACATCGTGACAATTAGTGTCTCTAGGAAACGTGACCATGATTACACTCCTGTTACTATTGGAGGCGAAAAAGAAGCATCGACCAAGGTTCCTCCAACACTATCATCTGACAGTAAAAGCGAATAATTTCGAATGTCTCAATTGCCAGCAGAAACAATGCAAGGATACTCAGTTCCGTCTGTACGACAGTTCAGTGTATTTCTTGAAAACCGAGTTGGCAGGTTACTTGATCTGATTCGTCACTTTGACGACGCTTCTCACGTACATGTTGCTGGATTAAATGTCATCGATTCCTCAGATCACGCAGTCGTCAGGATGATTCCAGATAACTCGGACGGCGCACGAGCGTTGTTAAAAGATTTCGGTATTGCATTCTCGGAGATTGACGTAATTGTCGCTGTGATCGATGAATCTCACTCACTTGCCGATTTATGTTTGTACCTACTTGGAGCAGAACTAAATATTCTGTTCATATACTCTCTGTTGCAACAACCAACGATTGGCGATTCGATCATTGTTGTTGCAACTGATGATTTAACGCTCGGCGGACAACTTCTTTTAAAGAAAGGCTTTACTCTTCTTGGTGAAGCCGACCTTCATATTTAAACAAAGATTGCTGATTCAATTTCGCAGACTGCACCAACCGAAGCCGCTTCACTGAGAAATTGTTGAACCGCTTTTTTGCCTGTTGACCCAAAATCAAGCGTCCAACGATTGACATACATCTCAACAAATGCATCTGTACATGCAAGATCAATCCCTCGACCCCATTTCTTAGCCCACTCAAGTGATTGTTCGCGGTGCTGCATTGCATGCTGAATGGATTGGAGCAAGAGTTTCGTCACACCTGCTGTGGTACCAACTCCAAATCGTGAATCGATATCCTTCTTGACTGCATTGCCGCCAAGGGGCAGCGGTAGTCCTGTTCGTTCTTTCCACCAAGAGCCAAAATCACAAACCTCATGAAGCCCATGGCTTTCATGGGTAAGTTGACCCTCGTGAATCACAACCCCAGCGTCATACTCCCCTGTTGAAACTGCCTCCATAATTTTTTCGAATGGAACAGATTGCCATTTGACTGGTCGACTGCCAGCAAAGATTCTTAATGATGCCAAAGCGGATGTCCTTTCACCTGGTACTGCAAAGACAGCGCCAGAAGAAATGAGATCATCCATGTTTGCTTCGGTTTTAGAAACTACTTTTGGTCCATAGCCATCACCAAGAGAAGCACCGCTTGTGGTCAAGTCGTACCTTGAAGCAACTGTTGGATAGTGTGCAATACTGATTGCTGTAATGTCGTACGCACCTTCTTCAGATTTTTTATTGAGAGTCTCAATGTCCTCCATCACGAGTTCAAAAACAAATTCACCGACATCAATCGCGGTTCCGTTTCCATCAAATTCTGCAAGTGGCCACCACATGAATGCGTCATCTGGATCGGGGCTATGGGCAAGTGTCAATTGTTTTTTCAAGATACTTATTCCTTATCAACAAGCAACGCCAATTCACGTCGAACTATTTTTCCGGTTGGGTTTCTTGGCAACTCATCAAGGAGCGTAATACTCCTTGGAACTTTGAATGTTGCAATATGATCTCGGCACCAAGCACGAAGTTTACCTTCATCAAAAGTCGCTCCTTCGCGAAGTTCAACAAATGCAACTGCGACTTCACCCCGCGATGTGTCCTTCCTTCCAACCACTCCCGCTGCAATGACATCTTCGTGGTTTGTTAGAACTTCCTCTATTTCGCGAGGAAACACATTCTCCCCTCCAATAATCAGCATCTCTTTGATTCTGCCAGTGATATATAGGAACCCATCATCATCGAGGCGACCCATATCTCCTGTCTTGAAATACCCTTTTGAATCAAATACTGCTTGAGTTTCATCGGGAAGATTGAAATACCCCTTCATGATATTCGGACCGGTGATTCGAATTTCACCATCTTCATTCGCTGGCAAATCGTTTTCATCTTCATCGACAATTCGTTCATGAACTTCCACGACAGGCATGCCAACACTGCCTCGCCGTTGTTCACCGGGACGGCAAATATTTGCGACGGGTGCGGTTTCGGTGAGACCATACCCTTCATGAATCGACAAACCAAACCGATCTTTGAATCCTTCGTACACAGCATCAGGCAAGGCTTCTCCACCAGAGACCGCCAACTTGATGTTTGAAAAGTCATCCGGCTTACTACTCTTTGTGTTGAGAATTGCGTTGAACATTGAAGGAATTGCAAGCATCGCAGTGGGTTTATGTTTTCTTAACAATTCCAAAACTTTTCGTGGGTTAAAACGCGCTGTATAGACAACAAGTGCACCTGTTGCAGCAGGCACAAGAGTTGTGACTGTGAAACCAAAACTATGAAATTGTGGAAGTAATCCAAGAAATACGTCATCCTTTGTGAATCCCACCCACCTTCTGCACTGGTCCACATTCGCCATCAGATTTGCTGCGGTAAGCATGACGCCTTTGGGTTTTCCTGAAGTGCCCGAGGTATACAGGATCGTGGCGAGCATGTCTTCATCGCTCTTTACTGATCTTCGTATTGGGGGGATCCCTTTGAAGGACATTTCATCAAGTTGGATGACTTGTATTCCATCTGGCAAACCACCGATCAGATCGATCATTGGACCCACTGCGACCACAGTATCCACTTCGCTGTCTTGAATGATGTAGTTAATTTCATCCTTTGACAGGAGATAATTCAATGGTACTGCGGTTTTCCCGAGGGACCAAATCGCTGTTACAGTCGGCGGGAACAATCCAGATGTCGGAAGAAGAATTGCAACATTTTGCTTTTGGGTTGTGTTTCTGATCCGTTTAGCAATATGCCAAGAAACGATTTGGAGGTCGATGCCACGCCATGATCGATAGTCATCAACGATTAGTCCGCGAAGAGCATTTCTTCGCCATGAACTGTAAATGGTCTTGAGAAGTTGCATCAGTGGGTTTACCAACACGGTACGATACCTACTGGAACCCCTTCATGCGATGGATCTCAATCACCCTCCGTGCTTCATTACTACTGGTTATCGCTGGCGGATGTGAATCATCTATGCCTACATCATTAGAGCGTTCCATTCTTGAATATAACTATGGACAGTGGCTTCTCTCAGAGATGTGGGCTGAAAAATCACTCGATGATCATCTACAAATAGACGAGTCTCAATACATGATGGGTTTGTGTGAATTTCGACTCCGGCGTCTTGATAGTGCTACCGAATGGTTTTTGCAGGCTTCTAATTCTTCTAATCCAATGGTTCGAGGCAAGGCAAATGCAATGATCGGTATCATTGCTTCTAGCAAGGGAGATTACGAAGCTGCGAATGCAGCATTTACATCGGCGTCTATCGATCTTGATGGCAAAGACAAGAGAGAAGCAGAATCAAGGACAACTTCGACCGACACATACCACCAAACTGTCCATACATCTCACTTTTTCACGCTTCAATTCGGAGCATACAGAGACAAGTCCAATGCGAACACTTTTATTCAGTCCTTCAACACAACCCTCGATATAGCAGGGTTGGGTAATGCATGGATCACAGAAGAAACGGATCGCCTTGGACGAACGATGTTTTTAGTGCAGGCAGGACGATTTCCGTCCCGTACTAGTGCTTCTTCTCGCCGAAAGAGGGGCGATCTCCCCCAATGTATCGTTGCTGAGTCGCCCTAAGCATCCAATGAGTCATTAGTCGATAATGACAACTTACATATGGGAAAAAATTCAGGACATCGAACGAAAGGCACGGGAAAGAGTCGCAGAGAAACAGTTCTGCGAAATGTTCCTAAGCATTCATTCTCCTTGGCAGGATTGTTACGGAAGCCGGAGTTCCTAAGAACCTGTTTCATTGTGTTTACATTTCTGGTTGTTGTATCCACACTAGCCACTTGGTCCAAAGAACAGATCATGGTGCAAGATGGCCAAATTGCGACTGACACAAGAATTACTCGGCTTGATTTCACAATTGAGGATTTCGCAGCAACTGAAGCCAACCGTGTAAAAGCGAGAAAATCATCGCCTCGAATTTATATTGTCAACAGCTCCTTTATTGGAATAATCGAAGCATCGCTTATGGGATTGCCCACAGCAGTTGCGGGTAAAACAGTTCTTGGAGATGTAACCCCTGAATTAATTGAACAATTTCAGTTAACAACAGAATCTCTTGCTGCACTACAAGGTATGTCCAGAGATGGCGAAGCCACAAATTCGTGGAAAGTCAGTGTTTCTAGTTTGGTTCGAGATCTACAACGAAGGACACCACTTTTAACAAGCGAAGAGTTTCAGGTGTTTACAACAACTTCAGCAACAAACAAGGCACTGTTTCAAGGAGCAGGAAAATTCCTCAGGCCGTATCAAGCGGAGGCAGTTGCACTTCCAGCGAACCTTGGTGATGATCCTGATCCTCGAATAGCAGAAATTATCAACAGATCTGGTTTCCCTGAGTCTGTTGTTCCTCAAATTGTTTCAAGGTTGATAAGTGATACTCAAGCAAGCATCCAATTGGATCTTGAGGACACACAAGCACGAGCAGCAGCAGCGGTGGATCTTGTTGAGTCAGTTGTGAAGGTGCACAATCAAGGGGTCCCTATATGGCGCAGGGGTGATGAAATCACTGCTAGCCAATATGAAGAAGCACTTCTTGAACAAGTGCAGTTTTGGAAATCTGCTTCCTTTGGACAGCGATGGTTCCCTCGAATTGGTTCGTTGGGCTTGCTCGCGATGTTGTCGATCTTCATTGGTGCTTATACAACCGTAACAACTCCAAGAATTGCAAAGAACCCACTTCGTTTGTTCGCTTTGTGTTCCTTGATGTCAATGATGCTCGGACTCTCGGTCTTTGTTTCACTTAAGGCACCAGTCTTTATATATGCCGCTGCAATTGTGCCAACTCTACTTGCTGTAACAATTGCATGTCTTGCGTATGGGCAACGCATGGGTATGTTCATCGCATTTATGCAGTGCGCGATGGTCACGATGGCGCTCTCTCAACCCATTGGCTGGTTTGTGCTACTGATTGCAGGATGTGGAATGATGATAGGTCAATTGAAAGAAGTGCGCCAGCGCCAAACTCTCATCAAAGGGTCTGCGATTACTGCAGCTATCTTCACGCTTGGCTCCTTATTCCTTGGACTGTCTGAAGTTCCAGATCTTTCGATTGCTTGGCAACAAGTACTTTCAAATGCACTTGTTGCTGGTGCATCTGCACTTTCGGTCGGATTCTTTGTCCTTGGAATTCTG
>Ga0066376_10005290_pt1 | contig 11010 bp, 10 predicted proteins | sample Knorr_S15_td_Bot_FD_77009 | JGI IMG/M metagenome (GOLD analysis project Ga0066376, IMG submission 77009) | Marine microbial communities from Southern Atlantic Ocean transect - Knorr_S15_td_Bottom_ad_5009_LV_A | ecosystem: Environmental > Aquatic > Marine > Oceanic | place: Southern Atlantic... | reverse complement strand
AACATATTCGGACCGCATCCCATTGTGGTCCATGGTACGGAAGACCAGAAACGGGAATGGCTGCCAGAACTCATTCAAGGTCGGAGCAAATGCTGTTTTGGTGTAACTGAACCTGATTCGGGACTAGAGACCGGCAGTATCCAGACTTTTGCCCAGCCCGACGATGATGGCTATATCGTTACAGGTCAGAAAATATGGACGTCTACGGCACAGCATGCCGATAAGATCATGCTGCTGGCACGGACTACACCAAAAGAATTGTGTCAGCGCGCAACAGATGGCCTGTCCCTTTTTTTTACAGACCTGGATAAACGTTTTGTAGAGGTCAGGGAAATTCCGAAGATGGGGCGCTCAGCGGTGGATTCCAACCTAGTGTTTTTCGACGGGTTACCCGTACCGAGAAAGGATCTGATCGGAGAAGAAGACCGGGGCTTTGAGTACATACTTAATGGTTTTAACCCAGAACGAATCCTGATCGGTGCAGAAGCGCTGGGTATCGGCGTGCAGGCATTGAACCGGGCTGTGGACTATGCCCGCAATCGAATCGTTTTCGATCGACCCATTGGGCAGAACCAGGCGATTCAGCACCCGTTGGCTGAGAATTGGATGGAGCTGCAGTCAGCGTTTCTGGTCTGTATGGAGGCAGCTCATTTGTATGATGCGGGAAAGCCCGCAGGTGCGCTTGCAAATGCCGCCAAATATTTGGGTGCAGAAGCAGGGTACCGTGCCGCAACACAATCAGTCTTGACCCATGGCGGTATGGGTTATGCCAAGGAATATCATGTTGAACGGCTACTCCGAGAGGCTATGATTCCGAGATTGGCACCGGTCAGTTCACAGTTGATCTTGTGCTATATCGCTGAGCGTGTACTGGAACTGCCCCGGTCATACTGACGGCACTTGAGTACTGCACATAACCCACAACCATCCGGTTTCATGGTAGGTAAACTGATGTTGCCACTGACAGATCTTCGTATTCTTGATTTGACTACGGTCATTTTTGGGCCATACACGACGCAGATGCTGGGTGATTTTGGAGCTGATGTCATCAAGATCGAACACCCCGATGGTGATCTGACCCGGCATCTGGGGCCAGGCCGAAGTCCGGGTATGTCTTCACTTTATCTGGGTTGTAACCGGAATAAGCGTAGTGTGATTCTGGACCTCAAGCGAGAACCGGCAAAGCGCGCATTGTGGCGACTGATCGAGAGCGCAGACGCAATCGTTCATAACGTCAGGCCGCAGAAAATGGCTGCTTTGGGATTTGCGCCAGATCCCGTCATGGCTTGCAATTCCAAGATCGTCTATGGCGGCTTGCATGGTTACTGGGAAGATGGACCTTATGGAGGACGACCTGCTTTTGATGATGTGATACAGGGCGAATCTGGCATTGCAGGTACTTTCATGGCTCGAGATGGTGAGCCGGAGCTGATGCCGACCATCGTTGCGGATAAAACTGCAGCGCTACTGGCCAGTACCGGGTTGATCGCAGCGTTGCTTCAACGGTTTCGCACGGATAAGGGAGTTTATCTGGAAACTTCGATGTTTGAGGGTATGGTGGCCTATACACTACTCGAACATCAGCACGGCACGATATTCGACCCGAAGGCGACGGGCGCAGGTTACCCACGGGCCTTGTCACCATCCCGCAGGCCTCATCGCACTTCCGATGGTTATATCTGTATGCTTGCGTATACCGACGACCAGTGGCATCGCTTCTGGTCTCTGGCAGACAAGGCCGAACTGGTGACAGATCCCCGATTCGATTCTCTGTCAAACCGCTCAAACAACATCGACGTGCTTTACAGCCTGGCCGGAGAGGTTCTCACTACTCGCAGCACGAAGGAATGGCTGGATGTACTGGGAGACGCCGACATTCCGGCTGGACCGGTGAACCGACTCGATGACTTGAGAGATGATCCTCATCTTAAAGCCACCGGATTTTTTAGATCCTATGAACATCCCAGCGAAGGGCGTCTGGAGATACTCGACACGGCGTTTCGATTTAACCGACAAGCGCTACCGGTTCGACTGCATCAGCCGAGACTGGGTGAGCACAGCCGCCAAGTTTTGGATGAGGCGGGTTTTTCTGACTCAGAGATGGACGAGATCCTCGACCTCTAGCGTACCGCTGCGCCTTTAGGAGTTTGACCAGTCAGGTTCGCGTTTCTCGATGAAGGCATCGATGCCTTCGCCTGCATCTTCAAACATCATATTGCAGGCCATGGTCTCACCCGCATCGTGATACGCCTGCTCCAGAGAATGTTCAAGCTGCCGGTAGAACAAAGACTTTCCGAGCCGAAGTGTTTGCGCCGGTTTTCGTGCGATGTTTTGCGCAAGCGCCATCACGGTTTTGTCCAGTGCCTCGGGTACTACAACGCGATTGACCAGTCCAAATTCAAGTGCGGTCGGCGCATCGATGAATTCTCCAGTCATCAACATTTCATATGCCCGCTTCCGGGACAAGTTACGGCTCAGCGCAACACCGGGTGTTGAACAAAACAGGCCAAGGTTAACTCCTGAGACTGCGAATCGTGCGGTGCTCGAGGCAACGGCGAGGTCACTGTTTGCGACCAACTGGCAGCCGGCGGCGGTCGCAGTACCATGGACTCGGGTGATGACCGTTTGCGGCATTCGGACCATAGTCATCATCATTTCGCTGCAGCGCCTGAAAAGATCCTGGTAGTAGTCCTTGTCTGGTGTCGCCCGCATTTCTTTAAGGTCATGGCCGGTACAGAAAGCATCCCCGGTGCTTGCGATAACAACCACCTTGACGTCATGCCTTTCGCTTAGCTGGTCGAGTAGCAACTGCATGTCGGTCAACACCTGTTCTGACAAGGCGTTATACTGGTTTGGACGATTGAGCGTGACTGTGGTGATGCCATCACCATTTTCTGTCAACAATACAACACCAGTCTGTTTAGAATTTTCAGGTGATTGTTTCATCTGGCTCATCCGCTTTTGTTGCGGCAACGTACGTTACTCTCTAAAGGGTTTTAAGTAAACCAAAATGACCGCTGTCACCGTTCAAGAAATTGAATTGCTGACGCTGGAATCGTTGCCATTCGCTGTTGATTATGGCTTCAGAGTCGATTCACTAGGATCGGGAACTGCGGCCGTACACGCACCCTATAAAGAATCATTCCTTAGACCTGGCGGAACGATTTCTGGACCAGTGATTATGGGTCTGGCCGATTATGCGTTGTACGTCGCTATTCTGACTAAGATCGGTCTTGTCGAACTCGCAGTTACTACCAATCTTAATATTAATTTTCTACGACGACCTGAACCAGGTGATCTGCTAGCAGTAGCCAGTGTGATCAAGATCGGGAAACGACTTGCGGTGGGGGAAGTTGAGGTCTACGTGGATGGAAAAGAGAGTATGATCGCTCATGCCACTTCAACTTATTCGATACCCCCGATAACAGCCAAGCCTGGACCACAGACGCAGACCCATTGACCCGTAAATTCAGATGCCTTAAAGCGTTATCAGTACGGCGCCGATTTGACAATCAGCTTGCGGGCGCAAAAAAATACGGCTAAAGCGAGTTAAGATTGATAACCCGCTCTGGCCCAGGTCATTGCGGGTTTTTATTTGCCGAGACCTGGGTCGGGGATGAACCAGGAAAAGCTAAATGAAACATTCCTACGACACCACGGCAGCAATCAGGGCAGGGCAGGTTCGAACCGGGGAAAACGAGCACAGTGACCCTCTTTTTCTTACTTCGAGTTTTGTGTTTTCTAGCGCAGCAGACGCAGCAGAAAAATTCTCCGGCAACGCGTCAGGGAATGTGTACTCACGCTTTTCTAACCCAACTGTCAGGGCATTCGAGACGCGGCTCGCCCAGTTGGAGAATGCAACTTATTGCCTTGCAACTGCCTCTGGTATGTCTGCGATTCTGCTTCTGGCTTTGGCATTGTTGAAATCGGGTGACCATGTTGTAGTCGCAAAGAGTGTATTTGGGAGTACAGTTACGCTGTTTTCCAACGTTCTGTCGCGATTCGGTATCACGATGGACTTCGTAGATATCACTGATTTAGATCAATGGGCCGAAGTCCTTACGCACCAAACCCGATTGTTGTTCATTGAAACCCCGTCGAATCCGTTAATGGAAATAGGCGACATTGCAGCATTAGCTGAATTGGCGCATCAGAATGGTTCGATACTCGTAGTGGACAATGCTTACTGCACACCAGCTTTACAATGTCCGATATTGTTAGGGGCAGATGTAGTCGTTCATTCGGCGACCAAGTATCTTGACGGTCAAGGTCGTTGTATTGGTGGGGCGCTTGTCACAGCAAATAAAAAGCTCCAGGAATCGTTTTTCTCGGCTCTTCGGAGTGCAGGTCCCGCGATGAGCCCGTTTAATGCGTGGGTATTTCACAAGGGGTTGGAAACGCTCCAGCTGAGAATGAAGGCCCATTCAGAAAATGCGATGAAAGTTGCGCAATGGCTGACACAACATCCTGCTGTAGATCGAGTGTATTACCCAGGACTCAAGGTGCATCCAGGTCACCATCTGGCTAAGAAACAGCAGTCGGCGTTTGGCGGTGTTCTTTCTTTTGAGGTGCGTGGTACTAGAGACCATGCCTGGCGAGTGATTGATAGCACTAAATGGCTATCTATTACCGCAAATCTGGGCGATGTTAAAACAACCATCACTCACCCAGCTACAACAACCCACGCCAGGATCACTGATGCACAGCGGGCCGCAGCAGGAATTCACGATAACCTGCTACGGATTTCAGTGGGGTTAGAGAACCCAACAGATATCATCGATGATTTGTCACTTGGGTTGTCGGACCACTAGGGAATTCTGGTTTGTTTCAGGTGGATCGGAGAACCGATATACCAAACTTATTTATTCTCAAACAAGCCTATTCTATGGGAACACCACAACTTCTACATCGCAACCCTTGAGGATCAATGGGGTAGCGGCAACTCTGTCGTGTCTTTGATCTGTTCCATTACAAACCCCGCCGTGACATTCGACAGCGGCAGACGATCAATAAGCCGTAAATAGAAGTCGTTATAGGATGCAATATCGGGAACCACAACTTTCATCAAATAGTCCACATCCCCTGCCAGCCGGTAGAATCCCATGACTTCCGACATCTCGTCCACGGTGGTCACAAACTGGTTGAACCAGTCTTGGTTGTGTTCATTGGTTTTGATTGATATAAAAACCATAATTCCGCCGCCGATTTTGTCGCTATCCAGTAATGCGACCCTTTTTCTGATAATGCCTTCATCTTCTAACCGCCGTATTCGTTTCCAACAGGGAGTGGATGACAGATTCACTTGGCTGGCAATCTCACTGATTGAGAGACTGGCGTCGTTTTGAAGCAGGGAGAGAATTTTTCGGTCTATGTTATCCATAGGAATTTATTCCCTAATAATTGTGATGATTAGATCATATAGAATTAAGTTTTATATTTTAACATAAATTTAGCATTATTTGCTGTTTTGATATTGCGATCAGGGAGTCAAGAAGTTAGTCTTCCTGCCGTTATGTATGTCCTGTTTCCACCGTTTACATATCGAATTGATGGAAAAAAGCAACCCTCAAGTTTGCGCAGCATCTCGGGCAGCCGCGGAGCCGATTTCTATCGGCGCGAGACAGGCCTGGTCCCTGATGCAGGCTGAGACATCAGCCAAACTGATCGATACCCGGTCAACCATGGAACACGTCATGATTGGCCACCCGCAAGGGGCTATTCACATACCCTGGCAGGATGATCCTGATTGGGTGGACAATCCCAGGTTTACGGAAAACATCAAATCTTTGATTTCAAATGGCGAAGACAAGACAGACGGCGGGCACTCGCCACCGATCCTCTTGATCTGCCGTTGTGGGGAACGTTCTCTCGAGGCAGGCAAGCGTCTGATGGCAGACGGGCTTGAGAACATTTACAACGTTGAGTCCGGGTTCGAAGGACCATTTGATGACAAGCGGCGAAGACGCTCTGTTTCCGGCTGGCGGTTCGATGGTCTTCCCTGGCAACAGTTTTGATGGGCACTGCGTTAGATTTAGCTTGCTGACCGGAGCGCTTTTGTTTCTAGGTGTGATCTCAATTCGACACTAGATACGAAGGTCAGGTTTCAGTTCATCCCCGCAGTCTCCTTCGATCAGAGGTACTGGAAGGGCGCTCAGTGAAAGATGTTGTAGTCATTGTGCGGGGTCCAGTCAGCAGACAGTCACCTTTTCAGCATCGATGGCGTGTTTGTAGCTGCGCCGCTAGGGTGCGGCCACTTCATCGAGTTTTCGTGTTTTTTCGCGTGTGCGGATTATGCTTTTGTGTCGGGCCGTGCACACACTGCAGGCGGCATCCTCTTCTAGCCGGGCAGGGCGCCACGTGTCAGGAGGAATAAAGCCACCCCGCCATAGGCCGACGTTGTTCTGTTGGGCTAGGCGCTCGTCTGCGTGATAGGCACTCTCGGTATCGCCGACGGTTAAGGCCCAACCGGTTTCAACCAGCCAGCGATTCAGATTTTGCTCACCGATCCAGCATTCCGCAGTCAGCGTGGTGCCCCTTGAGGAACGCAGCAGTGGCAGATAGACACAGTTGAGCTCGGTGTTTAGGAGCTGTTGATCAAGGGTCTGCCAGGCGATTATTCCACACGGCCACGGGACATCACCGCCCTCACACACTTGACCAGGCGCAGGGAGACTGACGCCGTATAACGAGATCAGCTGATCACCGACACGAAGCAGTCCGTTGTCGGGGAAAGTATGGGCGGGTTCTGCCGCTTGACCTGTTCCAGTCATCAGTACAAAGAGAACTACTGTTGTTAAACCGGCCCATCGGAATGCAGGCAATCGACGCATCAGTGATCTAGTCAATCGAGCGAATGGCCTGTGATGTCGCAGGCAGAAACGACTGCGCCCAAGTTCGGCCAGGTAGAAGCCGACTGGCAATTCAGTTGCGCGGCAGCACCACCAGAGCATCGGGAGACCAGGTCAGCCAGACCGGTTGATTTGGACGAGAAAGACCGTCAAGTGAACGTTCCAGATTCTGCAGTGCCACAAGGACTGGATCGTCTCGATGATCGACATGGACATAAAAATGACTCCGGTCACCAAGGTATGCCGAAGGCCCCATGCGACCCTCAATATACCCGGCAACATTTACAGGGTTCTCAAATAGTGGCACAAGTTTTTCCGGGCGAATTGCAATCCACACTGCCGCGCCGTTGGAAAATTTATGTTCCGCCTGTGAGGCAGTGACCGTGCCAAGAAGTTTACTCGTTACGGTGGTATTCCCGGCTTCAGAGTCGACCACCTGCCCCTCAAAGAAATTCATGTTGCCGATAAAGTCGGCAACGAACCGGGAACTTGGCGACTCGTACAACTCCGCTGGTGACGCAATTTCCATGACCTCGCCTTCAGACATGACAGCGATGCGGTCTGACAGTGTCAAAGCCTCTTCCTGGTCGTGAGTAACAAAAAGAAACGTAATGCCGAGTTGTTGCTGTAACTGTCGCAGTTCTATCTGCATCTGTTCCCGTAGTTTTTTATCGAGTGCGCCGAGCGGCTCATCAAGCAGCAGAACTTTGGGTTGCTTAATCAGCGCCCGAGCGAGAGCAACGCGTTGCCTTTGACCACCTGAGAGTTCTTCTGAGCCACGGGATCCGTATCCCGGTAATTTGATCAATTCCAGCACTTCGTCAATCCGTTTGTTCAGGTCTGTTTTAGACAGCCCAGACTTGCGCATACCGAACGCAATGTTCCTGCGCACATCGAGATGAGGAAAGATCGCATAATTCTGGAATACCATATTAACCGGGCGTCTGTTAGGTGGTGTTGTCGACATTGGTTGACCATCTATTAGGATTTCGCCTTCAGTTGGCGTCTCAAAACCGGCAACTATTCTGAGTAGTGTGGTCTTGCCGCAGCCCGAAGGACCCAACAAAGAAAAAAACTCGCCGCGGTAGATATCGAAACTGGCTTGGTTCACAGCAGTGACGGTACCAAAACGTTTGCTGACGTTGCTGAATGAAATAATGGATTCGTCCATATCAGATTCCTGATGTGCTTTCCAGTTTTACTCCGCGACGTCGTAACCATTCAGCAAAGGAGACGACGAAGAATGATATGACAAATATACTTGCCCCTAGCGCTAACACCGCTGGTATCTTGGTGGGGAAGCGTAATGAACTCCATATATAGATTGGAAGAGTAGCGTCGGTGCTCGATAGAAAAAATGCGAGGACAAATTCGTCAAAGGAAATCGTGAATGTCAGCAAGAGGCTGGCGACAATACCTGGCAGAACGATCGGGAAGGTTACGCGCCAGAAAGTCATCCAACCGTTTTCTCCAAGATCCAAAGCCGCTTCTTCAAGGCTGTTATCAAATCCCTCCATTCGCGAAATCAGGACGAGCATCGCGAACGGTATGCATAGCAGCAAGTGTGAGAAACCAACTGTCCATAGTGACAAGGGAATGTCGACTTGACTGATGAGAATCAGCAGTGAAATTGCCAGAATAATCTCGGGGATTACGAGAGGTATCATGATAAAACTGATGACTGGTCCGCGCCCCGGTAATCGGTAGCGGGTGAGCGCTTTAGCTGCCAGTAAACCGAGAATGGTGCTGACGATAGCAACAATCAGGCCCACCTTTATACTGTTGAGTAGAGCTTCCAGCATACTGGGACTGTTCACCATCTGGTGATACCATTTCAGGGTAAATCCTTTCAGTGGAAAAGCGATGTACTTTGAACTGTTGAAGGAGAATAACGGCAGGAACAATACTGGGAGGTAGATAAATGTCAGGTAGATAATGGCGTAAAGTAAAAAGCCGTCTGGACGCCACCAGGGTCGTTGGTCACTCATGCGACTCGCCTTCGGAAACTTTGTGTTCCCCAGAGAAATAGACTGATCATTAGGGCGACTGTCAGCATCGATATGACTGATATAGCCGCCCCTAAAGGCCAGTTCAGGGCTTTACCAAACATCGACTGGATAATGTTACCGATCATAATACCGCTTGGCCCACCGACAAGAGAAGGTGTTACATAGTCACCGACTGTTGGTATGAATACGAGCAGACTTGCTGCAATTACGCCAGGCAGCGATAACGGTAGAGTGACCCGTAGAAAGGTCATCCAAGCGTTCTCGCCAAGATCGCGGGCCGCTTCGAGTAGGGAACGATCTATTTTCTCCAGTGACACATAGATCGGCAGGATGGCAAATGCGGCCCAGGCATGAGCCAGTGTGATCACAACGGAGGTCGGATTGTAGAGCAGGAAGGCCAGGGGCTCTGATATAAATCCCAGTGCTTTCAGTCCAGAATTGATCACGCCGTTGTAGCCCAGCATGATCTTCCAGGCAAACACCCTTAGCAGATAGCTGGTCCAGAACGGGACAGTGATCAGGATCAGCCAGAGCAGCTTATTGTTCTTGACTCTGAAGGCAATGAAATAGGCCATAGGGTAGGCTAGGAGTACAGTAGCCAGAGTGACCAGGCCCGACATGCGAATAGACTTGATCAGGATCTTTCCGTAGATGGGTTTCTGGAAGAAGTCTATATAGTTCTTCAGTGAAAAAGTTCGGATGAAATCCAGATAGTCCTGGATCCAGAAGCTCAGTGTAAACAACACCGCCAGTGGCATCGCCAGTCCCAGCAATAACGCAAGTAGTGTGGGCGACAACAGGGTGTAACCACGAACTGCCTCGCTGGTTTGAAAAAGCCGGGCTAGGCTGAATCCGGAATTGTGATGGGGCGCAGTAGTGCTCGAGGTCTTCATGCTCTAGTCGAGGTGCGGCCGCTATCACACACTGAATAGACGCTGCCATTCTAGATCGACAGATGCCGCATTGAATTACAAAAAATGCGGACAGGGACAATCGGTTGTCCCTGTCCGTCACTATGGTTACTTAGAGGCCTGCTTTAACCTCTTCGAACATGGCCTGTAGAGCAGGTTCGTTACCCATTGGGGCTTGGAAGATTCCCGCATCTAAGGTCTCGCTTACATTAATGGAGTAGCCTAGCTCCTTGAGCAGGCCAGGCTGATCTTTCTCGACTTGCGCGAATGCCTTCATGTTGCCGTGGCCATAGCCGTATTCGGTGAGTGCAAATACACCTGATTCCACGCTAGCGTAGGCATCGATGTACTCATAAATTTTGTCCAATTTGGCCGGATCATGGTCAGTCATCAGGCAGAAGCCACAGACCCAAGTCATTGCGCCTTCCTTTGGACTGGTATAGCGCACATCTAAACCCTCTTTTTTGAGCGCCGCGTATGATGAATTCCACGCAGATGCTGCGACCAATTCTCCGGAGGCTAGCGCCTGTTCTATGTCGGCAGGACTGGTCCAGTAATAACGCATCAATGGCAGCTGTTCTTTGAGTGAAGCACGGGTTTTTTCCATTTCAGCATCGGTCATGTTGAAGGGATCTTTCGCTCCGATATAGATAGCAGCGACCATGACACCATCAATCAGACTGTCCGCCATTGACAGGCGGCCCTTGTACTTGGGATCCCAAAGCATACCCCACGTCTCATTACCGACATATTCTGGTGCGAGGTCAGCCCTATATAGGACCGACGTCAGTCCCCAGTCCGTTGGGATAAAGTATTGTTTGTCGCCGTCGAAGGTGCCGGGGATTGTTTTTAGGGCTGGGATAATGTCGGACCAATTCGAAAGACGGCTGGGATCCATGGGCTGAAGAATGCCTGCATCTTTCCAGATTGGAACCTTGTACGAGCACGGCTGCGTAAGGTCAACCTTAAATCCAGCCCGCATCTTGGCAAAAGCCTCTTCTTCGTCACCAAAGATGGCAAAGTTGGGAGATTGACCGTGTTTTGTGATATAGGATTGATGCAACTCGGGTACTTCCCAGCCCTCCCAAGTAAACACAGTCGGGTGATCGTTACTGGCGGCGCTGGCTATTTTCGATCCTAAGGGTAGGGTTACCATCGTGGCGCCAAGTGCAATAAGTTTCTGGTTGAACTGCCGCCGGCTCATTCTGCCAGTCGCAAGTTCCTCGATAATCTGGTCTTTTT
>Ga0066376_10005289_pt1 | contig 11010 bp, 8 predicted proteins | sample Knorr_S15_td_Bot_FD_77009 | JGI IMG/M metagenome (GOLD analysis project Ga0066376, IMG submission 77009) | Marine microbial communities from Southern Atlantic Ocean transect - Knorr_S15_td_Bottom_ad_5009_LV_A | ecosystem: Environmental > Aquatic > Marine > Oceanic | place: Southern Atlantic... | reverse complement strand
GCGCACGCCAGCACGCCCGGCGCGCCCCGCGCCGCCCAAATCTCATGCGGAGGGGGATCAGAACGTCGCCAGTGTGGTGGATTTGTGCGCCGCGGAGTGAAGGGCGACAAAGCCGTACTCGTGTACGGCGCAGGAGCCCGCAGCGAGCAGCGCGCAAAGACGCCGCGCTGCCGGCGTTCTGATGGCGTCCCCAACGGGATTCGAACCCGTGTTAACGGCTTGAAAGGCCGCCGTCCTGGACCAGGCTAGACGATGGGGACGCGAGGAGGCGGGAGTATGACCTACGCCGCCCCAAAGCTCCAGAGGCCACGGCTTGAAACTGCGGCCTGGGAGAAGCCGGTACCCCAACGAGCCGCCTCAATCGGGCTTGCGCGTCCGTGGCTTCTTGATCTGGAGGTGGAGTTCGCGGAGGCGTCCCTCGTCGAGTTCGGCCGGAGCCCCGAGCATCAGGTCTTCGGCCCGCTGGGAGAGGGGGAAGGCGATCACCTCGCGGATATTGGGCTCGTCGGCGATCAGCATCACGATGCGGTCGACGCCGGGAGCGATGCCGCCGTGGGGCGGGGTGCCGAGCCGGAAGGCTTCGAGCATGCCACCGAATTCGGACTCGAAACGCTCGCCGTCGTAGCCGGCGAGCGCGAAGGCCCGGGCCATGATCTCGGGGCGGTGGTTTCGAATCGCGCCGCTCGAGAGTTCGACGCCGTTGCACACGAGGTCGTATTGGTGGGCGAGGATCTCGAAGGGCGGCTGGTTGTCGAGGCTGTCGAGGCCACCCTGGGGCATCGAGAAGGGATTGTGGCTGAACTCGATGCTGCCGTCGTCGGCGCGGTCGAACATCGGGTAGTCGACGATCCAGCAGAATTCGAAGCGGTGGGCATCGATCAGTTCGAGGCCTTCGCCGAGACGGGTTCGCAACCAGGCGGCGAGGCGGCAGGCCTCGGTCTCTTCCGCGCAGACGAAGAAGAGGGCGTCGCCCACGCCGATGCCGGCAAGCTTGCGCAAGTCGGCGATCGCTTCGGCGGAGAGGTGCTTTGCCACCGGGCCCTTCGGTTGTTCCTCGGCGAAGGAGAGGTAGGCAAGCCCCTGTGAGCCCTCGTCCTGGGCTTCCTTTACGAGCGTGTCGAAGAAGCGCCGGGATTTTGAGGCGGCGCCGGGAGCGGGGACCGCGCGCACCACCGCGCCGTCGGCGATGGCCTTCTTGAAGACCGTGAAATCGGCGCCAGCGAAGATCGCGCTGGCGTCGCTGATCTCGATCGGGTTGCGCAGGTCGGGTTTGTCGTTGCCGTAGCGCAGCATCGATTCGGCGTAGGGGATTTGGCGGAAGGGATAGGGGCTCACCGGCTTCTCGGAGAAATCGCCGAAGATGCGTTCGATCACCGGCCCGACGGCGTCGAAGACGTCCTGCTGCTCGACGAAGGCCATCTCGATGTCGAGTTGGTAGAACTCGCCCGGTGAGCGGTCGGCGCGGCTCTCCTCGTCCCTGAAACACGGAGCGATCTGGAAGTAGCGATCGAATCCCCCGGCCATCAGGAGTTGTTTGAAGACCTGGGGCGCCTGGGGCAGGGCGTAGAAGCGGCCGGGATAGAGGCGGCTGGGCACCACGTAATCGCGCGCGCCTTCGGGCGAGGTCCGCGTCAGGATCGGCGTGTGGATCTCGAGGAAGCCCTGCTCGGTCATGAGTTCGCGCATGCGCGCGACGACCTTCGAGCGCAGGACCACGTTGGCGTGGAGTTTTTCGCGACGCAGGTCGAGGTAGCGGTAGCGCAGGCGCGTCTCCTCGGGGTAGTCGGGTTCCCCGGCGACCGGCAGGGGCAGGGGCCCGGCGACGGCCTGCACCTCGATGCGGCGGGCCTGGATCTCGACTTCGCCGGTCGGCAGCTTCCCGTTCACCGTTTCGGGGCTGCGGTGGACGACTTCGCCGTGGACCGTGAGCACGGATTCGGAGGAGGGTTTTTGGAAGTTCGCGAAGTCCCCCTGTCCCGGGGTCAGCACGCACTGGGTGATGCCATGGTGGTCGCGCAGGTCGATGAAGAGGAGCCCGCCGTGGTCACGGCTGACGTGGACCCAGCCGGAGATGTGGACCTCGGTCCCCACGTCGCTGGCGCGCAGCTCTCCGCAGTGATGGCTTCGGTAGCGATTCATGATCTCGTTCCTGCTGGGCTCGGGGCCGCGGTTCTGAAGCCGTGCGTTCGAAGCCTCGACGCCGAGGCGGCCAGCGCGAGCGGCGCATGGTAGGAGAAGCGGGCCGCGCAAACTAGCGTGATGGTGTCGGCTAGGACTCCGGCTCCTGGCCGAAGAGGATGCGGCGAGCCTTGTCGTCGAAACCGGCGAAGGTCTTCTTGCGGAGGTCGCTGCCCACGTCGTAGCCCCGGCGCAGCGCGGGCCTTTGCTTCAGCGCGTCGTACCAGCGCCGCACGTGGGGAAAGTCCGCGAGGTCGATGCCTTGTTTCTTGTAGGTGAGGATCCACGGCCAGCAGGCCATGTCGGCAATCGAGTACTCGCCGCAGATGTGCTCGCGGTCGGCGAGGCGGCGGTCGAGGACGCCGTAGAGGCGCAGCGCCTCGTCGCCGTAGCGCTTGCGCGGGTAGGCGAGGCGCTCGGGGGCGTAGAGTTCGAAGTGGCCGTGCTGGCCGAGCATCGGCCCGAGGCCGCCCATCTGCCACATCAGCCACTCGAGCACTTCGGTGCGGCCGCGCAGTTCCGTCGGCAGGAAGCGGCCGGTCTTCTCCGCGAGGTAGACGAGGATCGCGCCCGACTCGAAGACCGGAATCGGGGCGCCGCCGCCCGCAGGATCGCGATCGACGATCGCCGGCATGCGATTGTTCGGACTGATGGCGAGGAACGCGGGCTCGAATTGCTCGCCGCGACCGATGTGCACCGACACGACGCGGTAGGGGAGTTCCATCTCCTCGAGTGCGATGGAGATCTTCCAGCCATTCGGTGTGGGCCAGTAGTGGAGATCGATCAACGCGGGGGCCTCCGACGCATCCCTTTGGCAGGCTAGCGAAGTCCTGGCCGACGACGGCCCGAGCCCAGCGAAGCCGCTACCCTCGCTGCTGGAAACCGCGTCCCGGAGCCCTTCTCCCGCATGCCTGACTCCAGCGACTCCCGGCGACCCCCGATCTTTCGCAGCTTTGCGCTGTTCGCGCTGATCGCGGCGGGGCCGTTCCTCGTTTTCGTCTCCGAAAACCTTCACGAGGGTCTGGCTGCCGCAGACCTGATTCCCTACTGGCTGGGAGTCGCGTTGGCGGCCTGGCTCTTCTACCTGCTGCTGGTGGGGCTCTTCTGGGGACGGACGGCGCGCTGTGCGGGGATCACGGCGGTGCTCCTCGTCGGAGTCCTCGCCTACAACGACGTCCGCATCTTCTTCGCCGAACGCGGCTTCGACATTGCGGATCAGCGCCTGGGCTGGCTGGCGTTGCTGCTGGTCGCCACCTCTTTCTCGATGCGTTGGGGGGATCGGCGCGCCTTCCGACAGTTTCTCTGGATCTTTGCGCTGCTGCAATTGCTGCCGCCGGCGTGGCAGGTCGCCCGCTATTGGGGTGCGTTGCCCGTGCAGGGGCCCGCGCTGGCACTCGAGGAGGCGTATCCGCTCGCCGGCAACTCCATCTGGTCCGGTGTCGCGCTGCGCGATCCCAACATTTACTGGATCGTGGCGGACAGCTATTCGAATGGGGCCGAACTCGACCGGCACTTCGGCTTCGACAACCACGCGTTCATCGAGGCACTCGAGCAGCGGGGCTTCTACGTCGCGCGCGAGGCCCATTCGAACTTCAGCAACACGCGACTTTCCGTGCCGACGATGATGAACATGGAGTACCCCTTCGTCTCCGGCGAGACCTACGCGGTGCCGATCGGAAACGGCTGGGCACCGAAGCCCGGGCGCACCAACCGCGGCACCGTGGCGACGGTGGTGGGAGACAACCGCAGCGTCGGTTTCCTGCGCCAGCTGGGCTACCGCTACATCCATTTCGAGGGCCGGACCTTCAACCTGCTGCGCTGCCGTGGCTACGAGGACCTGTGCATTCACAGCGATGGCCGCGGCTTCTCCGAACTCGAAGTGAGCCTGATGCAGCGGGTTCCCATCGATCTCTACCTCGAGTGGGTTCTGGACCGCCCGGAGGGTTCGATGCCGAAACGCGATCACCACGCCTCGGGGACCGGGATCCCGGAGCTCGGCGAAGCCATCGCGAGCCTGCCGCTCCCCGAGCCGTTCTTCCTCTACGCGCACCTCTCGGTTCCGCACCCGCCCTTTCTGGTGGACGAAGATTGCAAGCCCGGTGCGCTGCGCGCGTCGATGGCTTCCTATGTGCGACAGCTGCGCTGCGTAAATCGCCAGTTACTGGAACTGGTCGACCAGATTCGCCGGGATGATCCGGCTGCGATCATTCTCCTGGGAGGGGATCACGGGCCGCGTATGACGATCCGGCCGGGGACGCCGCTCTACCTCTGGGATTCGGCTCAGGTCCGCGAGAGCCTCGGCATCCTGAATGCGCTGCTGCTGCCGGCGGAGTGTCGCCGCGGTCTGTATCCGGGGCTGACGCCGGTGAACGACATGCGAATCGTCTTTGCGTGCCTGGGGGGACACGATCCGGTGCTGATCGAACCCAAGCACTTCGTGGTGCGCGGGGGGCCGCCCGACGGCGGGAAGATCCGCTGGGTGACTCTCGATTGAGCAATCTTTCGTCGCGGGCGAACGTTCCGAACGAAGGTCTTCGCTGGGCGGCGGTCTTGGCGGTGGCGATGGTTGCGGCGGTCGCCCTGGCGCTGCACGTCGAGCCGCTCAACGGCCCGTGGTATTGGCAGTGGCCCTGGCGCCGCATCGACGCCCTGCGGATCGTGCCGGCGATGGCCCTTGCCGCGCTGCCTTTCTTTGCGGCGCAGTGGCTGCGCGCACGCGGGACGCTGGGGGATGGCGGCGCGCTCGCGCTCGTGGCGCTCTCGACCTTCCTGCTCGAAGGCGTGGCAATCGCCATCCAGGGTCCCGGTTTCGAGTTGGGCCGCATCGTTTTCGCGGTCCAGCATCCCGTGATCACCAGTTATTTCACCGATGCGATGGCCCTGGACGGGGTCGCGGCGAGTCTGGCCCGCTACCCGGAGTTGATGGGCGAACTGCACCTGCATTCGATCAACAAGCCGCCGGGGCCGGTGCTCTATTACAAGGCCTGGCTGGCGCTGCTGACACCTTTCCGCGCGGCGCTGCTCGGTGGCCTCGCAATCGGGGTGCTCGCCGCGGCCGCGGTGCCCGCGACCTTCGCCCTGGCGCGCCGCCTGGGTGCCGGGCGCGAGGCGGCCTTCGCGGCCGCGAGTTATCTCGCGTTGTGCCCGGGGCTGGTGCTCTTCTTTCCGGAATTCGACCAGGCCTACCCGCTTCTCACCTGCGGGTTGGTGGGGAGTCTGAGTCTCGCTCTCGACACGGGCCGAGCGCGCTGGGCGCTCGCCCTGGGCGGGTTGCTCTTCGTGGCGGCCTTCTTTTCCTTTGGCCTCGGTGTGCTCGGGGTCTTCATGGCGGGGCAGGTGGGGGTTTGGCTCTGGCGCAACAAAGGCCGCGACCGCGTGCGGGTCGCGCGCCCACTGCTGCTCGCGGGCTTGTGTTTGGCGACCCTCTACGGCGCGCTCTATCTCGCCACAGGCTATGACCCGATGGCGACCTTCGACGCAGCGGTCGCCAACCAGGCGCGTCACTCGCTCACGCTGGGGCGCCCGTGGCCGGCAACGGTGGTCTTTGACCTCTGGGATTTCGCTCTTGGGACCGGTTGGATGTCCTTTTTGCTGGTGGGCTTCTGGCTGGCGCGACGGCGCGGCGCGCGGCCGCGGCTCGAAACCGACCCGATGGTGTGGCTCGTGGTGGCGCAGGTGGCGGTGGTGGCCGTCGGGGGCCTGATTCCCGTGGAGACCGCGCGCGTCTGGCTCTTCCTGGTACCGCTATGGGTGCTGCCGGTGGGGCTCGAACTGGCCCGCTTCCGTCCCGCTGCGCGCCTTTCGGTCTTCGTTGCGCTCTGGGTCCTTTTGGTCCTCGTCGGGCAGAACCTGATGTTCCTCGGAGCCTGAGGGGTGGGCGGCGCGGGGGGCGCTGTAGCCGAGGCTTTCGAGTAGGGCCTGCTCGTGAGGGGCGAGTTCGCGTGCGGGCGCCGCGGCGCGAGCGCTCGCCAGGTGCGCCCGAAGTTCCCGGCCGAGGTCCGCCGCAAGCGCCGAGCCTTCCACGGGGAGCGCCGCGCGTTCCTCCGGGTCCTGCTCCAGGTCGTAGAGTTCGACCTCGAAACTGTCTAGATCGAGATGCAACGCGAAGCGTCCGCGTCTGACGCTGGCGAGGCGGTTTGCCGGCTGCAGGCCGTGGTCCCCCGCAACGAAGAGAGGGCGTTCGCCGAGAGGCTCGTGATCTTCGCCGGAGAGAAGCGGGCTGAGATCGCGCCCGTCGGACCCGGGGAGGGCGGGCAGCCCGAGCAGTGCCAGTGCCGTGGGCGCGACGTCCACCAGGGAAACCGGCTCGCGGATGCGAAGGCCGGCTGGAATCGAAGCGTGGCGCATCACCAGCGGCACGCGCACGACCTCCGGGCGGTGGTTGCGCCCGTGGAGCACGTCGCCGTGATCGAAGAATTCTTCACCGTGGTCCGAGGTGATCACGACCAGTGTGTTGCCCGGTGGGTCGCCTTCGCGCAGGGCTGCGAGGAGTCGACCGAGTTCGGTGTCGATCGAGCGCAGGCTCTCGTCGTAGAGGTCGCGAAGGTGCGCCGCATCGCCCGCATCGAGGCTCTCCTTCCCGGAGCGGACCGCGAGCAATTGGCCCGTCACGCCGTCCATGGGTCCGGCGTAGTCCTGGCTGAAGGTGCCCCGGTCCATCGCCGGTGCGAGGTAGTCGGCGTGGGCGTCAAAAGTGTGGAGGAATACGAAGAGCGGTCGCTTTCGCGGCTCGGCCAACCAGAGGAGCACGCGATCGACGCCGCGCGCGGTGGCGCCGAACTGGCGGGTCGACTCGGTTTCCACGTGGGTGCGATCAAAGCCCCGGAGCAGCCCGCTTTTCTCGTTGAAGAAGTGCGAGTTGACCGACGCCCGGGTGTCGAAGCCGGCCTCGCGCAGGCTGTCGGCGAGGGTCGGAAGGTTTTCGGGCAGTCGCGCCCCGGGCGTGTCGACTCGATGGTGGACCGGGTAGAGGCCCGTCAGGAGCGAAGCGTGGGCCGGCAGTGTCCACGGGGCGGTGGTCCAGGCCGCGTCGAAGACGGCCGACTCGGCAGCGAAGGCGTCGAGGTGCTTCGAGGTCTCGCGCGGGTTCCCGTAGAGTCCCAGCCGATCCGCGCGCAGGGTGTCGACAGAGACCAGCAGAAAGAGCGGCGCCGACGGGCGTGTCGCCGCGGTCGGACCGGGGCTGTCGCAGCCCGCGAGGAGCGCGGCCGCAAGGTACGCGCTGGCCGCGAGAAGCGAGCGCAGTCGCTGGCTCCGGGTGCCTTCCACTAGACGATTCGAGAGTCCTGTTTGCCCCAATAGCGGTCCTTCAGCAGTCGTTTGTAGAGTTTTCCGGTGGGGTGTCGGGGCAACTCGTCGGCGAAGTCCACCGAGCGCGGGCACTTGTAGTGCGCGAGTTGATCGCGGCAATAGGCGAGCAGTTCGGCTTCGAGTTCGGCGCTGGGGGAGGCGTCCGGTGCGGGCTGCACCACGGCTTTCACCTCCTCGCCAAAGTCTTCGTTGGGCACGCCGATCACCGCCACGTCCAGCACAGCCGGGTGGTTGATCAGCACGTTCTCGGCCTCCTGGGGGTAGATGTTGACGCCGCCCGAGATGATCATGTGGGCCTTGCGGTCGGTGAGGTAGAGGTATCCCTCTTCGTCCTGGTACCCAATGTCTCCGAGGGTGCTCCAGCCCTTCGCGTGCCGGGACTCGGCCGTCTTCTCGGGGTCGTTGTGGTACTCGAAGTCGCCGCCGCCCCCGAAGTAGATGACCCCGGCTTCACCCGTGGGCAGTTCCCGGCCGGCGTCGTCGAGGATGTGAAGCGTCGCGTTGAGCGGTTGTCCGACCGAACCCTTGTGCGCGAGCCACTGCTCGGAGTCGATGGCGGTGAAGCCGTTTCCCTCGGTGCCCGCGTAGTACTCGTGGAGCACCGGTCCCCACCAGTCGATCATCTTCTCCTTCACCGGGATCGGGCAGGGGGCGGCGGCGTGGATCGCGCACTCGAGACTCGAAACGTCGGGGCGCAGCCGGTCGGCTTCGGGCAATTTCAGCATGCGCACGAACATCGTCGGCACGAACTGACCGTGGGTCACGGCGTAGGACTCGATGTGCTGGAGAGCGGCGAGCGCGTCGAAGCTCTCCATGATGATGCTGGTGCCGCCCATGCGCAGCAGCGACATATTGAAGCGCAGGGGGGCGGCGTGGTAGAGCGGCGCGGGAGAGAGGTAGACGCTTTCGGGGCCGAGCCCGTAGAGGCCGCCGGCCAGGGCGTGGATGCTGTCCGGGGTGCCGAAGGGTTTTTCTACGAAGGGCCGCACGACGCCCTTGGGCCGCCCGGTGGTCCCCGAGGAGTAGAGCATGTCCGAGCCCTCGGTCTGGTCGGGGATCGGGTGGTCCGGCTGGTTTTCGCAGGCCTCCTCCCAAGATGCGTAGCCCGCGAGTCGCCCCCCCACGTTCAGGCGTTCGAGATCCGCGAGGGGGGCGGCGAGTTCACCGGCGACGTCGCCCATCGCGCGCGAGGTGACGAGTGCGCGCGCATCGCAATCGCGCACGATGTACAAGGCCTCGGGCGCGCTGAGCCGCGACGAGATCGCGGTGTAGATCAGCCCGGCCCGCTGGGCGGCCCAGCACACCTCGAGAAAGCGGGGGTGGTTCTCCATGAAGAGGGCAATGTGGGTCTGCGGACCAAAGCCCAGCTGACGAAACAGGTGCGCGCCGCGGTTGGAAGCGGCTTCGAGTTCGGCGTAGGTCACGACTTCGCCGCTCGCCGCCATGATGTAGGCCGGCTTCTCGGGATTTTTAGCGGCGTGAAAACCGGGGTGCATGGGGATCCTCTTCTTCCGGGTTCTCGCTTTGGCCGGGACGCGACGCCGAGCGCTCAGCCTTCTTCGTGGAGGCAAAAACGCGTACCGACGAGCTCGACCCAGCCGGCTGCGAGGTCGCTCCGGGCACCGATTTCGCGTGCGGCCTCGAAGATTGGTTCGAGGGCCGGGACGGCCAGGTCGACCTCGCAGAGCCCCCTGCGGCTGCGGTCGTCGGTGGCGTGGAAGCGCAGGTTGGAATCCCCGACGGTGAGCGTCTGCTCGGGCGTCGAATCGTCGGGGAGCGGAAGCCCGAGGACCTGCGCCCAGCGCGCGGCCGTTGCGGTCGGGTGAGGGACCCCGATCGCGCCTCCGCGGAGCCTTAGAACGCGACCGCTCTGCGGAGCCCCCTGCCAGGCGGGGCCCGCCCAACGCCACGACTCCGGCGGCAGGGAGGTGTCGAGCGAGAGGATCGCCCCGCCGACGTCCGCCGGGTGCAGGTGGATCGTGGCGATGTCCTCGAGCGCCGACTCGAAGACGATGCGGGCAGACGCTGCCGCCAGGCGTTTGCGCTCGGTGACGAGGTCGAGCCCGGAATCGACCTGCACGATCACCATGTAGCCGCCGTCGCCTCCGCGCTTTTCGAGGAACCGGCCCGCGGTGGTGTCGGGTTGTTTCGGCGAAACGACCTCGAGGAAGGTGTCGCCCAGGGCGTAGACGCGGTTCTCCAGCCCGAAGGCGCCCACGCCCGGATCGGCAAAACCCTCACCGAGGTCGAGGACGCTTCGCAGGCAGGTATCAGCGGCCTCGAGGTCGGCGGACACCAGGGCGAGTTGTCGGATCCGCATGCAGGCTCCCCTCGGGCTCAGGCCCGGGTCGGGAAGAGGGCGTCGATCTGCGTGAGCACGGCTTCGGGCAGTTCGAGACCCGAGGCCTTGCAGTTGTCTTCGAGTTGCGGGAGGCGCGTGACGCCGATGATCGCGGAATCGACACCGGGCTGGTGCAGGCACCAGGCGAGGGCCAGTTGGGCCATCGAAATGCCGAGGCTGTCGGCGAGCGGGCGGAGGCCCTCGACGCGTTCGACGACGTCTTCTTCGAGGTAGGCCGCCATCCAGTGATTCCGTTCGGCATCGGTCGCCCGACTCTCGGCGGGCCGCTTGCCGCCCCGGTACTTCCCCGTGAGCACGCCCTGGGCGAGGGGGCTGAATACGACCTGTCCCAGACCCTCGCGTCGGCAGGTCGGCACCACTTCGCGCTCGATCTGGCGGCGCAGGATCGAGTAATTTGGTTGGTTCGAGATCGGGCGGTGTCCGCCGCAGGCGTCGGCGATCCGGCAGGCCTCTGCGATGGCGGTGGGACTCCACTCCGACACGCCCCAGTAGAGCACCTTCCCCTGGCGGATCAGGTCGTCGTAGGCGCGGACGGTTTCCGAGATCGGCGTGTCGGGGTCCGGGCGGTGGCATTGGTGGAGGTCGATGTAGTCGGTGCCGAGGCGCCGCAGTGAAGCCTCGACGCCCTCAAAGATGTGTTTACGCGAGAGCCCCCGGTCATTGGGGTGCTCGGACATCGGGAAGTAGCACTTGGTGGCGATCACGACGTGGGGCCGTGGAATGCTGCGGAGGGCGCGGCCCAGCGCCTCTTCGGCTGCGCCGTGCGCGTAGACATCGGCGCTGTCGAAGAAGAAGATGCCGCGGTCAAAGGCGGCGTGGACCAGGTCCCGACTTCGGTCGGCGTCGACCGAGGAACCGAAGGTGAGCCAGGAGCCGAGTGCGATCTCGCTCACGCGCAGGCCGCTGTTTCCGAGTCGGCGGGTTTCCACGGCGGGGATGCTACCCCACGGCGGCGCCCGCGGATCGCCGAAAGCGGGGCGTTATCATCCGCTCCGTGCTCAACCTCGCATCGACCACCGCGGGCTCGTGGCTCGACCGGGCCCTGGCGGACTTCGACGCGATCCTTCTCGACCACGCCCACTGCGAACGCAAGGCGGCGGGGACGGCCCTGAAGCTGCTCTTTCAGTACCCGGATCGTCCTTTCCTGCAGGCGCCGGTGG
>Ga0066376_10005288_pt1 | contig 11010 bp, 12 predicted proteins | sample Knorr_S15_td_Bot_FD_77009 | JGI IMG/M metagenome (GOLD analysis project Ga0066376, IMG submission 77009) | Marine microbial communities from Southern Atlantic Ocean transect - Knorr_S15_td_Bottom_ad_5009_LV_A | ecosystem: Environmental > Aquatic > Marine > Oceanic | place: Southern Atlantic... | reverse complement strand
CCCGACGGCTCTTGGCCCGACGGCTCTTGGCTTGGACACTCCATGACGGGCGGTTTTTCCAACACGGCGATGCGGTCTCTGAGACGGGCAGCTTCCTCGTAGGCTTCTTCGGAGGCTGCCTGGGCCAGGCGCTTACGGAGCATATCGAGCTCGCCGACCTCGGTCTGCTCCGGTGACGCCAGCAGATCCGCCAGTGAAGATGCTTCCACTGAGGAGGCGCTCACCTCCTCCTCTTCTTCTTCCTCTTCTTCTTCCTCCAGATCCGTGCTTCCCTCTTCCTCCAGCACTGATCTGGAGGCGAATATGGGTGCATCGGTGCGTACCGCGAGGGCGATGGCGTCGCTGGGGCGCGAATCGACCGCCACAGTGGTGCCGTCGGCGCTTTCGAGGTGCACTTCGGCGTAGTAGATCCCTTCCTGCAGGTCGGTGATGGTCACCCGAGTGATGCTGGCTTCGGCTTCCTTCAAAAGCGAGCAGGCCAGATCGTAGCTGAGGGGGCGAGCTGGAGTCTGTCCGTTGTGCGCCAGTGAGATGGCACGGGCTTCATTGGGACCGATGACGATATGGAGGCAAGCCTCTCCCTCCTTCTCCTTGAGGACTACGCGATGGTAGGCCTTGGAGCTGATCTGGACCCGTTTCACTTTCATTTCTACCATGGCGATAATGCGGGCACAATCGCGGGCGGAACACGCGGTGGTGAATCCCAACCTCCTTCAGCAGAGAATATAATACGGCCCCGAAACCGATGTCAACCAAGTCCAGGTTCGAGAAACAGCTGGTCGTCAATCACCGGACCCCGTCGAATTCCCCCATCACTCAGAAGCCAGTTTCCGCAGCTCCTCGATGCTCTGGTCCAGGTCCTTCTGACGACTCCTCAGGTGCAGGACGTATCCGAAGAGAACCATCCAAAAGGCCGTGTAGGCGGCAAAGAGATACGTCAGATTCGAATTCTGCTCCACGGCGTTACTCCTCTCTTTTTTATCGGCGGAACGGCAAGGTCTCGATTTCCCTCTCGTCGTCCGCGGTCTGCGTAACGCCGCTCGGGAAGGCACTTCTCGAGTCGGGCGCAAGCCCCACCGTCGGGGTCAGTGTCGTCGATCAGCGCCCATCTCTCGTAACGCCGCTCGAGAAGGCACTTCTCGAGTCGGGCGCACAGGCCCACCGTCGGGGTCAGTGTTCTCGATCAGCGCCCGTCGTCGTCGTCATCCAGCTTCTGGCGGATACGGTTCAGCGTTTGCGTCGCCTGTTCCAGTTGCATCCGCCTTTTCAGGAGAAATAGAAACAGACTGCCAATCGCGATCAGGCTCACATAACGGCCCACCACCATCTCGGGTGCCAATTCGACTTTCTGCGGATGCAGCTGCTGGTCGGCCGACCACAGATTGACCGAGAAATGCACCAGCGGCACGTTGACGAAGGCGACAATTCCCAGCACCGCGGCAAAACGACGCGTCTGCTCCACCGAGCCGCCCGCGTAGGCCCGCACCATCAGATAGGCGACGTACATCATGAAAGTGATGAGCATGAAGGTGAGTCGTGGCTCCCAGCGCCAGAACACTCCCCAGACGGGCCTGGCCCACAGAGGCCCCGTTATCAGCACGATAAGGGCGAAGACGACCCCCAACTCGGCGCTGGCGACGGCCAGTCGGTCCCAGCGCTCCTCTCGTCGGCGCAGATATTGAATACTGCCAATGAAAACGAGGGCAAAGGCGACCAGAGAGCAGATAGCGGAAGAGACGTGAAAGTAGAAAATGCGCTGTACCAGACCCATCTGACGTTCGGTGGGAACGTATACGAATACGGCGTACAAAGCCCCTACCATGATGGTGAAAACGAAGAAGGCTATACCCGTGGATGCGAATCGCGACAAGAGTGAATCCCCCGTTTTCCTAATCCTCGAGAACCTGGTCGAACAACATGAGTGCGAGCGTGGTGAAGACGATGCTGTACACAAGTAGAAAACTCACGGGTTCGGTGAGAGACTCCGGCCAGAATGCGGTGGCTCCGGGCGTGCCGCCAATGCTGGGACGCGAGTGTTCGAAAACGATGGCCGTAGCTTTTACGGCCCAGATGAGCGCCGGGTAGATCATGGGCAATACGAGAAGTGGCAACAGGAACTCGCGCAGCCGGGAATTGCTGGACATGGCCGCGAAGAGCGTTCCCACCGAGGCCAGACTGGCCGCACCCAGAGCGAGAACGGCGACGAGAGGAACCAAGTAGAGCCCGGGAGAGAGATTAAAGAACAGGGAAAAGAATGGCAAGGAAAGCAGCTCTACGACAAGGAGGAACAGCAGGTTGCCCAGCATCTTGGCGAGGTAGATGCTGCTGTGGCTCACCGGGGCCAGCATCAGAGCGTCCAGGCAATTGTTGTCGAGCTCGGCGGTGAAGGTGCGGTTGAGACCGAACAGGCCAGAGAAGACGAAGGCCGACCACAGCACGCCAGGTCCGATTTCGTGAAGCGCTGAGCCCCCCAGCTCGAAAGAGAAATTGAACACCAGAATAACGAGAAAGACGAACACGACCATGGGACCGAGGCGTTCTTTGCTTCGCCACTCGGCCAGCAGGTCCTTCCAGAGGATGGCTACTACACCCTTGATCATCTGAATGCCCAGCACGCGCTCCGATTCACCCTCACACCCCCTCCTCCTGATAGGAGTCGCACAAAGCCTGCAACTCTTCCAGGTTGTTCCCCCGCCAGGCCGTGTCGCTGCACAGCCGACCCCGCTTCAGCACCGCCACTCTGTTCACCAGATCGATCACTTCGTCGACGCGATGAGTGACCACGACCACGGTGGTCTCTGCTCGCTTCCTCAAAGCGGTGAGGCGGCGACTGAGAGCTTGGGAGGCACGCCGATCCAGACCCTCGAACGGCTCATCCAGCAATAGGAGGGCCGGCCGGTGCAGGGTTGCCCTGGCCAGTGCAAGTCGCTGCTTCATCCCTCTGGAGAAAGTCCCTACCGGCGTATGGGCACGAGAGCTCATGCCGACATTGGCGAGGGCTGAGTCGGCCTTTTCCTGGCGATCGGGCAGATTGTAGAGGCGGCCATAAAACAACAGGTTCTCTCTCGCGGTCAGGTCGTCGTAGAGCAGGGTCTGGTGAGAGAGAAGCCCGATACCGGCGCGCGATTCAAGCGAAGAATGAGGTGGCAGGCCGTTCACCAGCACCCGACCCTGAGTGGGTCGGATCAGCCCCGCCAGTATGCGCAGAAGAGTGGATTTTCCCGCGCCGTTGGCTCCGGCCAGAAGCAGCCGAGCGCCGGCTTCAATCTCCAGATCGACATTACTGAGGGCAGCCAGGGCGCCATATCGCTTGGTGACCTGCTCCAGGTGGACGGGGACCGCTGTCATTCCTTGCGGGCTTTCTCCAGAAGCTCGTACACCGCCACTGCCTGTCCCATGAGGCGTTGCCGCTTGTGGCCCTGGGCACCGGCTTTGCGACTCTTGCGGCTGCCGCCGCTCTCGAGGGCGACCAGCTGCGCGAGCAGGCTCTGTCGGCGTTGTTCCAGCTCGGCCAGACTTGCATCGGCGCCGATGCCTGGATCCAGCGGTTCGATGTTTTCCTCAGCCTTCTCCTCTTCCTCTGGTAGTGGTGAGGAGGAGCGGCGAGTGAGGAGGGCGGCGGCGGCTACGGCGACGATGGCCAGGCCTAACGCCAACCATTTCAGGGCCCAGCGCATGGGTTGCGCGAGTGGCAGGGGAATGGCATTCGTCTGTCCCGGCCGCAGGTTTTCCAGGCGGTACAGGTGGTACTCCCGCTCTAGAGAGGAGGTTGTGCCCCGGTCGATAAAGGGGGTGTCCAGGTGGATGTCGGATGGATGAACGTAGACGTCCAGAACCTGGGTGGGATACAAGACGTTGTGTATGTACTCGCCCGCGAAGTCAACGGCTGACACTTTGAAAGAGAAGCCGATCTGCGTTGTTCCCGGCGCCAGCGGTTGGGAGTCGAAGAGACGCCGGGCGTCGGCTCGCACGAGCTCGCCCGAGTGACTTTCCAGGCCGAAAGCACTCTTGGGAATTCGGAACTCGGTAACCCGCTCTTGCTTGCCGTGCTCGGTGCCCACAAAGGTCCGGTCCCCCGTGTTGTCGATCTGCAGGAGCTGGGCTACTTCCAAGGTCCCGTCCTGAAGCGTCAGGAAAAGGTGCTCGGCGGTGACGTGGATGTCACTGGGGTCGTTGGTGGGTTCGAATACTTCGAGGACGATTTCGCTCTGCTCGCCCACCTTCAGCAGCGAGCTGGGATAGGGCACACCCTCATAGAACGCGGTGAGCGTGAAGGCGAGGCCCGGCTTGAGAAAAGGTCCCGAGAATTCGAACCGGCCATTCTCATCGGCTGTTTTGCGGAGGATCTCATTGAGGCCACTGCTCTTTCCCAGCAATGAGAAGGCAATCTCCACATCGGGGACGGCTGATTCGGCGATTGGCTCGACGACGTACCCCCGCACCGTGTCGGCCACCGAAGCTGACACCAGCACACAGACCGAGGTCAGTACACAGGCTGTAAGGAGGGCGCGAAGAGCAGAAAGGCTCACGAAGCGGTGTGTCTTTCGAAACGGTGGCCGCATTCGGGACAGAAGCGATGGCCTTCCAGGTTGGGGGCGCCGCACCCCGAACAGGTGAGGGCCTTGCCAGCCTCAGACACTTCTCCCCCTTTCAGGGCCGCCACTTCGCGCTCGATTTGTAGTACGATCGCGGTCTTGCCTGTTGCTGGTCGCTCGAGCTGATCGAGCTGGGCGAGCTGATCGAGCTGGGCGAGCACAGATACTGCCTCTGCGTCAAGAGCGCGTCGCTGACCGGTGTAGTCTTCCTCCTGCACTTTGCCCAGTGAGCGGTCGAATTCCAACTCCCTGATGGCGACGTACAGCTGTTCCCGCTGTCGAAGGAGCAGCATGCCCCGACGTCCGCGATCGGACTGGATAATCGAGCGCTTGGGGCTGGCGACAAGAGGATACCCGGCAAAGGCGAAGGCGATCAGCAAGATCGCCGCGTAAGCGGCGGGCACCAGGTAGGTCACGAATGGTCCTTCAATCGTCGTAGGCGTCCAGGTCCCGCTTCAGCTGTTCGTCGTAGCTCGACCCGGTATGGTCGTCAGCGTCAGACGTGGCCGCAGCGGCGGTGGTGGTCTCGGGCTCCGGTGTGCGACGTCTCCAAGAGACCAGAACGGAGCGCACGACAATAATACCGACCAGAAGGATGGCCGTCGGTGTGAGCCAGCTGACCAGGCGGTAGCCGCCTGGCGGAGGCTCGGCGAGAACCATCATACCGAAGCGGTCAACGAATTCCTGGACGATCTGTTCCCGTCCCTGTCCCGCCCCCAGGGCGCGGCCAATAACCTCGCGCTGAGGGACGGCAAAGGCGGTGCACATGCAGGTAGAGAGCGATTCGCGGGGGCAACTGCCACAAAGACAAACCAGATCGGATGCCACCTTCTTGATCTGTTCGGGGGTGACCGACTCCTGGGCCGCCTGGGTGGGCGGTGTCGGTGCCAGGGCGACGGCGAGCGCGAGGAACCAGGGGGTTAGAAGACGCACCACGCCAACCCTAGGCGGTGGCGGCTGGGCCGACTGAGCCCGGGCGGATGGCGACGGCCGGATCGCGCAATGAAGCGCGATCCGCGGCCGCCAGTTTCCGGTCGCGTCGAGTGGGCCACATGGTCCATATGGAGCTGAGGACGAAGAGGATGCCACCGGTCCACACCCAGTTCACCAGCGGGTTGATGTAGATTTGGAATTTAGCGGATCCGTCCTCGGCAGACCCAACGAGGATGAGATAGAAATCTTCCCTGAAGGTCGAGTAGATGGCTACCTCGGTCGTATTCTGTTCGCTGCTGTGGTAAAAGCGGCGTTCGGGAACGAGGGTACAGAGGAACTCGCCTCGGTGGTGAAGGGACAGGGCCGCGGCCGAGATCGACATACCCGGCTCTTCAGAATGGGCGAGAGTTTCATAGGTGAGCTCGTAGTGGCCGATGCGCTTGGTCTCGCCGTAGCTGAGAACCATTTCCTTGTCGATGCTGAAGGCCTGCCCCGTGAATCCCACGAAGAGCAGAAGTATGGCCACGTGAACGACGTATCCGCCGTAACGGCGCTTGCTTTTGGCCAGCAGGGAACCCAGGGCACGGAGGTGAGACTCACCCGTGCTGCGGTGGCGGGAACCCATGGCCCGATAAAATTCCAGACCGACCGAGCCAGCGACAAAACCGCACAGAGACAGGGAGATGATAGCATAGGTGTGCAACTCGTACAGGGTCGCGGCGGCGACCCCTGCTACGATGGTTGCGGCAATGGGGACGGCAAAGTCGCGCTTGAGACTGGCTGCGGAGGTGCGGCGCCAGGCAAACAGCGGGCCGGCGCCGGTCAGCAATAACAGCCCCATACTGAGGGGGGTGATGACACTGTTAAAGAAAGGGGCGCCCACGGTGATCTTGTCCCCGGTAAAGGCCTCCGAAAGAACGGGAAAAAGGGTGCCCCACAGCACGGCGAAGAGTATGCCGAGAAGGATCCAGTTATTCAGCAAGAAGGCGGTTTCGCGCGAGGCGAAGGACTCCAGTTGGTTTTCCGACTTCAGCTGCGGGAGCCGAAATACCAGCAGGCCGATCGCTATGAGGGCGGTCACGCTCATGAAGACGACGAAGAAAGGGCCCAGATCCGACTGCGCGAAAGAATGCACGGAGCTGACCACGCCACTGCGGGTCAGAAAAGTGCCGAACACCGTCATTCCATAGGTGAAGAACACGAGAACCATGTTCCACACCTTCAACATGCCCTTGCGCTCTTGAATCATCATGGAGTGGAGCAGGGCGGTCGCGGCCAGCCATGGCATAAAGGATGCGTTCTCCACCGGGTCCCAGCCCCAGTAACCTCCCCACCCCAGCTCGAGATAGGCCCAGGCTCCGCCCAGGAGATTGCCCGCGCCCAGAAACGTCCACGGGATCAGCAGCCAGCGACGAGCGGCCCGCAACCAGGTATTGTCCAGCTGTCCGGACATGAGCGCGGCCATGGCAAAGGCGAAGGGGACCGACATGCCCACCATGCCGGCGTAGAGCATGGGAGGGTGAATGGCCATGTAGGGATGCTGGAGAATGGGATTGAGGCCACGGCCATCAGCGGGTGAAAATGGCAGTTGCTGAAAAGGATCGGCGACGAAGAGGTTCAGCAAGCAGAAGAAGAAGGAGTACGTTGCCAGCCCGGACACGACGTAGGGCATGAGCGGCCGGTAGCGGTAGCGGTTGAAGAGAACGACCCCGACCGAGTACAGGGATAGCATCCATCCCCAGAACAGGACCGATCCGTTTTGCCCGCCCCACAGTGATGCCACTACATACTGGGTGGGCATGGACAGATTCGAGTTTTCGTAGACGTACTGGACTTGAAAATCGTGGGTGAGGATGGCGTACCAGAGGGTGCCTACCGAGACCGAAAGCAGTCCGAATACAACCAGGACAGAATTTTCGCCGCTTCGGATCAGCCCCTCGTCGCCTCGTCGGGCGCCCAGGATCGATGCGAAGATAGCGTATCCGGCCATCGCCAATGCCAGGCACAGAGCGAAGTAGCCGACGTCGATCATGTCACTCTGGACGAAGGAGGGGCGCTGGGAAGAAAGGTCACGACTGACCCTCGTACTTTAGGGCCTCGACGTGGTCGTCGTAGCTCTCACCTTCGTATTTTGAGGGGCATTTGGCAAAGACAAGGTCAGCCTCGAATTGATTCGACGATGTAAAGCGGCCCTCGAGCACGACCAGCGCCTTGTCTCTAAAGGTGTCGGGCAGCACGGCGTTTCCCGTATAGCGGACCTGCAGATGGCGTTCGCCGTCGGTGACGGTGAATTCGGGACGATGCCGATACTCATCCCACTGAATGGACCCGTCGACCACCGTGCACCCTCCCAACTGGAGGCGCTGATTGCTCAACTCGGAGCTGGCGGCCTGCTGCAAGAGCATGTCGAGGGTGAGATGACGCGCCGACGACTGGCGAACGCCGCTGATCAACAAAAACACGAGGCCCGCGGCGACGACAACGGAGCCAACTACAAATTTGTAGCGCATGGGAGAATTACCGCCAATAATGGGTTGAGGCGTTGTAGTGCTTGAGCTTAATATCTTCGATTTCTAATGTCCTCAATTCGCTAGTGCTTGGCAAATCAACACGGTGAGCCGTTCGGCAATCCGAGTCAGGACCAGCGTGACCGTCGTTGTCCCTGGTGCGCGGCGGATGTCGGGTGGCATGTCGAGGAGTCGACGGAACTCGTCGGGTTGCATGGGGAACCTCCTCTTTTTGATTTCCTCGGGCCAGAAGCGAGAGCCGATGAGGTATTGCCGCACTCGCCGCAAGTGATATGGCAGGTGGTCGAGGACGCGATATGAACGCGCGAATGGGGTGTTCACGAGCGCGTCGGCGCTCAGGTAGGCGATGCGCGCATCCAGCTTCCATGCGCCCAGCCGCAACGCCAGAACGTCGATGAGATGGGCGCGGACAACGGCTGGATCGGGATCGTACAGGAAGCGCCCCGGGGGCGCGATCGGCGCCGTCGTAGGGCTCTCGGGCTCCTCCAGGGTGTAGTCACCCGGCAACAGGGTGGCGCGCCGTCGTCCCCGAGCTAGCGGCCCGAAGTACAAGACCGCCTCTCTGCATTGCCCGCCCGAGGAGACAAACTCCACTTCGCAATCAGGGGGCAGGTCCTGTTCGGGAATGCCTGGCGCGACTTTGACGGCGAGGGCGGGAACGGCTGATCGCAGCGCCATCAGCGAAGAGAGCGAGGGCTCGTAGGCCTCCGGGGAGCGGATGCGGCGCCCCCCCCGTCGACGGGACGGATCGGCAAAAAGGGCGTCCGCGCGAGGGCGAAGGCAGACTGCGTCGCATTGCGTCAGGCCGATCCTGGCGCCCACATCCAATGCTTCGGCGTTCAGTCGCGCCAGATGAAGGCGGACCTTGATGACGTCCAGGGCCCAGACTCGGCGTTGAGCCGCATGGGCGAGTGCGAGTGCGTCTCCCCCGATCCCGCAGCACAGATCGATGACCGTATCGCAGCCCTCGAAGCGGCTGGCCCGGTAGCGGGCCAGCTCCCAGCGGGAGGCCATCTCCAGGCCCTCCCGGTCGAAGTACATACGATCAGCCGTGGCGGGGAATTTCTCCCGCGCGCGGTGCCGCAGGTGCACCGTTTCCACGGCGGCCCGGCACAAATCTGGAGGATAGCGTCGGCGCAGGATTTCCTGGATCCGCCACTCCTCCTCCTCCGCCAATAGGACTTCGACCTCAGCGAGGAGTTGACGACCCTTCGGATCAGCCAGTTTACCGAGTATGGAGGGGGTGATCACCCCTGCCGTTGCCTGGGCGCTCACACCTGGATATCTATTCCAAGACGGTACGCATTCGATCGTCGCCGCTGACCGGATCTGGGCCACGACGCACAGCGCCCCTCCACCGACGGCCTCTGTGCCGACCGCGCCCATGTCTCAGTAGTCGAAATCGTCTGCACTCCTCTTCTCCAGGTATCGGGCCTTTTCCAGGTATCGGGCCTTTTCCAGGTATCGGGCCTTCTCCAAGTATCGGGGGTGTCAGACCTCGAAGTATTTGGGGAAACTGGTCAGGTTACGGCAACCCTCCTCCTCTACCACCACCACATCCTCGAGGCGGACGCCTCCCAGGTTCTGGTAGTACAGGCCCGGCTCAACGGTCACCACCTGACCGACCTGAAGGATGTCTCGCCGCTTACCAATACTGGGAGCCTCGTGAATCTCCAGTCCGAGGCCGTGGCCGGTACCGTGGAAAAATCCCTGCATGCGTCCGTTTCGCTCTCCCGTCTCAAAGCCCCTGTCGGCGAAGAGCGTCTCAATGGCGCGGTGGATGTCGCCACCGTCGACATCGGCCCGAATGCGCTCCAGCGCCAGTCGCTGGCCATCTTCGACCGTCCGGTACAGGTCGCGCAGCCGCTGACTGGCCTTCCCCTTCAGGACGGTTCGGGTGATGTCGCCGAAGTAGCCGGATTCCTCCGAGCGCGGGAAGATGTCGAGGATGATCGGCTGACCCGCCCGTAGGGGGCCGCTCCCCTGCTGGTGTGGATCGCAACCATCTTCTCCGCAGGCGACAATGGTGTGCTGGCCCGTGCAATCGTCATCCAGCAGGCTCCGGTGAATGAGGCGTCGCACCCTCTGCGAGGTGAGTATCTGCCCGTCCACCCCGACGAGCCGACCCTCGGCATCGACTGAGGAGTTCCGGATGGCCTCGATGGCGCACCCCATGCTGCTCTGGGCCGCCGCCAATGCCTGCACGATGGCATCGATCTCGCCCGGCTCTTTCCGCGATCTGTGGGGGAACAAGGGTCCGGTTGCCACCTCGAGCCGGAAGCCGGCTTGGCGCAGTACGTCGGCGGCTCCAACCGGGAAGTCAGCCGGCACCTTAGCGGAGCGCACACCCAGCTCTTCCATCAGCAGCATGAGGGCGCGGTAGCGCCTGGCCTGGTAATCTTCTCCGTTTGCCGCCTCATCCCGACCCTCCGCCGCCAGCTTGTCGTAGCGCGAAAGGGAGAGCACTTCATCCACCCGTGCTTGATCGCGAGCGCGGTCCAGCTCCAGATCGCCGATGAGGAGGTAGGTCGTGTGTTCCGTCTGCAGGAAGACAAAGGGATCAGGTGCGTTGAAACCGGTGGCGTAGAGCATATCGGCGCTGCGCTCCGAGTCGCCGATAAGGAGCAGGGCGCCGGTACCGTCTAAATCGATCATTTCCATTATCCCATTGGGCCGTAGCCGCCGCCGCCGGCACTGTTGCGCGGGAACCCTCCAGCGGAAAGTCAAACGCTTTGTGCGCATTTGGATTCTTGGATTGCAGGTGTCGTCGTCGCACCTACCCGCGGATTTTCAACGCCCGCACATCAATGCCCCGGTCGCGGCGCCAGAACCAGAACAGGGCCGACTTGCCCACCTCCAGGCGCGATACGAAGCGGATGAACTCATCCATTGAGGAGACGCGGTGCTGGTCAATCTCGGTAATTACGTCATGCACGCGGATACCTTTGGCTGCT
>Ga0066376_10005286_pt1 | contig 11013 bp, 9 predicted proteins | sample Knorr_S15_td_Bot_FD_77009 | JGI IMG/M metagenome (GOLD analysis project Ga0066376, IMG submission 77009) | Marine microbial communities from Southern Atlantic Ocean transect - Knorr_S15_td_Bottom_ad_5009_LV_A | ecosystem: Environmental > Aquatic > Marine > Oceanic | place: Southern Atlantic... | reverse complement strand
GCTGAGCTTCGTGGGCTGGGCGAACGAGGCGACCGCAAAGCGCCTCCAAGGGCACCTGGACGCGGCGCTGGCCTCGGCTCTCAGCTGACCGACCGGGAGACGTCGTAGCGCCGCAGGGCGACTCCCCCGGCGAAGGTGAAGAGCAGGCAGGCCCCCAGGATCCCAATGAAGAGGATCCAAGGCGCGGCTGACTCGACGATCCCCGGATCCCATTCGAAGCGCTTGACGGCGAGGCCCAGCAGCAGGATGACCAACCCCATGGCGCCTCCGGCGATAGCCAGGAGGAACAGGCGCAGGAAGATCAGCAGCAACGAGCGACCAATGTGGTGCACCGCGCCGTCCTGTCCCGGGATGAACTTCACGGGGAAGAAGAGGAAGACCGCGTTGTCCAGGGAGACCCAGGCGTAGACGATCCCTGGGATCAACAGGAGGCACGGCAAGAGGATCGGGTGGAAGACCTCTCTCAGGGGGATCCTCACGAGGACACCCACGAGGAGCAGCAGGGTCATCAGAAGCGCCTGCGGGAGCACCGTCGCGAAGAAGAGCCGACCCGCGGGGATCGGCCAGCTCTTGATGCTCTCCATGCGCGAGAGGCTCGAGCGGAAGTCGAAGCGCATGGTCGCGCCAAGGTACATCGTCCCGAGCGCCGTGATCATGGCGCTGCTGCCCAGGATCTGCTTCTTCGCGCCACCATCGATCTGCATGCTAATCATCACCACGAAGCCCACGACGACGAGCCCGATCAGCGTCGTGGTGAGGGAGAACCTCGTGATCCCCACGCACCGGGCCCAAGCGACCGTGCCGGTCCGCCCCTCTCCAAAGACGCGCGGGAAGCGGCGCAGGCGCTTCCCCTTCCGATCTGCGCGGCCCATCGCGAAGAGGCTGCTCTGCCCCTTGCGCATCGCGCCGATCCTCTTGGCCAGCTCCTCCGAGGTGGTCATCGTCGCCTCTCGGATCTCGCCCGCGCTGCGCGCGCAGAGCTCGAACACGAGCACCAGGAGCGCGACGTCCACCGCCAGCCAGGTGAGGAACTCGGGCGCCGTCTCCGCGACCACGAGCTCGGCGAAAGGCCGCAAGGGCAGGAGCAGCGCGACGAGAACGGGGTGCTGCGCCATGGCCTGCACCCGCTCCGAGATGGACTCCTCGCCGCCGAAGAGTTCCACGCGGATGTCCGTGCTCACGAAGAGGCCCATCATCAGCGCCCAGACGAGTATCCCGATCAGGAAGCCCGCTCTCCCAAGCGCCCGACCCCGGAGGAGGCGCCCGATCCTCAGGTTCGTGTTCCCGAGGGCCAGGCTGATGACGCGGCTCGTGATGGTGATCACGAACAGGGCCAGGAGGATCCCGAAGACTCCATAACCCGGTGTGGGCAGGCGTCCCCAGAACAGGGCGGCGAAGACCACGGCCGAGAGCGCAGTCTTCCCACAGTCAACGAGGAGGCGATAGCGAACCAGGTCCGGAGTGGAGATGGGCGCGGAGAGCAGCGCGTGCACCTCAGCCTTCGGGAGGTAGAGCCCCTTGGCGTTGAGCGCGCCCATCACGCTCAGGAAGCCGAACGCGGCCAGGAAGAGCTGCGCATAGAAGAGACGCAGGTCCACCCCCTCGACCGCCGCATCGATCGGCCCCAAGTCAGCGCTGCCCATCCCGGGTCCGAACATCATCAGCCCCAGCCAGCCGACGATGAGGATCGTCCCGAACAGGCTGAAGATGCACCCTGAGGGCGTGCGCACGCGGCGGAACTGCTTACGCATGGCTGCCCGCCAGTGGAGGCGCGCCAGCCGGAAGAGCGTCAGGAGATCGTGGGAGCGGCCCACCTCCCCTACTCCTTCACAGCCTCATCCGCGAAGGCCCGGCCGGTCGCGGCCAGGAAGATCTCCTCGAGGCTGCCGCCGCGCTGCGCGAGGTCGCTGCTGCGCGCCTCATCCAACGTACCTGAGAACACAGCGCGCCCCCTGTCGATGATGAGCAGACGATCGGCGAGCTCCTCGATGAGCTTCAGAAGGTGGGAGGAGAGCACGATGGCGACCCCCTTGGCCGCCATCACCAAGATCTCCTCCTTGGCGGCGCGGATGCCGAGGGGGTCCAGCCCGCTCAGGGGCTCGTCCATGAGCAGCACCTGCGGTGCCGTGAGCCAGGCCTGGGCGAAGGCCAGCTTCTGGCGCATCCCGCGCGAGAGCTCACCCCCCAGGGCCTCGGACTTCTCGCTGAGGTCGAAGCGCTCGAGGAGCTGGGTCGCGAGGGAACTCCACTCGGTCACGCCATAGATCCCCGCCGTGAACTCCAGGTGCTCCATGACGCTCAGGTTCTCATCGGGCTGTGGATCGTCCGGGACCCAAGCCAGGGCGGACTTGGCCTCGAGAGGCTCGGCGTCGAGGTCATGCCCCGCGACGAGGATCTCCCCTGCCTGGATGGGCAGGATGCCCGCGATCGTCCGCAGCGTCGTCGTCTTGCCAGCGCCATTGGGTCCCACCAGGCCCAGAATCTCGCCCGCCTGGACCTCGAAGGAGAGCCCATCGACAGCCAGCACCTTGTCGAAGCGACGGGTCAGGTTGCGCACGCTGAGCAGGGAGGAGGAAGCTTCCACGTGGTGCCTCTTAGCTGTCGAAGGTCAGGAGCTCCAGGAACTGGCGCGGGGGGATCTGCTCCATCTCCCCGATCGCCTCACGGATCGCAGCGCGGCGCTCCTCCGAGACCTCCGCGCCGCACAGGGCGTCAAACTTTGCCGCCATCTGGTCGTCACTCATCGGATTGCGCGGATCGCCGACCGGGTAGTCGACCTGCTTCTCGTGCGTCTCGCCGCTGGTCGTGTCGACGGCGACATGGCAGCGCTGGAGCGCGGGGAAGGCCGCCTCGAACTCCATGTTCGCGCTGACCTTGATCTTGTTGAGACTCATGCGAACGCGCTCCTCGAAGATCACCGCCTCGTCGAACAACTCCGGCGTCACGCGACCATAGGCCAGCGCCACGGCGATGCAGTATGGCAGCGAGTGGTCGGCCGTCTCGCGCGTCTGCGGATCGTACTTCGAGGGATCGGAGAGAATGTCCGCGGCCTTGACCAGGGTCTGGATACGCACCTCCTTCACGTCCTCGGCGGCGATGGAGTTCTCGGCGCAGATCTCAAGCACGCACGAGATCGGCGCGTGGGTGAGCGCCTCGGTGGGGAAGGCCTTCATCCCACACTGGAGGATGCGCCAGCTCTCCCCGAGGCCATCGGTCAAGAGCTCGAGCTTCCACTCGGGTCCGTAGGCATCGGCGAGACCCTCCTTGCCGCAGAAGACATGCTCGGGTCCCTCATAACCCTCCGCCGCGAGGAGCGCAGCCCAGGCGCCGGCCTGCGTCGCCATCGGATCGACCGTGTTCTTCATCATGGTCAGCTTCCCAGCCGTCACGCAGCCGAGGGTCGCGTGCCGCGAGCCCGCGATCCCGATCGCGTGCGTCGTCTTCTCCGCGTCGAGGCCAAGGACCCGTGCGCAGGCCGCAGCCGAGGCGAAGGCCGTCAGCGTCGCATGGTGCCAGCCGCGCTCCCGGATCCCCGGGAAGGCCGCCTCGCACAGACGCATCTCGACCTCGTAGGCGATCGCGATGGCGACGATCACGTCCTCTGCCGACGCATCGGCGTACTCGGCGCAGGCCCACACGCCGGGGATGATGTCAGAGGGGTGGCTGGGATCCTGCTTCCAGTAGATGTCGTTGTAGTCGAGGGCGCGCACCGCGAGGGCGTTCAGGAAGCTCGCCGAGAGCACATTCGCCTTGCGACCCGTGCCGAGCATCGTGCACTGCTCCTTGCCGCCCATGGCCTGGTCGACTCGGTCTGCCATCCCCCAGTCATGGGTCCTCACGCCTCCAAAGGCGCAGCCCACGGAGTCGTAGACGAAGCGCTTGGTGGCAGAGACGACCTCAGCCGGGAGCTTGTCGTAGGTGGTGTCGGCGATGAAGGCTGAGAGCTGCTGGCTGACGGTGGGCATCTGGGACTCCGGACTACAGGTTTCGCGCGATCTCTGCCGCCACTTCCAGGGTCGAATCGGTGCCACCCACGTCGTAGGTCCGCACCTTGCCCTCGAGGATCGTCTTGGCAACGGCCGCTTCGAGGCGGTCGGCCTCCTCCTTCTCGCCCAGCCAGTCGAGCATCAGCTTTGCGGTCAGCAGCATCGCCATCGGGTTCGTCTTGTACTGGCCCGCGTACTTGGGGGCCGAGCCATGGGTCGGCTCGAACACACCGAGCTTCTCGCCGATGTTCCCCGAGGAGGCGAAGCCCAGGCCACCGACGAGCTGGGCGCAGAGATCGCTGATGATGTCGCCGAACATATTGGTCGAGACCAGGATGCCGTAGTTCTGCGGGTTCTTCACGAGCCACATGCACATGGCGTCGATGTTCGTCTCCCACAAGTCGATCCCCGGGTACTCCGCCGCGACCTCGCGCGCGGTCCGCACCATCAGGCCCGAGGTCTCGCGCACGACGTTCGGCTTCTCGACGACCGTCACCGTCGGGTAGCCGAAGGTCTTCGCGTGCTCGAAGGCCGCCTTGACGATGTTCCGACAGCCCTCGCGCGTGTTGATGCGCAGGCTGATCGCGATGTCCTCGAGCGAGGAACGCTCGATGAAGCGCTCCCACTTAGGGTGCTTGGACAGTTCCTCCGAGAGGCTCTCCGGGACCGGGTGGTACTCCACCCCTACGTAAAGGTCCTCGGTGTTCTCCCGGTACACCACGAGATCGATGTCCTCGCGGAAGTTGAGAGGGTTGCCGGGATAGGCCTTGCAGGGGCGCAAGTTCGTCGCGAGGTTGAAGTGCTGCCGCAGCCGCACGATCGGGCTCTGGTAGGTCAGGTTCTTGGATTTGAGCTCCGGCGCGAGCTCAGCCTGCGCCTCCTGATTGGGCTTCGAGGTGATCGCGCCGAAGAGCGCCGCGTCGACATTCTCGAGCAGTTCGATCGTGCGCTCCGGAAACGCCTCGCCCTCGTTGCACCAGAACTCCCAGCCGATGTCCGCCTGGATGTACTCCGCATCGAAATCCATCTCATCGAGGACGAGCTTCGCCGCCTCCATCACGTCGTTCCCGATCCCGTCACCGGGCATCCATGCGATTCGATACTGAGCCATCAGGGGGTGTCTCTTGGGGGTCTGTTCTCGATTGAGCGAGGACCAAGTCCCCGCGAGGGCGCAGAGCCTACCCAGAACCAGGCCCTTCTGGGAGATGCCACCTCCCGCTACCGTGGGGTCTTGGACGCTCCCCCCGTCGTCGCCCACCGCGGACTCCGCGCCCGCTTCCCCGAGAACACCCTCTCCGCCTTCCGCGGGGCGATCAAGGCCGGGGCGCGCTTCCTCGAGCTCGACCTCCAGCTCTCCGCGGACAAGGTCGCCATCGTCCACCACGACTGGACGATGGAGCGCACCTGCGGGGCGCCCGACACCATCGGCGACCTCAGCGCCGACGAGCTCTCGCGCCTTTGCGCCAGCTCCTCCGACCGCTTCGGCGACGCCTTCCGCGACGAGCCCCTTCCCACCCTCGAGGACGCCTGCGCTCTCTTCGCCCAGCACCCCGACCTCACCGTCTTCTACGAGATCAAACCCCAGTCCATCGAGCACTTCGGCGCCGACACCGTCCTAGACGCCGTCCTCCCCCACTGCGAACCCCTCGCAGATCGCGCCGTCCTCCTCTCCTTCTCCCAAGAGGTCCTCCTCGCTGCCCGCGACCGCAGCCCCCTCGCCCGCGGCGTCGCCGCCGAACACCACGCCGACCTCAGCACTCCCGCCATCGACGCCATCGACCCGGTCCACGTCTTCTGCGATGTGAACCTCCTCCCACCCGCAGGTCCCCTCGCCATCGATGGCCGCACCCTCACGGTCTGGGAGGTCGCAGACCCCACCCAGGCCCGCGCCCTCCTCGAGCGCGGGGTCGACCTGATCGAGTCCTACGCCTGTGACACCCTCATCCAAGCCCTCACCTCGACCGACCAGTGAGCGCCCCTGAGTTCGACCTCCTCGTCATCGGCGGCGGGATCCACGGCGCCGGCGTCGCCCAAGCCGCGGCGGCCTCCGGTCGCAAGACCCTCCTCCTGGAAGCGCGCGCCCCAGCCGCCGGCACTTCCAGCCGCTCCAGCAAGCTGATCCACGGCGGCCTGCGCTACCTCGAGTCCCTCGAGTTCGGCCTCGTCCGCGAGTCCCTCACCGAGCGCCAGATCCTCCTCAAGATCGCCCCCCACCTGGTCCACCTTGTCGACTTCCACATCCCGATCTACAAGCAAACGACCCGCCGCCCCTGGCAGATCCGCGCCGGCCTCAGCCTCTACGCCCTCCTCGCCAACTTCCGCACCTCGCCCCGCTTCGAACGCTTGAAACGAAGCGCCTTCGCAGACCTCGACGGCCTCAAGACCGAAGGACTCCAAGCCGTCTACCGCTACTCCGACGGCCAGACCGACGACGCCGCCCTGGTCCGAGCCGTCCTCCACTCCGCCGAGTCCCTCGGCGCCACCCTGCGCCACCCCGCCGAGGTCCTCTCCGCCACCCGCAGCCGTCGCAGCTACCTGGTCCGTTATCGCGCCGACGACCAGGAGCACGAAGTCCGCACCTCCACCCTCGTCAACGCCGCCGGCCCCTGGGTCGAACACGTCCGCCGCCGCATCACACCCACCCCCGAAGGCCGCACCATCGACCTCGTCGCCGGCACCCACCTCGAGCTCTCCGGCACCCTCAAGAAGGGCATCTACTACACCGAAGCCCCCAGCGACCAGCGCGCCGTCTTCACCATGCCCTGGAAGGGCCACATCCTCCTGGGAACCACCGAACGCATACACACCGGCGACCCCGCCAAGATCGCCCCCACCACCGAAGAACAGGACTACCTCCTCGACCCCTACGCCCACCACTTCCCCGACACGCCCCAAGTCCTCTCCGCCTTCGCCGGCCTCCGCGTCCTCCCCCGAGCCAAGACCGACGCCTTCCACCGCAGCCGCGAGACCCTCTTCTTCCACGACGACCCCCACATCCCCCGCTATGTCGGCATCTACGGCGGCAAACTCACCGCCTACCGCGCCACCGCCCAACGCGTCATCGCACAACTAGCAGCAGCCCTCCCCGTCCGCCCCCACCTGGCCGACACAGCCACCCTGTCCCTCGAGTAGCGCCAGACGGTGCCAGACACGAGCGGCCGCTACTCGAGCGCGCGCACGCAGTCGATCGTCGTGCCGTCCACCCACTGGATCGCGGCGACGACCTTATCGGTGGTCTGCGCACGACGAGGTGCGCCGCCACAGATGCGCTCCACTTCGCGCTTCAGGTCGTGGATGCCGAGCATCGGGACGCTGGTGGAGCTCGCTGCCTCGATCAGGTCCGTGCGCCTCGGGTTGATGCACAGCCCGCGCTCCGTCGCGATGACGTCGATCAGCTCGCCCGGACCGCACAGCGTCGTGACCTCGTCAAGGATGACGGGTATGCGATTGCGGAATGAGGGGACGGCGAGGATCGTGCACTTGGAGGCGAGACAGTTCTGCCAACCCCCGATCCCGTGCAGGAGGCTCCCGTCGGTGTGGGTCACGACATTGGCGTTGAAGTCGGTGTCGACCTCGGTGGCACCCAGGATCACCACATCGAGCATCGAAGCGAAGTTCCCCTTCCCGTGGAAGTTGTAGGAGGTGAAGGGGCTCGTGTGCTGGTGGCCCGCGTTCTCGCGCATCGAGCGCACGCCATCGAGGTCGAAGGTCTGGCCGTCGAGGATCACGGGCGTGAGACCCTCTTCGAGCATCTCGACGAGATACTTGGTCGAGCCGCCGCGCACGAAGCCGGCCGTCACGCCGGCCTCGATCATCATCTCCTTCAGGTAGATGGCGAAGGCCAGCGCTGTCCCGCCGGCGCCCGCCTGGAAGGAGAAGCCGTCCTTCATGATCCCAACATCGCGCACGAACTTGGCGCAGTGCTCGGCGATCAGGAGACGATCAGGGCTCTTCGTGAGCTGCGTCGTGCCGGAGACGATCTTCTCCGGCAAGCCCACCTGTTCGACCTCCACGACCTGGTCGATGTGGTTGCCCTGGATCTGCCACGGCAGACAGGGGAAGGGCACGAGGTTGTCGGTCACGACGACGACATGCTCGGCGTACATCGAGTCGGCGAGGGCGAAGCCCAGTAGTCCGCAGGCGCTGGGCCCGCGGTCGCCGGTGGCGTTCCCGAAGGCGTCCGCGGTCGGCGCCGCGATGACGGCGATGTCGATCCGCACCTCGCCATCCTGGATCGCCTGCCAGCGCCCGCCGTGGGAGCGCAAGACGCCCATCCCACGCATCTTCCCCGATGTGCAGAACGCGCCCAGCGGCCCGTTCATCGAGCCCTCGATGTGGTGGATCGTCCCGTCCACCAGGTACTGGATCAGGTGCTCGTGGCAGGGGAAGCTCGCCGAGGGGAACCAAACGAGGTCCTTTACGCCCAGCTCCTTCGCGGCGTCGAAGATCTGGTTCGCGATCAGGTCGCCATTGCGAAAGTGGTGGTGCGTGCTGATCACCATGCCGTCTGAGAGGCCCGCATTCGCGAGGGCCGTCTTGAGGTCCGGCGTGCGCTTGTCCCCGCTCGCGGGATAGTCCGCCGCGGAGCGGATCAGCGGCGAGGCCTTGCGACCGGACACGGCGCGCGCGCCGACACCCAGGTAAGGCGTCGCCTCGCGCCCGTTGATCTCAGCCGGCACGTGGCGCCCGGCGGCGTTCTCACGCAGGCTCATGCCCCTCCCTCCTCATCCAACCAATCCGCACCCAAGAGGCCGCCTTCCAGCGCCTGCTCGACCGTCTTCTGGGCGCGCTTGACGACCGGCGGGTCGATCATCTTCGAGCCCAGGCTGACGACGCCCAGGCCCTGCTCCTCGGCGACGCGGAAGGCGCGCACGATGGCGCAAGCACGCTCGACCTCCGCGTCGGTCGGGAGGAAGGCCTCGTGGACGAGGGCGATCTGCCGCGGGTGGATGCAGCCCTTGCCCTCGAAGCCGAGCCCGCGCGCCTCGCGCACCGCGGCCTTGAGGCCCTCGGGATCGGAGACATCCGAGTGCACCGTGTCGATCGCCTGCAGGCCGGCGGCCCGCGCCGCGTTCACCACGACCTCGCGCGCGTAGCGCGACTCCGTCCCCTCCTTCGTGCGCTGGACCCCGAGGTCCGCCGTGTAGTCCTCGAGCCCGATCGTGAGGGCGACGTTGCGCTCGCTCGCAGTCGCGATGGCGTAGGCATTCACGACGCCCTTGGCGGACTCGATGATCGGCATGAGCAGGATCGGCGCATCGCTGAGTTCCGCTAGCCGCGCGTCGACGGCGCGCAGCTCCGCGGGCTCCTCGACCTTCGGCACGAGGACCAGGTGACAGCCGTGCTCGGCAACGAACTCCAGGTCCCTTAGCCCCTCCTCGCCCTGGTTGATGCGCACCATGCGCTCGGCGGCGCCGAAATCCACCTGCCGCAGCGCGTTGCGCACGATCACGCGCGCCGCAGCCTTGGCAGCGGGCGCCACGGAGTCCTCGAGGTCGAGGATGATCCCATCGGGTCCGTGCAGGCCGGCGTTCACCATGTACTTGGGCTCATTGCCCGGCAGGTAGAGCCGCGATCGGCGGGAGCGCTCCCGCGTCGTCGTCGTCGTGGCGGCCGCGTCGAGCTCCGGCAGCAGGTCATCGCCCTCGACGCCGGCGTCCCGCGCCGCGGCCTCGAGCCGCGCCATCATGACCCAGGGATAGGCGCCGCCGTCCTCGACCCGGATCCTCGCATGGCTGATCCCGAGCGCGTCGCAACCCGCGCGCAACAGCGTCCTGATGTTCTCGCCGTAGTAGGACTCGACCGTGCTCACGACCCCGACCTCGAGTCCGCCGCTGTCTCTGGGCTCGATCCCGATCCAGCAGTCCGAGCGGACCTTCGGCCCGCGTGCACCTGCGCTGCCCGCCCAAGTCCCGGGGAAAGAATCTCCAGAGTCGCTCATCACTTCGAGACTAGCCTGCCCATGAGAGCCGCGCATCGTCACAGGACGGAATCACGCTGCCGAGGGGGCGAAGTAGTTCTTGGCCCGCCTCAGGCCAGCCTCAGCAGCTCCTCCACCGTGCGCTCGATGCCCTCCGCCATCTCCGAGATCGACCCCGCGAGCATATAGGCCGGCGAGGTGATGAGCTTGTTCGCCTCATCGACATGGAACTCCGCGACGGGACAGTCCTCATGACCGGCCCCCATTGCACGGATCGCTTCGGCGGTCTCCTCATCGGTCCCGATCGTCACGCTGCACTCGATCCCCGCGTCGCGGCAGATGGCAGCGATCAGCGCGGGCGCGATGCAGATCGCCGCCACGGGCTTCGAAGCCCGCATCATCTCGACCACGATCCGCGCCACATCCGGATTCGGCCGGGCCTCACTCCCGGCGACCGCGAAGTCGCACAGGTTCTTGGCTGCGCCGAAGCCCCCCGGAAGCAACAGCCCATCGAGGTCCTCCGCCCGCGCCATCGCGACATCGGAGATCGCACCCCTCGCGATGCGTGCGCTCTCGACGAGCACATTGCGCGTTTCCTCGGTCGGCTCGCCCGCCAGGTGGTCGATGACGTGCATCTGGTCCACATCCGGAGCGAAGCACACGGCCTCCGCCCCGCCCCGGTCCAGGGCCAGGAGCGTGATCACGGACTCGTGGATCTCGGCGCCGTCAAAGCGCCCGCAGCCCGAGAGGATGACACCAATCTTCTTCATGACTCGCCCTTGTGACTCCGAACGACCTAGTCGAGCTGGCGAACTGTGATATCGCCGTTCACCTTCAGCTGGCAGCAGAGGCGTGCGCCCTCGACGCCGCTGCACATCTCCACGGTCTCTAGCTCATCATCACTCGGCGGGTCAACGTTCTCGGCGCCCTCGTCGAGGACCGAGACACAGGTCCCGCAACTGCCCACGGTGCAGCCAAAATTGTGAGGCGCGTCGTTGCTCTGGCAGAACTCGAGGAAGGAGGCTCCTTCGGCGACCTCATAGGATTGGCCATTGGCGACCAGGGTGATCTTGGGCATGTTCGGTTCCCTTTGGTTGGGGTGCAGAG
>Ga0066376_10005285_pt1 | contig 11015 bp, 9 predicted proteins | sample Knorr_S15_td_Bot_FD_77009 | JGI IMG/M metagenome (GOLD analysis project Ga0066376, IMG submission 77009) | Marine microbial communities from Southern Atlantic Ocean transect - Knorr_S15_td_Bottom_ad_5009_LV_A | ecosystem: Environmental > Aquatic > Marine > Oceanic | place: Southern Atlantic... | reverse complement strand
GTGCCGGGAATAACGGAAGGTGTGTCGTCGCGAGACTTCACACCTCATCCTCCAGATCCGGATACAGCGGCAGCGTGATCAACTCGCCACCGGCCGCCGCCGACCGGTCAGCCGCCTCCATCACCTCCACGCACCTCAGACCCTCCTCCCAGCCCAGGCACCCCCGGTTCTCGGCATTGTCGATCCACTTGACGAAGTCGCCCAGTTCGAGGCGGTAGGCGTGATCGAACCCGAGGTCATCGAAGCGTTCGTGATGCAGGGTCGGTTCGTCGCGGTGTTGCCAGAACAGGTCGAGGTAATCCATCTGGGGCTCGAATCTCAGGCCACCCCCCTCGAACAGCACGATCGGCCCTCCCGCTTCGCGGAACTTCCAGGGCGGAAAGACCAGCGACGCGGTCAGAGTGGCGACGGCACCCTCGGTAAAGGTCAGCGTCAGGTGCGTGGTATCGGGGAAGTCGTAGCGGGTGTCGACGACCGGCGGCGCGACGGCCCGGACGGTTGCCACGTCTCCGCAAAGGCCTCGCATCCAGTCGATGATGTGCACTCCGATGATCGGGAACAGGCCTCCACAGCCGTCGCGTCGAGTCCACCAGCCGGCGTGATCGTACTGGCGTGCGTCGTGGTAGGCACATGATGTGATGGCCAGCGGTCGGCCGAGTGTCTCTTTGAGTTCGATCATGCGTGCCCACGGAGGTCTCAGTCGTCGCTTGTGTCCCACCATCAGCCGCACCCCCGCCTCGCGGCAGGCCCGCACCATCTGCCAGCACTCGGGAACCGTGTTGGCCATCGCCTTTTCGCAGTAGACGTGTTTGCCGGCACCCGCGGCGGCGACCGCGATTTCACAATGAGTGTGATTGGGGCTGGTGATGGCCACCGCGTCGCAGTCGGTGCCCGCCAGCAGCGACTGGTGGTCGGTGTACTGGGCCAGCTCGAGCCCGGTCTGTTCGACGAATGCCGCCAACCGCTGTGGGTCGGGTTCCGAGACCGCCACCAGTTGACCCACCTCGCCGATGTAACGCGAGAACTGCGGGCCGAAGTCGCCGGTGCCGAAGAGTGCGAACCGTAGGGCTGGCATCAGGTGGGCTCCATCAACCCAGGTCCGGGTGATTCAGCGGCAGGCCGACCGCTCCGGTGTTGTCGAAGCGGTGGACAACCAGGTTGTCGAGCGAAGCGGCCAGCAGGATGTCACGGTCGGGCCCTGCAAAGGCCACGTCGGTCGGGCCTCGCAACGCCTCACCCATCCAGTCCTCGGCAAACAGCTCGAGCCGCCGCGATTCCAGGTCGAAGACGTAGATCGCGTCGGGTCGATGGCAGGCGATCCACAGCCGGCCTTCGGTGTCGAAGGCGATCCCGTCGGGGATGTGCCGGGGCATGTGCACGACCCGCTCCAGCGCACCCGCCGATCCGTCCTCGAGGATCGGGATCCGCGCGATCGCCGACCCGAAGGTTTCGACGAAGTACAGGTGCCGTTCCTGGGCATCCAGGGCAATCGCGTTGGGCGTGTCGACCGGATCGGGATACCAGGGGGTTGCCTCACCACCACCGGGCTCGATTCGGTAGATCCGGCCGTTGAGTTCACCGGACCAGTCGCCGCTGTCCGAGAGGTACATGCGGCCCTGGCGGTCGAAGGCGGGGTAGTTGGTGCACCCGAAACGCTCGCCACCGGCCCGAGCGGCATAGACCGAGACGTCGCCGTCGGGGGTGATCTTCAGCACGTCGCCGGCGGTATGGGCTGCGTAGAGATTGCCGGAGGCGTCGACCGCGGTGCCCAGGCAGCGGGCTTCGGTCGAAGCGAACTGCTGAGCGACGTTCTCCTCGAGATCCAGCCGATAGACCTGGCAGCCGGTCCCCGTCGTGTAGGCCGTGCCGTCGGGACCGATCCCGATCGATTCGGGATGATCGACGCCCCGGATGTGAACGATGTTGTGGATGTCGAAGGGTGCAATCGTGGACATGAGATTCTCGAGCCGGGAATCAGATCAGCGGCAGTGCGTTGTCGCGGTCGTGGAACGTACGGAGATTGAGGGCCTGGTAGGGATGTGCCTTGACGTAATCCCAGTCGAGTTCCACTCCGAGGCCGGGCGTGTCGTCGAGCGTGATGTTGCCGGAAACGACCCGTGGCCCCTTGAGCTGGACTTCATCGAGCCACGGTCGGTGTCGGCAGTGTTCGAGGATCAGGAAGTTGGGCATGGCGGCCGCGGCGTGAGCGGCCGCGGCCAGTGCGACGGGTCCGTAGGGATTGTGAGGTGCCACGGTGACGTTGTAGACCTCGGCGTAGGCCGCGATCCGCATCAGTTCGCTGATCCCTCCGGCGTGCGAAATGTCCGGCTGCACCACGTCGACGGCACCCCCCTCGAGCCACTCGCGGAACCCCCACCTTGTCATGTTGCGTTCCCCCGCCGCGATCCGCACGTCGGGGAACGACTGCCGCAGTGAGATCAACCCGTCGGGGGTGTCCATGTTGACCGGTTCCTCGACGAACAGCATGCCCACCTCGTCGCGGAGTCCTTCGGTCAGTCGGTGAGCGGCCTGGAGGCTGAAGATGCCGCCGCAGTCGATCATCAACTCGACGTCCGGCCCCCCCGCCTCACGGATTTCCCTGGCCACGTCCAACGCCACGTCGACCTGTTTCTCATCGTTGTAGGGTTCGACGTACTTCCCCGGCCCGAACTTGAACGCGTCGAATCCCTCGGCCGCCGCCACCCGCATCTCCTCGCCCTGGCTCTCCAGGCCCAGGTCGCCTCGAGCGTACAGCCGCACGCGGTCGCGGACGGATCCGCCGAGCAGCTTGTAGACCGGCTGGCCGGAGACCTTGCCGAGGATGTCCCACAGCGCCTGGTCGATGCCGCTGGCGGCACTGGTGGCGACCACTCCATCACGCCACCAGTAGAACCGACGCATCTGCTGCCAGATGTAGTTGATCCGCGTGGGGTCCTGCCCGAGGAGCAGGTCGGCCAGGTGACCCTCGATCATCGCCATCACCGCCAGCTCGTGGTACTCGGTCGTCGCCTCACCCAGCCCCACCACCCCCTCGTCGGTCTCGACCCGGACAAAGATCCAGTTGCGGGCCGGTGAATGGCCTCCAGGGCCGGGGATACCCATCAGGTGAGCGGTGACGCTGGTGATCTTCATGAGACCGTCTCGGCTGGTGTTTCGGTTGAGTTGTCGGCGGATTCGGGCGGGTGCTTGGATCGGATCGGCTTCACGCGATCGTAGAGAAACAGCCCTGCGGTGGCGAACAGCCCGGCGATCGACGCGACCAGGATCGGTTTCCACGACTCGAACTCGGGCAGGTTCGGGTCCCAGGTCGCCGTGCACGCCCAGCCGTAGATGGTCTCACCCAGCCCCGAAAACGTGATCGCGAACCCGATCGCCGTGGGTCTCAGGCGGTCGCCGATGTGTTCGGTGAGATACCCGCCGTGCGACCATCTCATGAACTGGCGTGCGAATTCGAAGACGGCGACCGAGGCGAACAGTTGCCAGGCGGCCTGGCTGACTCCGATAAACGTGGCCGCCGCCGAAAAGGTTCCGATCATCAGCACCGCGGCGATGCCCGGGGCACGGCGTCCGGCGAGCATTCCGACGGCCAGCCCGCCGGGGATCCACATCAGGGTCTTGAGCAGTGTCAGCCAGATCCAGCCGTTGTCCGACGAACCGTCCTTCAGGCCCAGTTCCTCGGCCCGGTACGGCAGGAAGTAGTTCGAAGTTCCGAAGACGGCTCCACCGAACAGGCACAGCGGGATCACCAATCCCCAGAACGCCGGCATCGTTGCCAGCGTTTTGAGGTCGGTGATGGTGCTGGCGAAGGTCGCAGGTGCGTCGCGCTGGAATCGACCCGGCCGCTGGCCCCACAACCCGATCAGCACGGCACAGGTGGTGGTGGTCCCGGCGAGGATCATGAAGAGCAGTTCGAAGTCGGTGAGTGTTGGGGTGGAGTTGAGTTTCGAGAGGTTGACCAGCCGACGCAGTGCCTCGCCGCCCTGGCCGGCGGAGATCAACTCACCCACCTCGCCCCGGTACAGCAGGATGCGGCCGCAGATCGGACCCAGCAGGCTGCCGACGCCCATCGATGTCATCAGCAGCCCGTTGGCGAAGCCCTTGCGGTGAGTCGGGACCATTTGCACCAGTGACAGCCCGGCGATCCACATCAGGGCTCCGGTGAATCCCTGCCAGATGGCCATCAGCGAGATGGCCTGGGGGGCAGGGTGCATGAGGAGCGTGAGGGGGACGGCCAGTTTGCCCAGCAGGGCCAGCGACCAGACCAGTCGTTCGCCGAAGAGTCGTGAAAACAGGCCGGCCAGGATCGGACCGATGATCCAGGGCGTCACTCGCCAGATCGCCGCGGTGGCGTACATCCCCCTGGGAAACGACCCGCCAGCCGCCTCGGCCGCCGCTTCGCGGGCACCCAGGTACAGCGGGAGCGCATAGTCGAGCAGGTTGGCGTAGAAGAAGCTGATCAGCGCGACGGGGATCACCACCCCCAGCCGTGCGGTTCCGGCCAGCTGCTCGGGCGTCGATGCCTGTGCGGGTGTGAAGTCTGATCTCGACATGGGGGTGTATTCTATGGTGCTGCGAAAGGTGGGTGCCACGCAGGCACCCCGCTTGCCTCATCGGCCTCGATCGGCTGCAATGAATCCCACCCAACAGCTGGATCGACCACTCGAGGAGACCGACTCATGACTCGTACCGTGCCGCAGGCGACTCGCTGCGTTTCCACGTTCCTGGTACTCGCGGCCGTGGCCGTGCCGGTGACCGCTGCCGAGCTGCCCTCGACGGTGGCCAGGGGGGCGGTGCTGGTCGAGGTGTTTTCGAGTGCGGCGTTTCACGAGGGCCCGACCTGGGACCCGGCCACCGGCAAGCTCTACTTCACCGCCTTCTTCGGTGGCGACAAGCCCAACCAGCAGATCATCCGGCTCGATGCCAAGGGCAAGGGAACCGTGTGGCTCGACAAGTCCGAGGGTGTCAACGGGACGTGGCTGTCTCTGGATGGTCGGTTGCTGGGTGCCCAGGCCTACGGGCACCGGTTGATGAGCTACTCGTTCGGCCCCAAGGGACCCGGTGACTCCAAGGCGCTGGCGGTCAACAACGCGTGGCACCAGCCCAACGACATTTGCCAGACACCCAACGGCAACATCTATTTCACCGACCCCGACTTTGCCAACAAGAAGACGAGCAAGGTCTACGTGATGGCCCCCGACGGCAAGATCAGGCTGATCATCCAGGACATGCCGTTGCCCAACGGCCTGATCGCCTCCAACGACGGCAAGGTGCTTTACGTCGGAGACAGCCAGCGGAAGATGTGGCGGTCGTATCCGATCAAGGCCGACGGAACGACCGGCACGGGCAAGGATTTTTTTGATCCGGGCACCAAGAACATGTCTTCCCCGGACGGCATGACCATCGATGCCAGCGGCAACCTCTACTTCACCGGCCGGGGCGGCGTCTGGGTCGCGTCGGCGGTGGGCAAGCCGGTGGGGTTCATCCCGACCAAGGAGTTCTGTGCGAATGTCACCTTCGGAGGTGCCGACGGCAAGACGCTGTACCTGACCTGCAATACCAAGGTGTACTCGCTGGCGATGAATGTCGCCGGTGGCGAACATGCCACGCGAGCCAGGCGAAAGGCAGCCAGCAAGAAGCCGAAGGAATTCAAGGCGACGTGCCCGGTGCTGGGTGAGCCGGCCGAGCAGGACGCGGTGGTGACCTACCGCGGCAAGAAACTCTACTTCTGCTGCCAGAGCTGCCCGGACATTTTCAACGCGTCTCCCAGGGTCTACACCACCGCGGTGCACCGGCAGTGGTTCCAGACCGGTGAGATTGTCCAGGTGGCCTGCCCGCTGAAGGGCCACGACCTCGATGACTTTCTTTCGGTTGCTGTGACCGTCGGCGGAGTGAAGCTGAAGGTCTGCTGCAAGGGCTGTGCCACGAAGCTGGCAACGCTCAAGGGCGACAAGAAGCTCGCGGCCGTCTTCGGATCACTCGAGAAGGGCTTCACCCTGCAGACAAAGTGCCCGGTCAGCGGAAAGCCGATCGACGCAGAACAGGTCGTGATGTTCCAGAAGCAGAAGGTCTGGTTCTGCTGCCCCAAGTGCCAGGTGGCCTTCGCGGCGAATCCGAAGAAGTACCTCGCCAAGCTGCCTCAGTTGAAGAGGCAGAAGAAGTGAGTGTGTCAGGCACAGCCTGACCTACAGCAGTCCGTAGATCACGATCTGCAACAGCAGTGCGAAGGCCGCGCCGATGCGGAGCCAGCGGGCCTTGTGCGGCTCGATCCCGTCATCGGGATCCCCGATCCTCGCCGACAGCACCCAGATCAGCAGCACCAGCGGGATCGCCACGAAGATCCAGCCGACCAGCGACAGCGGCACTGCCGCCATCGCGTTTCGGATCGTCTCGCCGATCTGGTGCAGGAAGGTTGTTTTCATTCTGTTCGTTCTTTTCGCTAAAACACCGTCAAGGCGGTCTTCTCATCGGGTTCGCGTCGAGTTGCGAGGCTGACGGCCACCAGCAGGCAGCAGGAGACCAGGAAGCCCCAGATCGAGTAGTAAAGGAACGGGTCCTCGATCTGGAACAGAGGTTTCAGGCCCAGGTACCGGCAGACGGCCTGGTTGTTGAGCAGAAACTGGCCGACGGTGGTCATCAGTCCGCCGAGGAATCCGACCAGTGCTCCGGTTCCGGTGGCTCGTTTCCAGAGTGTCCCGGCGATCAACACGGCCAGTGCCGGGCCCTGGAAGAAGGACATCAGCGTCTGAAAGATCGTGTAGATGCCCTGATCGAGCCGGGCCATCAGCAGTGCACACACGATCGCCCATACGACCAGTCCGGCGGTCACCCGTCTTCCCACTCTGAGCATTGCCCGGGAATCGGCGTCGGGAGCGATGAAGCGTTTGTAGATATCGTAAGCGACGAGAGTCGAGGCGGAGTTCAGGTAACTGTCGACGCTCGACATCAACGCCGCCAGGAACGCGGCCAGGAAGATGCCTCGCAGGCCCGTCGGCAGCAGCACGGCCACCAGTTGCGGGAAGGCGTGGTCGCCCTGCTTGAGATCGGGATACAGCAGCACGGCCACCAGCCCGGGCCCGACGATGATCACCGGGATCAGGCTCTTGAGCATGGCACCCCAGACGTAGGCCGCCTGGGCCTGGAAGGCGCTCTTGGCCCCCAGGGCTCGTTGCACGATCGCCTGGTTGCCTATCCAGTAGGCGGGGCTGAGGATCAGGGCGAGTCCGAAGAGGATCCCGGTCCAGGGGAACGGCGTGTCGGTATCAACCGGCAGCACCAGGGCCTTCTGAGCCGGCTCGAGTCGACTCCAGAACTCGGCCGGGCCTCCCAGCTCGATCAACCCCAGCACCAGCACACCCAGGCAGCCGACGATCATCACGCTGCACTGGATCATGTCGGTGTAGACCACCGCGGCGAGTCCGCCGACGATGGTGTAGGTTCCGACCAGCAGCGCGGTGACCAGGATGCAGGTCGTCTCGCCCCACCCGAACAGCTCGGACATCATCCGTGCGCTGGCCAACAGCATCACGCCGAGGTTGCAGGCCATGAAGATCTGCCAGCAGAGCGAGAGTGCGGTGCGGACCCGGACGTCGAAGCGTCGTTCGAGGTATTCGGGGATGGTGGTGACGCCGGTCCGCCAGAAGAACGGGATGAAGACCAGTGCTCCGACGATCATCGCCGGCACGCACCCGATCCACTCGAAGTTCGCCACCGCCATTCCGTGGCTGTAGGCGGCTCCTCCGACTCCGATGATGTCGGGGCCACCGATGTCGGTGGCGACCAGCGACATCCCGATCGCCCACCAGGGCAGCCGCCGCCCGCCCAGGAAGAAGTCCTCGCCGGTGCGGACCGAGCGTCCAATCCACAGGCCCAGCCCCAGCGTGCCGGCCAGGTACAGGCCCAGCAGGACGAAGTCGAGGGTAGTGAGCGTGGTGGACATCGGCCGAGGCTGCCTGTCATAGTCGGGGCCTCGAGATCCGGTCGAGGCACCAGACGGGGCGGCTTGTGTTGGGTGTTGAGGAGATCATCAACCGGGTTTCCAACCGATTCAACCCCGGCCTTGCTTCCCCCGACTCCGAGTTCCCGATGTCTTGCGTCCGGTTCACTCACCCCCTGCTTCTGTGCCTGCTGGCTCTGTGTCCGATCGGATCCGCAATGGCGGGCAATTGGCCGGACTTCCGCGGCCCCGCGGGCAACGGGCGGGCGGTCTCGGCCCGGTTGCCGCTGAGTTGGAGTGAAACCGAGAACGTGAGATGGAAGGTCGAGTTGCCGGGGCAGGGCTGGTCGACACCGGTCGCCTGGGACGACCAGCTGTGGATGACGTCCGCCGATGATGGCGGGAAGTCGTTGTTCGTGTTGTGCGTGGGAAGCGATGGAACTCTCCGGCACCGGGTGAAGGTGTTCACCATCGAGAAGCCTGCTCCGATCAACCAGCTCAACAGCCATGCCAGCCCATCGCCGGTGATCGAAGCCGACCGGATCTATGTGCACTTCGGGACCAATGGCACCGCCTGCCTGGACACCGCCACGGCCCGGGTTGTCTGGACCCGTCGTGATGTGAACCTGGACCACCAGGAGGGTGCCGGTTCGTCTCCGATCCTCTTCGGCCGCCTGTTGATTTTTCATTGCGACGGACGCGATCGTCAGTACATCACGGCCCTGGACAAGACGACGGGCAAGACCGCGTGGCAGGTCGATCGGTCGATCGACCTGGCGAAGGTCCCGTCTCATGCTCGTAAAGCGTTTTCGACTCCGCTGCTCGTCGGTGACAAGAAGTCACCGGTGCTGGTCAGCCCGGCTGCCCAGGGGTGCTATGCGTACGATCCGCGAACGGGCCGAGAGCTGTGGCATGTGAAGTACAAGGGTTTTTCATCGGTGCCCAGGCCGGTGGCCGGTGGTGGCCTGGTGTATGTCGTCACCGACTTCGCCCAGCCTCACCTGCTGGCCATTCGTCCCAACGGTCGCGGCGATGTGACCGGGTCGCATGTCAACTGGTCTGCCACCGCCCAGATGCCCGCGACCTCCTCGCCGGTCATCGCCGACGGGCTGATCTACACGGTCACCGACCGGGGAGGCGTGGTCAGCTGTCTCGATGCGGAGTCGGGCAAGCTGCAGTGGCGGCACCGCCTGGGAGGCAACTTCAGTGCCTCACCGATCATCGCCGGTGATCGTGTCTACTTCTTCGACCGCAAGGGAACCACGACGGTACTGCAGCGGGGACGCCAGGTCCGTGTGCTCGGTGTGAATCGTCTCGCGGCAGGCCTGATGGCCTCGCCGGCAGTCGTCGGCGATGGCCTGTTTCTCAGGACCCGCATGGGCCTGTACCGGATCGAGGCGGCCGGGGGCTAGCCCGCCTGCGGCAGGTTGAAGAACTCGGAGTCCGGGGTCAGATCCGTCTCAGGCGGACCCGTGGCGGGGCCTGACCCCTTTCTGCGTTCACCGGTGGGCCACCGGGCGAATCAGGCGTCCCCCGCCTCCCTGGCTGCGGCCTTCTTGCGAGGCTGTTCTTTTCGGGACTTCCGATCCGGATCGGAACGCCCCGGTCGATCGGGCCGTTGTGGACGGTTTTCACCATCCCGCTCCCGTGTGCCTGCGCTCTTGCCACGGGCACCAGGCCGACCGCCGCGGAAGCTCTCGAAGACCTTCTTGAGTTCAGCCTTGTCGAGACCGCCATCCTTGTTGGAATCGCCGCGTTGAAGCAGCGTGCCCAGCCGGCCGGTTAATTCGCCGGCTTCGAGTTTGCCGTTCTTGTTGGTGTCGAGTCGCTCGATCAGGGCATCGGGGTCTGGTCCGCGTCCCTGTGAGCCGGCGCGTCCCTGTGAACCAGCACGTCCCGGCTGACCCGGTCGACCACCGGCCCGACCGCCAGCCCGACCACCGGCCCGACTGCGTCCGCTCTGACCGGGAGATCCGGGTCGTCCGGCAGCTGAAGGCCGTCCACCGGATCCGCCTCGTCCACCCGAAGCCGAGCGTCCGCCCGAGCTGCCTCGTCCAGCCGAGCCACTTCGGCTGCGAGAGCCGGATTGGCCCGGTTGACCGCCGAAACGACTGCGTTGACCAAAGGGGTTGAAACCGGGCCGACCGCCCTGTCCTCCCGGGCCACCCTGTCCGAATCGAGGGCCGGGGAGTTCGTCGGCAGTGATCCGGCCGTCGCCGTTTCGATCGAGTCGTTTCAGGGCCGTGGCGATGTTGTTGATCTCCTCGCTCGAAAGTGCCCCGTCACGGTCGCGATCGAAGATCGAGATCAGCGGATGGCTACCCTGGCTCCTCCCGCCGGGTCCGCCAGGTCGGCGGTCACCGTCGCCGTCTTCAGGCGGCAGCGGGTCGAATCCAGGGGGAGTGTTGGGCCGTCCGGGCTGATCTCCGCCACGTCGAGCGTCGGGCCGTCCGGGCTGGTCACCGCCACGTCGAGCGTCAGGCCGTCGGGCCTTGTCACCGCCACGTCGAGCGTCAGGCCGTCGGGCCTTGTCGCCACCACGTCGAACGTCAGGCCGTCGGGCCTTGTCACCGCCACGTCGAACGTCAGGTCGTCGTGCCTTGTCACCGCCACGTCGAACGTCAGGCCGTCGGGCCTTGTCACCACCACGTCGAACGTCAGGTCGTCGGGCCTTGTCACCGCCACGTCGAACGTCAGGTCGCCGGGGTTTGTCTCCGCCACGTCTGGCGTCGGGTCGATCTCGGGGCCCTTCCTTCCTGGCCGCGTCGGGGCGGTCCTTGTTGGGTGGAGCATCCTTCTTGGCGGGTTCATCGGCGGTTGTCGGCAGGCACAGCAGGACGCCCAGGCCGAGCACGGTGGTGGCCGCGATCAGGGTGTGTTTCAGAGAAAACATGGCGGTCTCCGGTTTCAGGTTTCCTGGCCCGCCAGGAAGTGGGGGTCTGGTTGGAAAAGTGTGAGCCTCGGTTTTACTATCTCCGCCGTCGGGTGGCCCGGGCCGACTTGGCCAGGACGATGTCGAAGGTGGCCAGCTGATAGGTGCCGCCTGTCACTTTCTTCTGCCGGGGCGCTATCAGCAGGTTGG
>Ga0066376_10005283_pt1 | contig 11018 bp, 8 predicted proteins | sample Knorr_S15_td_Bot_FD_77009 | JGI IMG/M metagenome (GOLD analysis project Ga0066376, IMG submission 77009) | Marine microbial communities from Southern Atlantic Ocean transect - Knorr_S15_td_Bottom_ad_5009_LV_A | ecosystem: Environmental > Aquatic > Marine > Oceanic | place: Southern Atlantic... | reverse complement strand
GCACCAGGCCGCTTCTACGCTCCGGCGCATTAAACACCAAAAAAGGGTCAGAGTCACCGCTAGGCGCCACCCCACTAGTGTCCAGCCGGCGGAGAAGCGGCCACCAAGTCGCTTCCCGCGATTCGGCACCCGCCATACCGCATCTGACCAGAATCACCGGGGCCAACCAGATCACCCCAGGCCGCTTCTACGCTCCGGCGCATTGAACACCAAAAGGGTCAGAGTCACCGCTAGGCGCCGGAAGCCATACGGCGAAGCACGGTGTGCAGAATCCCCCCATTCCTGTAATAATTGATCTCCACCGGCGTGTCGATGCGGCAGATGACGGTGAAGCGCTTCTCTCCCCCATCACCACGAGCCACCACCTCGAGCTCCTGGCCGGGCTTCAGATCGTCGTCGAGTCCCTCGATGTCATACACTTCTTCGCCCGTGAGACCCAGTTGCTCCCGCCCTTCTCCGTCCTGGAACTGCAGGGGCAAGACGCCCATGCCGATCAGATTGGAGCGGTGAATGCGCTCGAAGCTCTCGGCGATGGCGGCCTTCAGGCCCTGCAGAAAGGGTCCCTTGGCGGCCCAGTCACGACTGGATCCGGTACCGTACTCCTTGCCGGCCAGCACAATGAGGGGCGTGCCATCCCCCACGTATCTCATCGCCGCGTCGTAGATCGACATCTCTTCGCCCGAGGGCAGGTGTCGGGTATACCCCCCTTCGGTACCGGGCACGAGCTCGTTGCGGATGCGAATATTGGCGAAAGTCCCCCGCATCATGACCTCGTGGTTGCCGCGTCTCGAGCCGTAGCTGTTCCAGTCCTTGCGCTCGACGCCGTGCTCCTCCAGATAGCGGGCAGCCGGACCGTCGGGCGCGATGCTGCCGGCCGGCGAAATGTGGTCGGTGGTGACGCTGTCGGCCAGCTTCGCCAGGACACGCGCGCCCGCTATTGGCTGGATGACCGGCACGTCGTGCCCTAGTCCGTCGAAGAAGGTGGGCTTGCGGATATAGGTGCTGTCCGGCACCCACTTGTAGAGTTCCCCCTCGGCCACGGGAATCTCGTTCCAGATCGGGTTGCCGTTGAAGACGTTGCCGTACTCCTCCTCGAACATCTTCGGCTGCACCGAGCGCGCGATCTCGGCGCGGATCTCCTCCTGGTTCGGCCAGATGTCTCGCAGGTATACGTCTTTGCCCGCCCCATCGGCGCCCATGGGCTCGGTTTCGAAGTCAATGTCCACCCGCCCTGCCAGAGCAAAAGCCACTACCAGGGGCGGGGAAGCGAGGAAGTTTCCCCTCGTCAGGGGATGGACCCTACCCTCGAAGTTCCGATTGCCGCTCAGCACCGAGCAGACTACCAGTTCGCTGTCGACGATCGCCGCCTCCACCGACTCGGCCAGGGGGCCGGAGTTGCCTATACAGGTGGTGCAGCCATAGCCGACGGTGTGAAAGCCCAACTGGTCCAGATGCTCGGTGACCCCTGCCGCGTCCAGATAGCGCGTCACCACTCTCGACCCGGGAGCCAGACTCGTCTTCACGTGCGCGGGCACGCGGAGACCGCGCTCGGTAGCACTGCGCGCCAGCATGCCCGCCGCCAGCATGACACTGGGATTGCTGGTATTGGTGCAGGAAGTGATGGCGGCCACGACCACCGCGCCGTCCGACAGCTCGGCGCTGTTTCCCTCCACATCCACGGGTACGGGACCCACCCTCTCGGCGTGACCGAAGGTGTCCGCCAGGGCGGCGTCGAAGGTGCTCTTCATGTCGGTGAGAGCCACGCGATCCTGCGGGCGAGTGGGACCGGCCAGACTGGGCACTACCGTGCCCATGTCGAGGGTCAGCCCCTCACTGAAAATCGGATCCGGGCTGCCGGGCGTATACAGCATCCCCTGCGCTTCCATGTAAGCTCGCACCCGGTCGACGACCGCTGGTTTGCGCCCGGTTTGTCGCAGAAAGGCCAGCGTCTCTTCATCCACCGGGAACATACCCACCGTAGCGCCGTACTCGGGCGCCATATTGGCGATCGTGGCCCGGTCGGCGAGAGTGAGCTCGCTCAGACCCGGTCCGTAGAACTCGACGAACTTGCCCACGACGCCGTGTTGACGCAGCATCTGCACGACCGTCAGTACGAGATCGGTCGCCGTCGTGCCCGCCGGCAGCTTCCCTTCCAGTCGGAAACCCACCACGTGGGGCAGCAGCATGTAAACCGCCTGTCCCAGCATGACCGCCTCCGCCTCGATGCCTCCCACGCCCCAGCCGACTACACCGAGGCCGTTGATCATTGTCGTGTGACTGTCGGTGCCGACCACCGTGTCGGGAAGGAAGACCTCGCCGTCGGCGTCTGCCACCGACTGCACCACCGAAGCCAGATATTCCAGGTTCACCTGGTGGACGATACCGGTGGAGGGCGGCACGACGCGAAAATTATCGAAGGCGCCCTGACCCCAGCGCAGGAACTCATAGCGCTCGCGGTTGCGGGTGAACTCGCGCTCGGCATTCCGCGCCAGGGCTTCCTTGAGACCGTAGTAGTCCACCTGCACCGAGTGATCGATCACCAGATCGACGGGAATTTGCGGATTCACCTTCTTCGGATCGCCACCCAGATCAGCCACTGCGTCCCGCATGACCGCCAGATCCACCACCGCCGGCACCCCGGTAAAATCCTGCATGATCACCCGCGCCGGCTTGAAGGGAATCTCCTCCTTCCCCGCCGCCTCGGGACTCCAGCGGGCAATGCGCTCCACATCCTCCCGGGTAATCTCAAACCCATCACACTGCCTGAGCGCCGCCTCCAGCAGAATCTTGATGGAAAAAGGGAGCTTGCTCACCTGTGCGACCCCGTCCTCCTCCAGCTTCTGGATGCGGTAAATCGCCCCCTCACCTCCCGCCGTTTTCAGTTGCGTGCGTGCCCCGAATTCATCCTTCATATATACCTCTCACTTCCTGTTGTCTTAGTCCCAAATGAATTCCCACACACCCATCCCCTCGTTCGTACAGCCACCTTGGTGACGTGCGCTCTCCCTGTCACCATCGGAATTACCTCGGCACCAGAGACAGTCGAAGAGCATAAAAATACGCAATGAGAGGACCGACCGCATATCAGCACCCCGTAGCGGCAAGATCCCCTCTCCCCCTCATCACAAATCTCCCCTTCTTTTCCGGCCCAGCGAACGGGCGGCGCACCTTGCCTCGAGCGGGGGGCTCTCTCGCAGCGACACAGGGCGGCCTGCGCACCAGGACAGCGAAGCAGGCCGCCCTCGATCAGATCAGCTCTACGGCCAAAGCGTGCCGCCGGCAAGCTCGTCAGAAAACGCGCTAAACGGCAGCACCTCGATACCATCCGATGTAAGCAGAGCCGGCCCTCTGGGATAGACGACGATCCGTCGAGTCAGACCCGGCAGCTCCGCCACTGCGCGCAGTCCCTTGCACCAACTCTCGGAAAAACCAGTACCGGCCGTCACCTCAATCGCCAGGAACTCCTCTCCACGGCGCAGCAGAAAATCGACCTCGACCGTTCGAGAGGCCGTGGCCCAGTAATACCAATCCTCGCACACTCCTCGGTAGTCGCGATAGGCTCGAATCAGTTGCGCCACCAGGCCCTCGAACAGCGGCCCTCGCTCCTCCGGCGTGACCTGGCCTGAGCTTCGCTTCGCTGAGCGCACGATGCCCGGATCGCACCAGTACCACTTTGGAAGCTTCCTCTCCCTTACCCTCAGCTTCGCCTCGTACGCCGGTAAGCGAAAACAAAGCAGGGTCTCCTCGAGGATTTCCAGATACCCGATGGCTGTCGTCCGAGCTACCCCTGTTTCGCGAGCCACGTTGGTCACGTTGAGCCCCTGCCCGTGAAGCATGGCTGCCACCGGCAGAAAGCGGGCGAAGGCCGGCAGATTGCGGACCAGCGCTTCGGCCTGAATCTCCTCGCGCAGATAGAACTGGGCGTACGACGTCAGGGTCTCCTCTTTTGCCTCGGACATACAGATGATCGGCAACAAGCCGACGCGCATCGCCTCATCTAGATCAAATCGTTCACCGAGCTCTTCGGGAACGAAGGGGTGCATCTGGCGGTTGAGCGCTCGACCAGCCAGCAGGTTGACCCCGGCGCGTCGGAGCTTGCGAGCGCTCGAGCCGCAGAGAATGAACCGGAGACGTTTTTCTTCGATGAAGCGGTGGACCTCGTTGAGCAACTCAGGCAACCGTTGGACTTCATCGACGACCACCCACTGTCCGTCCGCCAGCGCCCGCAGCTCGTTGGCAAACTGGGCCGGATCCACAAGCAAGCGCTGATAGACCTCGGCGCTAAGTAGATCAACCGTATGTGCGTCTGGGAGGATAGAGCGCAACCAGGTGCTCTTTCCGGTACCGCGAGGCCCGAGCAGGAAAGAGCTCTTTGGAGGAAATTCCTGAAGACGCGAGAATAGCATTACGACATGTCTTTCGTCATTTATCCATGCAAAATGACGTCAACGTAGACATTTTGCGCAAAGCCCTGGATCTCTCTCTCACCATTCACTTGCAGTCACGCAGCGAAGACCGGCTCTTCAGCTCGGGCGAGACGGGTGGTTCACATTCGCCTCGGGCGGGGGGCTGACCCACCGCGAGCCCCTATGGGGCAAACTTCTGAATCCGCTGGTTGACCACGTCAGCCACGTAGATGAAGCCGTCCTCGTCCACGGCAATGCTGGTCCTGCCGAAATCAAACGGGTCCGAAAATGATGTCGACTGACGGCTTATCGGCTCCCCAGCTGGTGATGTAGGTACCGTCTTCGTCGATGGAGACCACCCCGACGCTGGCGTCGAGCACGTAGATACGTCCGTCTGGAGCGAAGTCGAAGGAGATGGGCCACTGGAGACTGCGCCCCCTCTTCTTCAGAGACGGCCCGATCTGCGTTGTCAGAAACGTGTCCCACACCCTGGGATTGCGCACGGTTCCGATCCGCAGCTGGCCCAGCTCCGGAAGGCAGATCCCCAGCTTCTGCGCTCCATTGGAGACAGTCCATGCCCGAGTCTCGGCTACAAAGCTGTCCAGATCCGGTCGCCGGGTGCCTTCGCCTTCCCCTGTCACGGCGAACCAGCGATCAAACGCAGTCACCATCAGGGCGTCTCCGATCGCCGCGATTGAGTTAACGTCTCCCCGCCCGCCGTGCCAGAAGACTCGTTGCACAATCGAGACCCGCAGCCTGCCTTCGACCATCTCCAGACTCAAGCGACTTGCCACGGGGATCCCCACGTTACCTGTCTCGCCCGAGGTGGTCTCGGGGAATTCGATGGGGATGTTGGTGACGAAGGTATCCTGACGCGCTGGCAGGTCGGAACCCGGGGGCGGTGTGAAGGTCCATTCCAGCGTCGCCCTCGACCGCCGATCCTTGTCGAGATGGAGGAAGAACCGGGAGGCTTGCTGAAGACGTCGCACTCCAGGCGGAAGTTCTCCCACGCGTCGTCGCGCCGGCGCGCTCCTCCGTCCGCGGTCAATGGCGAGATCCGGCCGTTGGCACTGAAGACAGGCCCCTGCAGATCCCAACCGTCGACAGGACCCTCTGCAAGCTCACCCTCGGGGAAAGCGGAGAAGTCCTCGCTGAACAACACGTTGCCAGCGCTCGAGACCGACACGTTGTCGAAGATGGCGAAGTCCCCGCGCAGCAGGATCTCTCCCTCAACGACGGCCTCCTCACCGGCAAGGGGCAAAGCCAGCTCCTCTGTGAAGAGCTCGATTCGCTGCTCGATGGGCCGCCCGTCAGGTTCGATAGCCACCAGGAGCGCACCCTTTTGTCCAAAGCTGTAGATCCTCCTACCGGCTGCGTCGAGGGCCATACTCGTGCCCCCGCAGAAGACGCACCCATCTGCAACGAAGCCCATGCCCAAAACCCTGAAACCCCAGGCAGAGGCGAGGAGATCTCCAACCTGCGGCAATTCGGGCAAGCCATCATCGCCGATGAACGCGGCGCCAAAAATAGGCACGACATCAAACGGCCGGTGGTGTTCCAGCAGAGACCCGTCCGCATCGAATACGTAGACCTGAACGGCAGTCTCGTCGGGGGCGTCCTCCAGGGCCAGAGCGGTGATACGATTACCCGGTTCCCGGTAGAGACGGATCCAGTAGAGATCGCCATCCAGATCCCAGCTGTCGACGAGGGGATGGATGATGCCGCCAAGCTCGTCGCTCGTCAGCTCCTCCCCCAGCTCCGTGCGCACCACAATGGTGTAGGCGTACTCCGTGTTGCCCGCCAGACCGCTGTCGACGAGGGCGGTCCGGGTGAGATCGGTGATCTCGGCCACGATCTCAGACTGCGCCGCGGTCGAGCGCCGGACCTCGTAGCGGTCAAAACGCGGACCGCTGTAGGCCGTCCATTCGAGGGATGCCGTCGCCGTCTTCGAGTCGAACTCCAGTAGAGTGATCCGCACCGCGGGCAGATCGAGAGCCTGCACCTCCCGCGCCTGAGAGGCGACCTCCAGCCCGGCGGCATTGACGACCGCGACCCGAGCACGCCGTCGAGCTGCTGGAGGAGGCCGCGGACCTTTTCGATCGCGCCCGCAGGAAGGACCCGACCTACGCCACTGCGGTCACCAATCTGTCCTGTGTAGCCGACCTGCTGGGCGAATTTGAAGAGGCCGTCGTACTGGCGGGGAAGGCGGTCAGGATCGCCACCAAAAGCGGGGAGCAGTTCTCGCTGGCCGGCGCTTTCGCCATTCGGGGGATTGCCCGCTTCCACGCCGATCCCGAGGATATGGAGCGGGCGCGGCAGGACCTGGAACTTTCGGGCGAACGCCTCCCGGGCCTGGCCGCCGCCAATCTCGCCGTCCTTTCGGGGGTGGCGGTACCCGAGATCTCCGCCAGCGCAGGACCGGCGGACGAGGTAGAGCAGATCGCCGGCTTCGGCCGTCTCAACTTTGACGAACTGATCGATATGCCGGCAATAGCGGAAGTCCCCCGAGAGAGCCGCGATCGGCCGGCTATCGACATCTTCAGGAGCGAGGGGGAGGGGTGGAGATCTCTCGTCATCGAATCTCGCTACATCACGGTGTCGATCGTGACCGCCGAGCCCGGATACCGGGGCGAGACTGAGCGGGGGATAAAAATCGGCTCAACCCTGGACGAGGTAACCAAAGCCTACGGCGCCGCGTACAGGACCGTAGTTGGCAGACAAGGAGTATATCACGCCTTCGATGGCAACGGCATCCTCTTCCAGACCGATGAGCACCATGGGGTAAGTCGGTGGATGATATACGCGATCGACCAGTAGAACCCTCTCGATCGTACACACCTACTCCATCCAGTAAAAACTCTCTTCGTCCAGTGACATGTCGGCGCTTTTCAGCTCCCCTTCGCCAGATGGTCCTGCCTGCTGCTCCCGCGCCAACGGCGCGGCTTTACCCAGAGCTGCCATAGCCCGCTGGTAGTTCTGCTGGTACCCCTTTCTAGCCGGCTCCAGTTCGATCGCCTGACCGAGGTATTACGCCGCCTTCTGCACGTCCCCTTTGAGAAAGTAGGATATGCCGAGGTGGTTGAAGACGTTGGCGTCGCTGCCGCCCAGATCGACCAGGCGGCTGTAGGCCGATTCGATCGCCTCGTCGTAACGCGTCAGCGAGGCGTACACCCTCGACAACTCCGACCACAAGGCGAGGTTGTCCCGGCTTTCCTTCAATGGCGCCAGGTAGGTCTTGTCGATATGGTCATCGATGCGATCAGTCAGGCGCGCCTGCTGCACGGCCACGCCGCCTTCGATCTCCGGTCGCCGTGGCGCCGCTCTCGCTGTCCCGAACCTGGGCGCCACCGGCTCGTAGCGCTCCCAGGCGCTGGCGGTGTCCACCACCAGACGCTTTCGATCTCGCCTCGGAAGCCCGGCCATCTCCTCGGCGCCTGCCCGCCAGGGTTTCTCGAAAGACTTGCCGATAAAAGTGATCTCCACTGGAATCCACAGGCGATCTCCCCTGATGAAATAGACCCCCTCGTCGAAGGGGAGCTTGAAGGCCATGCGCCGGGAAATCCCGGTGTCGAACATCATGAAGATGTGCTTGGGATAATCGACCAGTGCCGTATGCACTCCCGCATTCTCCAGCAGAGAGCAGTACACCGCGGTGAGATCGTCGCAGTCTCCTCTCCTGTCTTCCAGCACTTGAGCCGGGTATTTGATGTGATCGACGACCGACCGATTGGCGGTGGGGCGGGCATAGGGGCTGTTGGCGTCCTCTATATAACGCACACCGTGCGCGCCGAGAGCTTTGAACAGAACCATCGCTTTCATCAGATTGCGCCCGGGATTGCCCAGCGACCCGATCTCCTCCTCGAAGGCCAGCAGCACCGACTGCGCGAAGGCCTCCACGGCGGGATCCCCGGTGGTGACAAACGCCGCCGCTCTTCTGACATCGTCCCACACCAGGGCGCCGCGACCGTGCAGGACGACATCGCGCCCCGCCTGCAACGACACCGGCTCCCCACCGATCTCCGCCCGGAGTCCTACTTCTACACGCACCTGAGTGGGACCCTCCAGGTTCAGGGTCTCTGGCGCCAACCGCGCCTTCAGGGCCACTTCGCCCCTCCCGCCGGGCGCCACCTGCACCACCTGCTCGGTCGGGCGTCGCATGCGTCCCGGCATAAACAGGCTGAGCGTAGCGCTCACCGAGTCCGGCCCGTCGTTGACAACGACAACGCTTCCCACCGGCTGGCGCGCATAGGACCTGTAGAAAGAGGCGTACAGATCGTGGACTTGCAGATCATCCAGACGCAAAGAGGCCACCCGCCCGACCGCACCCCCGCCAGCCCCGGCTTCCCGCGATACTTGACTCCTGTCCTCGACGTAGGGCTTGCCGCCGCCAACGCCAGTACCGGCCCAACGAAGGCCGGTCGGCGGAAAAACGGCATGGCGGTTGTAGAAGAAGAGGCCGCCCGAGGGTTTTCCCGATCACTCTCTTCCGGCATCTGGTTGATGAAGCGGGCGAACTGCGACGAGAACACCCGCAGAGGCGAGCCCTCCGACCTGACCACGTAGCCATCGTGCGTCAGTGCCCCGAGGGCCGCTTCGGCCTCCGAATCCGGGCTCCCGCCGGCGGCCAGAACCCTCATCGCCCCACGCTCCGCCGAGGTCAACTTGGTCCACTGATAGCTGAAGTGATCCCCCGCCTCGGTCAGAAAACTCGCCGCCAGCCGCTCTCGATCCAGCTCGCCCCCGGCGCCAGCAATGCCCTGCTCAATGGCGTTGGAACAAGCTATCTGGAGAAAGAGGCAGATACCCGCTGAGACGCAGGATCTCATCCGCCCAGGCCTCCAGGGGCTCACCGGCAGCAGCCGAGGGGACGGCGATCATACGACGGGCCTCCTCGTCGGTCATGGGACCTACGTGCGTGGTGGTGAAGATGTTGAAGAAGGGAGACTCCGAAATCGCCTCGCTGTGACAGAGGGCCCGCAACGGCCTGCGGGAGGAAGTGATGTAGGCGACATTGTGCAGGTTGGCCAGCGAGCGCAGCGCACCGTAAAACTCGGACCCGAAGGCAGCGCTGCCGGTGACGATCTCGAACTCGTCGAAGAGGCAGACCAGCTGTAGACCGGCTCTATCCAGTGCGCGCGCCGCCCCCTCCAGGTCGGACAGGTTCGTCAGCTCGCCGATTTGCAAGCGCTCGCCGGCCGCCTCGGCCAGGTACTCGCCGAAAATCCGACAGAACCCCTCCTGGTCGAGCTGGCGCAACCCCTGGAAATCGATAAAAATGAAGACGTAGCGCTCCGCGCCCTTCAGCCGCGAGCTGTAGATCTGCGGCTGGGAGATATACCACAGCAGCGAGGACTTCCCCGCCCGCCGCTCCCCGACCAGGGAGACGGACTGGGGCGTGGCCGCCCCGATGCGGTCCATAACGCGCTCGATCTCCAGCTCGCGGCCGTAGAACTCGTCGATCGATCGAATCATGGAGCGATTCAGATACGGGTTCTGCATCGGTTACACCTGCTTCCTAATGGGGGCGAACTTCATGGGCAGATCCTCCCCCGTGTCATCCAGCGCCACATGCAACTGCCAGCCGGCGTCAGCACCATACCTCGATTAGAGAGGCAATTCACCTGAAACTCGTAATCGCACCGATTAGGCGCCAGCTCTAACGAGACCAGCTACCTCGCGAACTTCTGGATCCGCCGGTTCCCCACATCCGCTACGTCGACAAAGCCATCATCATCCACGACGATCGAGCCGGCGAAATCGTCGGCAGACAGCCCCGTGCCGAAATCGAACTCGCCCGGGCCACTTCCGGGACGCCCCCACTGGGTCAGGTACTGGCCCTGGCTATCGAAGACCTGGATGCGCGCGTTGCCGGCGTCGAGGACGTAGATGCGCTGATTCGGGCCGACCGCGAGCGACAGAGGGAACCGGAACTCCCCGTCATCCGAGCCAATCTGCCGACTCAGGCTCGTCTCTTTTAATATTCCGCCCCACGGCAGGAGTACGTCTCCGCTGTTTCGCAGCAGTATCTGGCCGAAACGCACCTCGTGGGTGTTCGGCAGCGCGTAACCCAGCCTACCGACCAGCTCAGGGTGACGGTGCCGGACGTGTCGTCGAGGGCGGCGGCCAGCTCGACGGCCGGTGTCAGCGCCGGATCGAACGGGTTCTCGCGCTTGGCGTCGTGGCTGCAGGCGAGAAAGCCCAGACACAGCACTAGGTAGCGGACGAGGACCATCGGAGACAGGAGGGGGCTCACTGGCAACGGAACTACGCCATCTGGCTGTCCACGGGAAGAATCAGGCGCGACGGGTATTCGGAACCGTAGTACAGCGTCTGTTGAGCCGACACCAGCTCTGCATCGGCCAGGTCGTTGCGTCCGGTATTGTGATTGCGATCGTGATTGGGAAAGTCGCTGCTGGTGATCTCCAGACGGATGCGGTGACCCTCCTGAAAACGGCAGGCTGTGGGCCCCAGCTTGACCCTGATCTCCACCACCTCGCCCGGAGTAAGCAGCTCCTCCACATCCAGGGAGTGCCGATGCCGCGCTCTCACCATGCCGTAGCTGATCTCCAGGGCCGGTCCCTTCGCGGGGGAGTCGAGCGCGGCGGCAGCGTC
>Ga0066376_10005280_pt1 | contig 11020 bp, 10 predicted proteins | sample Knorr_S15_td_Bot_FD_77009 | JGI IMG/M metagenome (GOLD analysis project Ga0066376, IMG submission 77009) | Marine microbial communities from Southern Atlantic Ocean transect - Knorr_S15_td_Bottom_ad_5009_LV_A | ecosystem: Environmental > Aquatic > Marine > Oceanic | place: Southern Atlantic... | reverse complement strand
TTCGTTGCCATCCATATCGGTAACATTGCCGCCGGCGTAATGGACGATGGCATGGCCGGCGGCGGTGTCCCATTCCATGGTTCGGCCGATGCGGGGATAGATGTCGGCTTGGCCCTCGGCGATTAGACAGAATTTTATCGAACTGCCCGATGTGGTTTCACCAGCGATATCATAATCTGAAAGGAAGGATTCCATGTCGTCACTCCGGTGCGACCGGCTGACCATGGCGGTCAGTCCGTTTTCCGGGGCCTCCCGGCAGGCGATGGTGCGTTCCTTTTCGTCACCGATTTGGGTGAAGACACCAGCCTGCGCGCCCCAATAGGTTCGCCCAAGGGCAGGGGCATGGATAACACCCAGCACCGGCTTACCGACATCGATAAGGGCGATGTTGACAGTGAATTCTCCGTTGCGGTTGACGAATTCCTTGGTGCCGTCCAGCGGATCAACCAGCCAGAAGGGGGCGTCGGTGATATCGGGCGCGTTGCCGTCGGCGAAGGCCTCTTCGCTGACGATGGGGTATTTATCGGTGAGACCCATGCGGATGGACCGGATAATCAATTCCTCGGCGGCCTTGTCGGCTTTCGTGACCGGGGATTTATCGGCTTTTTCCTCGACCTGAAAATCGGTTTCATAAATCTTCATGATTTCCTGGCCGGCCCGTTTGGTGATGTCGCCGACCTGGGTCAAAAGGTCCAGTGATATGTTGAGCACGCGATTTTTCCTCCATCCGTTCCTTCTGGGAGCCGGTCCAATGATTTTCACCGCCCGGGGCGGGATGTCAATTGCTCCAGATTGACGCCGGAACGGCGAGCGTGTCCTGGGTTATCTCGTCGGCGGTAAAACGCCAGGCCTTAAAATCATCTGACCAGTGGTCCTTGGGCATCCCGGCCTTGGCTTTTAGGTGTTCGACAAATATCCTGGTTTCAGGCAGTTGCGTCCAAACTGACGGCAGGAACAAGGCACGGCGGGCACCGTCTTCGATGATCAGGCCGTCTAAATTGGGCCTGAGGGATAGCAGGAAGTCCGCCTCGTCCGTAAACGACATCGGTACTTTTGGGCTGAGCAGCGAAATCGACAGCTGTATGCCATCGATCTCACCTGGCTTAAGGGCTGGAAAACGTGGGTCCTTAAAGGCGGCGCGAAAGCCGTTTTCGGAGACATCGGCGACCAACGGTCGATAGGCCTCGGACGATCCGATGCATCCTCTCAGTTTTCCGTCCCGTTTTAAGGTGACGAAACTGGCGCCGAGTTCCCCCACCTCGGGGGGATAGTCATCGGGGCTGACGGGTAACGGTTTGGCGTTTTCCAAACCGAATTGAATGGACCGGGCGGCAAGGCCGAGAAGCGTTTCTCCGTGAACGATTGTCATTGGATTTTATCTTGAAACATCCATGACCCATAGCCAACCACCTTATCCTTAGGGCCGGCGGTGTCGCCGGAATTGCGGATGTCGAGCGTCGTCACCGTCATCCCCCGCTGCTTGGCCACCTGTAACAACCCGCCGACGGAAAATCGACCGCAAGCGCCATTGCTGGAAATGGCCGATGAGTCTAGGTTTTCAATGGCCCTGCAGGTGTCCTGATCCATGGCGCGCGCCTGGTCATACTTCAAGTAATGGCTGAGGTCGGAACTGACGACGATCACCGTCTCCGTCCCGCCCCATAGCGCCTCAATGACACTGGCGACATCACCTGGCGGCGCCTCGCCGACAACCAGCGGCACCAGAGAGAATTCATCCAACACCACCTGCAGGAAAGGCAAGTGCACTTCCAGACTATGTTCCTGGACATGGGTGGCATCGAAGATTTCGACCTGAGGCAGTTTCAGGATTTTCTCGGCGGCGGCATGGTCAATCGGGATATCGCCCAAAGGGGTACGGAATGCGTCGGCACTGCTTAAGGCCAGGCCACGGACGGCGACCCGATGGCATGGTCCCAACAACACCACTCGGTTAATGGTTGATGCCGCCGGAATTAATTGTGCGTAGGCGCTGGCGGCGATAGCGCCGGAATAGATATACCCCGCGTGCGGCGCGATGATGGCTTTGGGGACGGGGTCATGGCCCGTGTCCGCGGCGTCCAAAAAATTACGGACCGTGGCATCCAGCTCTGCGGCGGCACCTGGATAGAACTGGCCAGCCATGGCGGCTTCTCTAATAAAAGTCATGGCTCATTTCTCCAGGTCATGAACTCATAAATGGCGGCCATCTGCCGACCCCTTTGGGGCGCGGTTCTTTTGTCCACTGGACGTCGTCATGTCGTCGGTCATGATGCATTGGCATCAATCCCTCCAAATTCCTTGCCAGTAAACAAAATAACACACGTCACAGTCGCCGCCATTTATGAGTTCATGACCATGTGGATTGTTTAAGTAAACCCGCTTGGGCTAGCCTATGTAAAGGGAGTTGAAAAATAACACCATGATTGACATTCGCGCTGTCATCGCGGCCGACTGGCCGGATATTTGGGAAATTTTCCAACATGTCGTCAAAAAGGGCGACACCTATCCCTACGCCCCCGATATCGCCGAAGCCGATGCCAAGGCGCTGTGGATTGATTTGCCCCAGGCGACCTACGTCGGCGTTGATAGTGGCGGCGTGCTCGGCACGTATTATCTGAAACCCAATCAGCCGGCATTGGGTGCACATGTTTGCAATGCCGGTTATATGGTACACCCCTCAGCCCGGCGGCGCGGTATCGGTCGCCAATTGTGCGCCCATTCTATTGACGAGGCACGCCGTCTGGGGTTTTCCGCCATGCAATATAATTTGGTTGTTACGGGAAACAAAGGCGCGATCCGCTTGTGGACGGAGATGGGGTTTGAAACCATCGGCACACTGCCAGGCGCCTTTCGTCACACTACCGAGGGTCTTGTCGATGCCCTAGTGATGTATCGGCGGCTATGAATTTGTTATAATCAGCCCATGTACGTTTACGCCCTCTATTACAAAAAACCTGACGGCATAATTGATGGTGCCGCCGTTGGCTTTTTAAAAGCGATCTTCAGGCCCGGCACTACGTTTTTAACGACGGCAGCTGCCCGCACACGGCGGAAGGTTTGCTCAGCATCTTGCAACTGACCCGCCTGGTGCAGTTGAAGCCCCTGTTGCATAAGCTCGGAAGGGTCATCCGCAATTTCATTCATGGCGGGGCTCATTCATTCCTGAGATGCGGCGCGGCCTTGTGGCCGAGGGCCTGCCAAGTGCCGATCAATCCCATGGAAAGGGTGACGGCGAGACACAATCCGGTGGTGACGGCGACGACATCGGCCAGGAATGTCCATTCGGCCTCCATCAAAAAGCGGATCACGGCCCAGGCGGTCAGGGTGCCGATTACCGCCGCGATCATCGCCGTGATCAGGCCCAGCACACCGTATTCCAGCAGATAAAGTCCAACCACGCGCCTGCGGGTCGCGCCCAGCACCTTGTAGACAACGGCATCGTAAACACGGCGGTGGTGTTCCGATGCGATCACCCCGGCTAGCACCACGGCGCCAGCCAAAAGCGTCAGCGCCGCCGTTCCGGTGATCGCCGCGCCGATCCCTTCCAAAATATTCGCCGCCGCCTGAAGTGCTTCGCGGACCCGGATCGCCGAAATATTGGGAAAGTCGTCAGTGGCAGCCCGTTCCACCGCGTCTTCCCGGTGGCGTGGGGCTTCGATGGCGGCAATGGACGTGTGCGGGGCGGCTTCCAGGGTGCCCGGCGCGAAGATGATGGCAAAATCGAACCGCAGGCTACGCCAGTCGATCTCACGCAGGCTGGTTACCTTGGCGGTAATTTCGCGGCCAAGAATATTGAGAGTCAGGGTGTCGCCGAGGCCGATACCAAAGCCTTTGGCCAGCCCCGCATCCAGGGAAATGATTGGTGGGCCGGCGTAATCCACAGGCCACCATTCGCCGGCGACAATTTTGGAATCGGTGCGGGCCACGGCGGCATAGGTTAGCGCCCGGTCGCCGTGGGTGGCCCATCGGCTGCCGTGGGCGACGTTGACTTTCTCGACCGGGACGCCGCCGATCTTAACAATACGGCCCCGCAACGTCGGCACCCGCATGTAGCCCTTGGTGTCGGGGATGGCGGTGACCGCGGCATCGAAAGCGCCGGATTGGTTCGGCTGGATATCAATGAAGAAGAATGCCGGCGCCTGTTCCGGCAGCCGATCCTCGATCTGGCGGCGCATATTGCCTTCGATCAAGGCGATGGCAACCAGCACCGATAGCCCCAGTCCCAACGAAATGATGATGTTCGGCGTCGCGGCGCCGCGGCGATGAAGGTTGGCCTGAACCATCCGCCAGGGGCCACTGTGGAAGGGTTTGAACCGGGCCGCCGCGGCCATCACCAGGGCGGCGCCGCCGCGCAATAGCACCAACGCCACAATTGCACCGCCGATGAACCAGAGGGCGAAGCGTTGATCGTTGGCGGTCAACAATGTCAGCGCCATCAGCATGCCGACTCCTAATGCCGCCGCCGCGATGAAAGCGGCGCCGGGGCGTCCGCTGACCGGGGCGACGCGGGCCCGGAACAATTCCGCCGCCTTGACCGTTCGGGCCTGGGCTACCGGCAGTAGGGCGAAGGTCACCGTCGCCAGCAGACCGAAGGCGGCGGCATTGATAATGGGTTTGCCATAAATCCCCGCCACCGGCGCAACTGGTAGCTGCTGGCCGACGGTTTCAATCAGGGCGAAGGGGGCGGTGACACCGAAGACAAGCCCGATTAGTACGCCGAGCCCGCCCAGGATCAGAATTTGCATCATGTAGACGGCGAAGATCAGCCGCCCCGGGGCGCCTAAGCATTTGAAGGTGGCTATGGTGGCGGTCTTGCCGTCCAGGTAACTGCGCACGGCGCTGGTGACGCCCAAGCCCCCGACCAGCAGCACCGTCAACCCGACAAAGGTCATAAACAGGGTCATCCGGTCGATAAACCGGCGCACCCCGTGGGCGGCGTCCTTGGATGTGTTGATCCGCCACCCGGCGACGGGAAACGCGGTTTCCAACCCGCCGGTCCAGTCCTCGGCCCGGATACCGGGTTTCATCATCATCCGGTAATGGTAGCGGATCTGGCTTCCCGGCTGGACCAGCCCCGTCGCCGCCAGCGCCGCCGAAGAGATCATCAACCGCGGGCCAAAGCTGAACACGGTAGCGATCCGGTCTGGTTCCAAGGCAACGGTAGCCCGCATTTGGAAGGTAGCGGCGCCGAGCTGGATGGTATCGCCGAGCGTAAGGCCTAAGCGGGTCAATAGGTTTGCGTCTACCGCAGCCCCCCAGGTCCCATCCTTGATGCCAAGCAGTTGATTCCTTGGCAGCGGTGGGCTCGTTTCCAATTGGCCGATTAGGGGGTAGGCCGCATCGACGGCCTTGAGTTCCACCATTGCTCGCTTGTCACGGTTCAGCGCCGGGCGGACCATGGCGCGCATCTTTATGGCGGCGGACAGGATTTGGGATTGCGCTTCAAGATAGGCTATCTGGTCAACGGTGGCCGGGCGGTGCAGCAGCCGGAGATCGACCTCGCCGCCCAGCAACCGCGTGCCGTTGGCGTCAAGCCCGGCGACGATGGATTGGCTAAGGCCGCCGACGGCGGCGATGGCGCCGACGCCGAGCGCAATGCAGGTCAGGAATACCCTGAATCCGGTGAGACCGCCGCGCAGTTCACGCCGCGCCAACCGCCAGGCGAGGTTGAAATCATCCGTCATCGGAACCGCCTACCGCGCCGACGATGCGGCCATCGGCCAATTGCACGATGCGGGTACAGCGTGACGCCAGTTCCGGCGCGTGGGTGACCAGGATCAGGGTGGTTCCGAGCCGTTCATGCAATTGAAATAGAAGATTGATGATGCCGTCGCCGGTGGCCTGATCGAGGCTGCCGGTGGGCTCATCGGCGAGAAGAATTTTGGGCCCGGTGACGAAAGCCCTGGCCAAGGCGACGCGTTGCTGTTCTCCGCCGGAAAGCTGGCCCGGATAATGCGCCAAGCGGTGGCCTAGTCCGACGGCCTCCAATTCGGCCTCGGCGCGGGTGAAGGCGTTTTCGCCGCCTGAAAATTCCAGGGGCAGGGCGACATTCTCCAGCGCCGACATGGTCGGCACAAGATGGAAGTTCTGAAATACGATACCAATGTGGTCGCGCCGGAACCGGGCCAAGGAATCTTCGTCCAGACCGGAAATTTCCGTACCCGCCGCAGTGATCCGCCCTGCGGTGGTTTTCTCCAGCCCGGCAATGACCATCAGCAGTGACGTTTTACCCGAACCGGACGGCCCGACGACGCCGACAGTATCACCGGCGGCCACCGTCAAATCTATGCCGCGCAGGATAGAAACCGGGCCGGCGTCACTGCTGAGTTGCAGTTGAACGCCATCAAGGGTTAGAACCGGTTCGGAGGAAGTGTGTTTCGACATGGTTCAGGTCCGTAAAAATTTCAGCGATGGAAGCCGTCGAGCCTTTCGGCGTGTTGTCAACGGGGGCCTCTTGGCGTTGCTGGTCATGGCGGTGGCTCCGGGGGTGTCTGCGGCAACGGGGCAACCGGTTCGTATTCTGATGCTTGGCGACAGCCTGACTTCTGGGCATGGCCTGATCAAGGGGGGATCGCTTCCCGACCGGCTTCAAGAAGCCCTGCAAAAGGCTGCGCCGGGAAGCCAAGTCCTCAACGCCGGCGTTTCCGGCGATACCACGGCAGGCGGACGGTCGCGTTTGGCCTGGTCCTTGGTCGCTCAGTCGAATGCCTTGATCGTGGCGCTGGGCGCCAACGACGGTCTCAGGGGGTTGGCGCCGGAACAAACCTACGCCAACCTGAACGCCATACTCAGCGCCGCGAAAAAGGCTGGGCTGCCGGTGTTGCTGGCGGGGATGCGCGCACCACCCAATTTAGGTCCGGAATACGGCGACGCTTTTAATGCGGTATTTCCCAGGCTGGCGGCGGAGCACAACGTTGCGTTATATCCATTTCTGTTGGAAAATGTGGTCGCCAGGCCGGAATTAAACCAGGACGACGGCATTCACCCCAACCCCAAGGGCGTCGCCGTGATTGTCAACAATATGCTGCCCTTTGTCCTGAAACTGATCGAACAGGCTGGGCAATAGGGGGACCTATTCCCATACTCGGGAGAATTAGCTAGGCTTGAGGTATGAACAGGGCCATTAATCCAGATACCGGCAAGTACGAGCGCATTCCAATCCTCGATATGGGGCCGTATCTAGCTGGTGTGTCCGGCGCCCGGGAACAATTGGCTTCCGAAATTCAGCATGTTCAGGAAAACATAGGGTTTTCTATTTTCATCAATCACGGCGTCGACGTTGACCTGTTGGACGGCGCCTATGCGGCCTTCAAGAAATTTTTCGCGCTGCCGCTGGAAGAAAAGTTGAAATTCACCATCGACGATACGTCGCTGGGCTACATGCCGATCCGCTCGACCGTATACGTCACTTCAGTGATTAATAAGAATACCAAGAAAGACCTCAACGAAACCCTGACCATGGCCCGTGAACGTCCCGACGACCACCCGGCGGTCCTGGAACGCCGGCGCTTCCACGGCCCCAACCGATGGCCGGACATCGACGGCTTCCGGGACGCCATTATCGGCTATCAGGAAACCATTGAGGCCATGGGCTATAACCTGCTGCCGTTGTACGCGTTGGCCCTCGACAAACCTGCCGATTTTTTCGATCCCTTTTTTACCGATCCCATCATGTGGAGCCGCAATGCTTATTATCCCCCGGTAAAGGCCGAGGATAATCAGTTCGGCATTGCGCCCCACTGCGACCATAGCTTCCTTTCCATGCTGCCGCTGGCGGAAGAGCCGGGTTTGCAGGTGCTAGACGGGGATGGAAACTGGATGTGGCCGGACCCGGTGGAAAACGGGATCGTCGTCAACACCGGAGAATTTCTTAACCGCTGGTCCAACGGCCGGTTCCTGCCGACACCGCACCGGGTGGTGCCGCCCAAGCACGACCGCTATTCTATCGCCACGTTTTTCAACCCCGACTCGGAAACTTCCAGCGAGGCCCTGGATACCTGTGTCAGCGCCGACAATCCGCCGAAGTTTGAAACCACGACCATGCAGGCCTATGTAGAACACTATATCGACAGCAATTACCTGCGCAGCGCCGGCGGCACCCAGGACAATGACTAAGGACCGGATCGAAGGACACCCGACAAAGTATTGGCACGCACTCGACGACGGGCGGGTGCAATGCGACGTCTGCCCAAGGGCATGCAAGATGCACGAAGGCCAACGTGGCTTGTGTTTCGTGCGCGGTGTCGCCGACGGCGAGGTTGTGCTGACCACCTACGGACGATCCTCCGGGTTCTGCGTCGACCCCATTGAAAAAAAACCGCTCAACCATTTCCTGCCGGGCACGCCGGTGCTGTCGTTCGGCACCGCCGGCTGTAACCTGACCTGTAAGTTCTGCCAGAACTGGGACATCTCCAAATCCCGCGAGTTTGATAAGTTGCAGGAAAAGGCGACGCCCGAGATGATCGCCGATGCCGCCGTTAAGACCGGGTGCAAGTCCGTCGCCGTCACCTACAACGACCCGGTGATCTTCATGGAATACGCCATCGATGTCGCCCAGGCGTGCCACGAGAAAGGCATCAAGATGGTGGCGGTAACGGCGGGGTATATCGAGGACGAACCGAGGGCCGAATTCTACAAGTACATGGATGCCGCCAACGTCGACCTCAAGGCGTTCACGGATAAATTTTACAAGGAACTTTGTTCCGCCGGGCTGACGCCGGTGCTGGAAACGCTGAAATACCTCAAGCATGAGACCGACGTCTGGTTCGAGATCACCGACCTGCTGATTCCCGGCGAGAACGACGGCGAGGCAGAGATCGAAGAGATGACGGGGTGGGTGATGGACAACCTGGGTCCCGATGTGCCCATGCACTTTTCCGCTTTCCACCCCGATTATAAAATGATGGACAAGGAAAACACGCCACTGGAAACCGTGGTCCGGGCGCGGCGCATCGCCATCAAAAACGGCATCCGTTACGCCTATACGGGCAACGTCCACGACCCCGAAGGCGACGCTACCACTTGCCATCAATGTGGGGACCTACTGATCGGGCGCGATTGGTACGACATCACCGCCTGGGCCCTCGGAACCGAGGGCAATTACACCGGCAATTGCACAAATTGCGGCACCCCCGTCCCCGGCCGGTTCGAAGGCCCGCCCGGCGATTGGGGCAGAAAGCGGCAACCGGTGCGGATCGGCGCCTCTTCTTGATTTCCCAGTCGCGGATTCTTTGGCTCCGCTCCTCGCCTCTTGATGGGTGACACCCTCCCGGCGACCTGTTAAAAGTCCGCGGCGCATTACGGCAAACACCATTAGGTGCCCAATGTCGAAAAAATGGTTGGTCCTGACACTGAAGTTTTTGGTGTTGGGTTTTTTGTTCTGGTTTCTGTCCCGCGGGATTGATTTCGCCGACGCTGCCCGGCGAGTGGCCGCGATCGACCCCTTGATGCTGGTCGGTGCGGCTGGGATCATGTTGGTGCAGACTTGCGTTGGCGGGCAGCGCTGGCGCTTGGTACTCTCCGCTATCGGCGCGGACCTCAGCATTTTCAAGGCGATCCAGCTTTTTTACATCGGTGTGTTTTTTAGCCAGGCTCTGCCGTCTTCCGTCGGCGGCGACGCGGTGCGCATGTTCAAGATTTACAATCTGGGGATGGAATTGCGCAACGCTATAAACGGTGTGATACTAGAACGCGCCGTCACCGTCGTCGCCCTAGTGGCGCTAATTGACGTTACTCATCAGTGGTTCCTGCCCCGCGTCGATGCGGCGACGGCGGCTGTGATGCTTCCCGCCGTGGCGCTGGTCACGGTCGGGTGCGCCGGGGGTCTAGTATTTTTGATGGTTCTCGACCGTCTGCCATCGTCGCTGACGCGCTGGCGGCTTGTGCGCGGCCTCGGCAACCTGGGTATTGACGCACGTAAGGTGTTTCTTGTGCCCGGGAATTTGGTCCGGGTTATGTTCTGGGGGATCCTGACCCATATCAACATGGCATTGATAGTCCTAATCCTGGCCTTGGGGCTGGGCCTGGACGTGACCTTGCTTGACTGCCTGACGCTGGTGCCGCCGGTGATGCTGATCATGACCATCCCCATTTCCATTGGTGGCTGGGGAGTGCGCGAAACCGCCATGGTGTCGTTGTTCGGCTTGATCGGCGTGCCGGGTGAGGGCGCGTTTGCGCTATCGGTGGTGTTTGGTCTGACCGGCATTGCGGTCGCTATACCCGGCGGCATTATCTGGTTAATGAGCCGCGACAAGGGGGAAACCATGGACTATCAGGCCCCTGACGAAACCCTCAACGAAAAAAAGTCTGTGGAAACTTAGAGGTAATCCCTTGGCCTTTCCAACAAACCCTTTTCTTTGCCGTCTGTCGGGCTAGAGTCTTTCGGCGAATCTAAAAACAAAGGGGCATTCCATGAAAATCGTCTTTTCCGGGCCTGGGTCCGCTGCAACGGGAGCATTGGTGGTCGGTGTTCTCGATGGCAATACGTTGACGCCTTCGGCGAAGGCCTTGAACAAAAAGATCAATCGTGGGTTAAGCCGCGCGATCAAGGCCAGCCGCTTCCAGGGCAAGACGGGGCAGAGCCTTGCCGTGGTAACCCCGGCAGGCACCCGGCTGGACCATCTTCTCATTGTCGGCCTGGGCAAGGCTAAAGACGTGAATGAGCAGTCGCTCTGCAAACTTGGCGGCCGAATTTATGCGAGCCTGGCGGCGTCGGGATCAAAAGCGGCGACAATTTTGGTTGATCCTTTGGAAAGCTCCACGCTTAATCCGGCCCGTATAGCGGCGGCCATCGCCGAAGGCGCCCAGCTTCGGTCCTATCGTTTCGGTAAGTACCACACCAAGAGTGAAAACGACTCAAAGCCGACCCTGACGACGTTGACGCTTCGCTGCCGGGGTTCGGCCAAGGCCAAGGCTGAATTCCGGGCCAGGGACAAGATTGTACAAGGCGTCTTCATGACCCGTGACCTGGTGACGGAGCCGCCCAACGTGATCTATCCCGACAGCTTGGCAAAACGCTGTA
>Ga0066376_10005278_pt1 | contig 11023 bp, 11 predicted proteins | sample Knorr_S15_td_Bot_FD_77009 | JGI IMG/M metagenome (GOLD analysis project Ga0066376, IMG submission 77009) | Marine microbial communities from Southern Atlantic Ocean transect - Knorr_S15_td_Bottom_ad_5009_LV_A | ecosystem: Environmental > Aquatic > Marine > Oceanic | place: Southern Atlantic... | reverse complement strand
CTAGAGATTAAAAAAGAAAAAGATATGCAATACGCTGAAAGTATCCTTTATGACGGAACCCTAAAAACCTCAGACCAAATAGCAATAGCAAGTTTTGATAATCCAATAATAAGTAAAATTAGAGTACTAGAAGAAATCCAACCTATATCAAATAAATTTAAACCGAATAAAGAAGTTACTGCATCAACTGGAGTTAGAATGCAACTAATTAATGCAGAAGGAATCCTACCTGGAATGCCATTTACAATATTCAAAGACAATCTTGAAGAAATCAAAAAAGAATTCAAACAAGACATAGGAGATAAATTAGAAACTAATGAACGAGGAATAATCATCAAAGCAGATTCTCTAGGAAGTCTAGAAGCTCTAATGACATTACTAAAACAAGAAAGAATTGATATTATAAAAGCAGGGATAGGTCAAATAAACAAAAAAGATCTAATCTCAGCAGAAACAAACTTTAGAGAAGATCCAACTAACGCAGTGATAGTAGGATTCAATGTCGAAGAAGATGATGAAGTAAAAGATCTAATGCATGATTCTAAAGTAGAGGTTTTAAAGAATGAAGTAATCTACAAAATCATCGAAGATCTTGTTAAATTTAAGGAAGAAAAAGAAAATGAAATACGTAGAGGTAAGCTAATAAGCTTAGCCACAATCTGTAAACTAAAGATCTTACACCAATACATTTTCCGAAACTCAAATCCAGCAGTCTTCGGAGTAGCTGTCGAAGGTGGAAAAGCCAAACCAGGAACTCCATTAATGGACGAAGAAGGAAATAAGATAGCAAAACTCAGAGATGTTCAGGAAAACAACAAGAAAGTTCCCGAAGCCGAAAAGGGCAAAGAAATAGCTATCAGCCTTCCAGGCTTAATGTTCGACAGAGTTTTAGCCGATAAAGAATATCTTTACAGCGACTTAACCGAAAACCAATTCAAAAAATTCAAAGATAACAAGGATTTACTAAGACAAGATGAAATCCAAACTCTACAAAAAATAGCAGAGATTAAAAGGAAAGTAAAGGTGACTTGGGGAGTTTAATAAACCAACTCCAAAAAATGACTGGGATCATACTCACTCCAATTATGACTTCTACTTCCTGAAACATACAATTGATCCATCGCCCTTGAAATTGCTACATAAAACAACCTCAACTCACTATCTCTCTTAACAGCACCTAGCTCTTCCTTATAATAAGGCAATATCCCTTCATTACAACAAACTAAAAATACATGCTTCCATTCTAACCCTTTAGCTGAATGTATCGTCGATAACATAACCTTCCCTTCAGTCTTATCATTTTTATCAATCTCAATCAATTCATCTAAAAACCTCATTACCCCCATACCATCTTCATAAGGCACATACAAATCTTTCAATAATTTTATATTCTCTCTCTTTTCCTTCAGCTTTGTAATATCATAATGATAAATATTCTCTATCAATCTTTCATAATTAAACTCTTCAAAAAATTGTTTACTAGGATTTCCATCCATATCTTTAATCAATTCTTGGATTTTAACCAAATTTCTACCAGCAATACTTTCAATTCCAAATCTTTCATAAAAATTTAAAGCTTCTACCAAATCAATACCCTCTCCTCTAGCATATTCAATAATCAACCTTATCTTAACTTCCCCCACTCCTTCAACCAACCTCACCACCCTTTCAAAATCCAATTCACTATCTGGATTCAATTTCAATCTCAAAAAACTTAAAAAATCCTTAACCTCTTCCCTCTCAAAAAAACCTTTAGACTTTGACAAATAACAAGGAACCCTATTTCTCAACATTTCCTTTTCAAAAAACTTACCAAGATAATTAGTTCTAAATAAAACTGCAATATCATGCTCAGGAACTCCAGATTCTATCAAACCCTTAACCTTCTTAACAATACCAGTAAGCTCTTCTCTCAAACTAAAATAAAAATTAACATGAATATCATCTCCAACATCCCTGCTACACTGCAACTGTTTATCAATCTTAAACCTCATTTCCTTTATCGTATCATTAACTGCCTTAATTATCTTCTCTTTCGACCTATAATTTTCCTCTAAATAAATTGCCTTCTTATTTTGACTAAAATCAAAAACAAGTTCATTACTCGCACCCCTCCATTCATAAATATTCTGGCAATCATCTCCAATTAAACATAAATTATCATTCTCTAACAATTCCAAAATTCTAATTTGCACAACATTCAAATCCTGAGCCTCATCAACCATAATTGCCTTAAACTTATTCTTATAATATTCAAGAACATCATTATTTTCCTCAAAAAGTCTCAAAGTATAAAGTAAAACATCATCAAAATCTAACATACCATTCGCTTTCAAATACGCCTGATATTTCTTATATACAAGATTAACTTTCTTCCTCAAATCACCACTAACAGTCAAAACTTCATCATCAAGTAATTCCTCCACAACCTTCTGATCCTTATATGTATCCAAACTACCATTTTCATCTAACTCATCTGCCAAAATACCCTTATTTTTAAACTTAGAAATCCAGTTCATAAAATAATATACATTCTCATATTTATCTGAAATACCATTATTCTTCAAAATTTCCTTCAATATTTTCCTTTTATCATTATCATCACTCAAAATAACAAACCCATTTAACAAACCTATCTTATCAAAATTAACCCTCAATACTCTTAAAAATATCGAATGCAACGTCCCAATAAACCTAGGAACCCTATCACTACTAGCTTTTATTTTCTCAATCATATCCTTCGCCGCCTTATTTGTAAATGTAGTCATCATAATCTCCTCAGGCAAATAACCATGATTCTCAACCATATTCACATACCTATTAACTATGGTAGTAGTTTTCCCAGTTCCAGCACTAGCTATGATCAATAAATTACCCTTAACAAATTCAACTGCCTCTTTTTGCTTATCATTCAATTGCATATAATTATTTAGTATTTTGATAGATAAAGTTAACTATGTTTCAATCCTTAATTAAATAAAAAAATTAAAATTATAAGAGCAAGCTTTTTAAACCCTAATCCTCATCCTATTTTATCAAATGGCATTTAAAATAAATGTATCACATAAAGGAAAGACCTACAAATTAGAAACTGAAAATGAAGTTGTAGTTGGGAAAAAAATAGGAGAAACACTATCTGGAAGCGATTTAGATGAAAACCTTACAGGATATGAATTAGAAATTACTGGAACTAGTGATTTATCAGGAATACCTGGATTCAAAGACTTAGAAGGTCCAGGATACCATAGAATCCTAAGAACAAGAGGAACAGGAATGAGAGATACAAGAAAGGGAGTAAGATTAAGAAAAACCCACAGAGGAGAAGAAATATCTAGCAATACACATCAAATTAACACTAAAGTTCTAAAAGAGGGTTCAAAGAAATTTGTAGATCTAACAAAGAAAGAAGAAGCTACTGAAGAAAAGAAAGAATAATTCTATCCAAACCCTTATATATCCTTATTTTTACTATTTTCTATGACAAACGATATACCTCAAGACATGCTTAATATAGGAATGGTCGGACACATAGACCATGGAAAAACAACAATTCTATCTAAGATTACTGGTAAATTTACTGACACACATTCTGAAGAATTAAAAAGAGGAATTACAATAAAATTAGGTTACGCAGATACAATCTTAGAAAAAAATGGAAAGAAAAGATACATCTCATTTGTAGATTGCCCGGGACACGAAATGCTTATGGCAACAATGCTTTCAGGTGCAGCACTTATTGATGCAGCAATCCTAATCATAGCTGCAAACGAAGGAATAAAACCACAAACAAAAGAACACTTAATAGCATTACAAGCTAAAAAAGTAAATAAAATAATCATTATTCAAAATAAAATTGATCTAGTAACTAAAAAACAAGCTGAAGAAAATTATAAACAAATCAAAAATTTTGTAAAAAACACAATAGCTGAAGATTCTCCAATAATTCCAGTTTCTGCACAACAAAATATAAACATAGATAAAATAAAAGATCTATTAATGGAAATAGCAATCCCAAAACGTGACACCAAATCAGTTCCAGAATTCCTGATAGCAAGATCTTTTGATATCAACAAACCAGGAACTAAAATAGAAAACTTACATGGCGGAGTTCTAGCAGGAATCTTAAAAAAAGGAACAATAAGAATTGGAGATGAATTAGAAATAAAACCTGGAATCACAAAGAAAATTGCAAATCAAATTAGCTATCATCCAATAAAAACCAAAGTAACCTCCATCTTTAGAGGACAGCATTCAATTAAAGAAGCTACACCTGGATGTTCTCTAGCTTTTGAAACAGAATTAGATAATACCTTATCTAAAACAGATTCACTTTCAGGAAACGTCGCCTCAAAACCAGGAAGTCTTCCAGACATTTCAGAAACACTAAAGATAAAATACGAATTATTTGACGAAATTCTCGGAGAAGAAACAAATTCAAAAATCGAACAATTAAAACCAAGCGAACTAATCATGCTTTCAATTAATACAACAACTACGGTTGGAAAAATAGATAAAATCAATAAAGACGAAATAAAACTATCTCTAAAAATCCCTGTAGTACCTATCAAAGGCGATTCAGTCGGACTAGCTAGAAATATCAATAGCCACTGGAGATTAATTGGTTTTGGTGAAATAATTTAATTATTAATAAAAAATCAAATAAGAAATGTATTTAAATTTTTATAAGCCCTTACAAATACTAAATAAATACCTTTATTATCAATCTTTTTCTAAAAAAAAACACAGAAACCTTTTTTAATTAACTATTCCTTTTCTTCCTTATTAATAAAAGAGCTTTCATTCTCTTTATCATAATCATCCACCTCATATTCATACGATTTAGGGTTTTCCAAACCTTCAAATATCATTAAAATGCTAAGGAAAAGAAGTATTTAAGCATTATCATACTCCAAAAATTCAGCAAAAATGGCATCAAGATCAACCCCTATAAAAGACATTGAATTCAAATATAATCTTAGCATTTACTTTTCTTTTATCAAGAAATACAAAGTTATGTTTATTGCAATAATTTTAATAGTATTCTTTATGGAATCCTTGCATTTGACTGAAAAATTATTATTCAAATTAATAATAGATAAGGGGACAGAATTCACTGCAGGCACTTTGTCAAAATCTGCATTCATACAATCACTAACCACAATAGCTTTCTATTTTATACTAATAACATTAATTCTAATCATATTCTACTGGATGAGGCCACATCTGCTTAATAGATTAAACAGCAAAGTAATTACTGACTTAAAAAGAAGATTTTTTAAACATATTTTAGATTTGGATCATAATTTCCATACAACTCATAAAACAGGCAGCCTAATATCAAGGCTAACAAGAGGTTCAGGGGCTATAGAAAGAATGACCGACATAATAACATTCAACTTCCTGCCCTTAGTAGTGCAAATAATTATAGTTACAATAGCTATATCTTTTTTTGACCTTACTGCAGTAGCAATAATTATTGGAATTACTTTTATATTATTAGTTTACAGTTTTATCATCCAGAGATTGCAAGAATCATCAAGCATAATTGCAAACCAAAAAGAAGACCTGGAAAAAGGAAATATGGCAGACTTTTTTACAAATGTAGACTCGATAAAATATTATGGAAAAGAACGTATAATCAATAAAAAATATTCAGATTTATCTGAAGAAACAAGACTTGCTTACCTTAAAAACTGGGACTACTTCCGTTTAATGAGAATCGGACAAGCAATTATAATAGGATCAGGAACCCTTCTATTAATTTACTCTGTAATGTTAAAATTCTTAGCAGGAAATTTAACCTTAGGTACAGTAACCCTAATTTATACAGCCTATGCTAGCGTTTTAATGTACATGTTTGCATTTGTAGGAGGGCTTAGAGGTTTATATAGGTCAATGGCAGATTTCCAGGAACTATTTCAATACAATAAATTAACAAATGAAATAAAAAATAAGCCAGGCTCAATAAACCTAAAAATTAGGAGAGGGACTGTTGAATTTAAGGATGTAAATTTCAAGTATGGCAGAAGGCAGATTTTTGAAAATTTCAATCTAAAAATTAAGGAAAATGAAAAAGTAGCATTTGTAGGACACTCTGGTTCAGGAAAAACAACCTTAGTAAAATTGCTAAATAGATTCTATGATGTAGACTCTGGAAGCATATTAATTGATGGCAAGGATATCAAGGATTTCAGGCAAGAATCAATACGTTCTGGAACTGGAATTGTCCCTCAAGAATGCATTTTATTTGATGATACTTTATACAATAATATAAAATTTGCAGATCCTTATGCATCAAGAGAACAGGTTTTGAAAGCTATAAAATTTGCGCAGCTTGATAAAATAATTGAATTGTTTCCAGATAAAGAAAAAACAATAGTTGGAGAAAGAGGAGTTAGGTTGTCTGGAGGAGAAAAACAAAGAGTCTCAATTGCACGAGCCATTCTGGCAAATAAAAAAATATTAGTTCTAGATGAAGCTACATCTTCATTAGATTCTGAAACAGAGCATGAAATTCAAAAAAGTCTAAAAGAATTATTAGAAGGGCGAACATCTATAATAATCGCCCATAGACTATCAACAATAATGAATGCAGATAGAATTATTGTCTTGAAAAACGGGAAAATTATCCAGGAAGGAAAGCATTATCAGTTGCTTAGCAAACCAGGAGAATATAGAAAATTATGGAACCTACAAAAGGGTGGTTATATAAAATAAAAATAAAAAAATAATTAAAATTAAACTCTACTTCCAACTAAGATACTTCTTTCATCAGATCTTTTCTTAGTTAAATTTCGACTTATATCTAAAGCGACATCAAGATATTTTTCTGCTGTTACAGGACCAAGACCCATTCCTTCTAAAACAGAAAGATAATCGTCTCCAGTAACTCTTTTTCCATCATTCATTCCAAAATATAGGTGTTTTTCTCTAACAGTTCTCCGTTCTTCTATTATTCCATTCAAAATCTTTCCATATTTAGGAAATCTACTAGAAAATTCATTTACTCCATCTCTCATACCTCTAGCCTTTTGTTTATCTGATTCCTCAACTCTTCCATATACTCTTTCCCCCTGATAATTATTTTCAGGCAACACTAAAGAATCTGCAATCTTTTTCCTGCCTCGCTTAAGTTTACCATCAAAGCTTGAGCTAGGAATATAAAGTCTATCTGTAGCAACTAAGCTTATTACTTGTCTTTCCAATTCGTTTGTCATTTTGTTTTTTTATTTTGTCCTCCTTACAGAGAACTTTGATTCCTTATCTTTCCGAAGGAAACGCATCAAAGTTCTTCTCAGAGAATTTCTAATTCTCTGTAAAAGATAAATAACTTAGCCAAATTCCTTATTTCAATTTATGAGGTGATAAACTTCACCACACTAGAAACATATATAAACCTCTTAGAACTTATTATCATAAGATGAGGGTCGTTCCCCGGGGAGTATTCCCCGGGGCATCTTAACAATGTTATCAGAATTAAAACAAGCAGGATTAACAGAAAATGAATCAAAGATCTATTTATCATTAGTAGATCATGGCCCAAATTTAGCCGGAAGAATCTCAAGATTAACAGGATTACATAGGCGTACTGTTTACGATGTAACTGAAATGTTAATCAAAAAAGGACTTATTGGCTATATCCTAAAAAATAACAGGCGTTATTTTGAGGCCTCAAATCCAAATAGAATTCTAGAAATTTTACAAGAAAAAGAAGATATTCTGACACCCATAGTCCATAACCTTCTAGAAAAATATAACACAAAAAAAGAAAAACAAGAAACAAATTTCTATAAAGGTAAAGAAGGTCTTAAAGCAATCTTTGAAGATCAACTTAACTATAAAGAAATCCTAATCCTTGGAGCCTCTCCTCAAGCATATGAAATTCTTAAATTCTATTTCAAATGGTATGATAAAAAACGTATCAAGAAAAAAATTAAAGTCAAAATAATAGCCTATGACAGAAAAATAACCAACATTCCCTTAGCAGAAATACGCTATCTACCCAAGAAATACGAATCTCCTGTAGCAATGAATATTTATGGTAATAAAACAGCAATTATACTTTGGGCTGAAAAACCAATAGTAATAGCAATTAGAGAAAAAGAAATCGCAGATTCATATAGAAACCATTTCGAACTAATGTGGAAACTTGCTAAACCTTAAAAATTCCCTTCCAAAACATGCGCTTCAGGATTATTATCTAAACCATTAGCCTCAGTCTCTTCAGTTATCACAACTTTCTTATAAGAACTCATATCTTCTTGAGACTCAAATTGTAAAACATATTGATTGCCTTCTTTAACCATCTTACCTGTAGAAACAAATCCAAAACTACCTACTAACCAACCTTCATAAAACTTACCCTCAGCAGGATCTCCAATATCTGCAGTAACTTTATGTGAATACATCTTACCATCATAACTGCTCTCAGCAGATCCACTACCTGTATAAGTTCCAACAGCCTCTAATGTAGCTTCTTGTCTAATAACATCAACAGGAACAACCTCATCAGATTCCATCTTATCAGAATCATTAGCAAATAAAAACCATCCAAACACAACTAAAGCCAAAACGATAGCCAATAACAATACACCTTTTTTCATGATAATAATTATATTCAATAATATATAAATCTAATCGTTAAACCAATCCAATTTCTCATTCCTACTTAACTGCTTTATCTGATACTCGCATTTACATGCATCAGATTTATCCAAACATTCCTTAACTCTCAACAACTCCCTAAATCCCTTCCTATAAACATACTTACTTCCCTTCCCCCTCGCATGAGCCTCCATCCTCTTCCCCACATCATTTGTCACACCAGTATAAAACGATCCATCCTGACATTCTAGAAGATAAACATACCACCCCTTTTCCATAGTTAAATTATTTCTTTCCCCTATGCTTCTGCCACATTACTTTAAACTTATTATTTTTCATCAATTCATCTAATGTTCCTTCCGCAACAATCTTACCATCATCAAACATATAAATATAATCAAACTTATTCAAAAGATTTAATCTATGGATACTTGAAATAATAGTTTTATCTTTAAATTCTTTAAATATATTCTCATGAATTTTAACTTCATTAACACTGTCTACACTACTTGTCGGTTCATCCATCAAAATTATATCGGAGTTCCTAGCAGCCAACAAACCCCTAGCTAAAGCCAAACGTTGTTTCTCGCCTCCACTTAATGAAACACCCTTCTCCATAACATTTGTTTTAATACCCTTATCCAATCTCTTAATAATCTTTTCAAATTGCGCCATCTTAACAGATTTATCTATATCTTCCTTAGATGCCTTTAGATCCATAGTTATATTAAATTCAATAGAATTATTGAATATCTCTGGATCCTGAGGTATCAAAGTTATATTATGTTTCAATCTCGCAAAACCATATTCCAATTCTTTATTCTTGTAAATTACTCTGCCTCTCTGAGGAGAATATAGTCCCCTTAGAACTGAAAGAATCGTACTTTTACCACTTCCAGATTCACCAATCAAAGCAATTTTCCGACCACGTTTAATTTTAATATTCACATCATTTAAATGCCTTTTATTTCTTTCCTGTTCATATTTAAAATACAAATTATTTATCTCTAACTCGTCCCAATCGCTAGGAAGGTTTCTTTTTAATTCCTCTTCAACTTCATGAAACGCATCATCAATATCTGATGCACCTACAAGACTTGCATCATATCTAGAAACATTCCCATAAAGTTCATCAAATTAAAAGAATGTTTTTCCAACTTTCTCTAGATAACCATACAATATATACAGAGTTCCAATTAAGATAACTCCTGTAGCCATATAATCTGTATAAGATTTATACATTAAAGCTACTACAGTCATAACACCAATCGCTATAGATGCAAACGCCCACTTAAATTCATTCAACGTAACAGATTTTTTATGTATATTATACGCATCCATTAATTTACTATCAATCTCTTGAGAAACTGTCTTCTTTAATCTTAGAGTAATAACTGTGATAATATTACTAATATAATCATAAATAGACGCCGAAAGTTTATTCCATTTTTTATTCAATTGCTTGTATTGAAGTATCAATCTCTTATCAACTTTCATGATCAGCAAAATGATAATTATCGAATACACAAATGCAAATATCGCAATTTTTATATCTACAAAGAATAAAATCGCTAATGATCCAAATATATTCATAATAGCATAAATTATACTATAAGTAAAATGTTGAGAAAATTCTGACAAACCTTCACCAGCACGATTTATTTTATCTATAGTATCTCCTGAATGATGATCTTTATGCCAACTAACTGGTAATTCCAAAACTTGTTTAATTTTAGTATTAATATAATTCCTATAAACAAAAAAACCGGTTCTTTCTTCCAATATTCTTCCAAATCCATGAAATATCCAAAACGTAACATTAATCACCAAGAGTAAAGATATATAGAATAATAATCTCCTTAATTCAATTGTAGAATTTATACTATTTTGTACAGTATTAAAAATCAAACCAATCACTAATGGAGTCATTAATGATACTGCTCCAGCTATAACAAATAGAAATACATAAAAAATGAAGGTTTTTTTTCTATTTCCAAGATATTTCCATTCTTCCATAAAGACACCTATTAAAGGATTCTTTCTTTTCATTGTTTTGTTTTCCATTTTAATTAATTATATATATTAGTTTTACTTTACATAATATGCCTAATTACGAAATATATTTTGGAAATTATGGGAAACCCCTTAACCAAAAAAACATTTCTCGCGAGGATAGTTTAGCAGATCTCGATGAAGACGATGAAGACGACGCTAATGATTAATACCTCCTTCTTAATACCACAATAACATAATTTATAAATATAGGTCAGAAGTACAGAGACGAATAATCTAAAGAGCCAAAGCTATATGCCACATCGGCAATACGCATGATTATCTAAAAAACGATCTCATATTAATTCTCGGTAGAGATCAACATTTATAAAATTATTGGTATCAAATTATAAATGCCCCGACCGGG
>Ga0066376_10005277_pt1 | contig 11023 bp, 9 predicted proteins | sample Knorr_S15_td_Bot_FD_77009 | JGI IMG/M metagenome (GOLD analysis project Ga0066376, IMG submission 77009) | Marine microbial communities from Southern Atlantic Ocean transect - Knorr_S15_td_Bottom_ad_5009_LV_A | ecosystem: Environmental > Aquatic > Marine > Oceanic | place: Southern Atlantic... | reverse complement strand
CGGATTTTTTACAAAGAATGGTAGGGCACTACTGGCCTGAAGACATTGACCCCAATCGTCTAACTCTGGTTCAATTGTAGTGGCAATTCCGGTATCGACATCAGTTGCCATAATCCAAAACTTACTATTGTTTTCAGATAAGTTACGAAGGCCTTTTTCGACATTCAATTTATTGACCTTTTCATTAATTTCCCAAAGTGTATTGAAATCGAAATAATCTCCACCCATCAGAAAACGGCGAGCCGACATATAAGAGGTATTGATTGCAGAATTAGCCATTACCATAAGATTTCGAGAGGCTTGTCCGGCGATAAAAGAAGAGAGCAGACTTGCACCTGCTGAAACGCCGATAAAAAGATCAAAATCGCCAAATCCTTCTTGTTCAAAGGCATCTAATACTCCTGCGCCAAAAATCGTGCGCATCCCTCCTCCTTCTACAACTAATGCTCGCATCATACTCAAGCAGAGGGAGAATAGGCGCTGTACAATATAGTGTAAGTGAACTAGTGGAAACTTACTGTTGGTAAATACATCAAGTGTTTAAGACATTAAGGTATGATAAAGGAAAGGCAAAGACTGGTCCATTCGGTAGTCGATACTGGAATGAGTATCTTCAAATTCTTCATATCGATGTTCGATGTTCAACTCTGAAAGTCGGTCGCAAAGTTGTCTTGTACCAAATTGGATATTGTATTGGTCTTGCTGTCCACAATCGATGAAAAGACCCTTTAATTTTTTCAGGTTATCTTGCACATCTGACCTTTCCAACATGACCACAGGGTCCCACTCTAACCAATTATTCCACCTCTCTTTGTCCAAAACACAGGTTCTTGAATCCACAGGTAATCGTATCCCTTTTGGTGAGTTTTCATCAGCATCATAGGTTGCAGCCATTGCTAGAATCATCAAGGTATGGAAATCCTCACCTTTCATCTTGGTAGAATCGCTAATATGTTTGAGAAAACCATCCACCCCACCTCTCTTTTCAAGGGCCATTAATACTTTAGGAAAATCCCCTGCAAATAACCGGTCAAAGCCCATGTCCCCAGAATGACAGGCGATGGCGCCCCAGTGTTCTGGATACAACATACCGTGAACTATTGCTCCATATCCTCCGCTCGACTTTCCGAACACAGCTCTACCCTTCGCACCTTGTATCACTGGTAATTCATTTTCTAGAGCGGGGATCATCTCTTCAATCAGGAAATCCGCCCAATTTCCCATCGCCTTGCTATTGATGTACTGGTTACCACCAAGTGAGGTGAAGCAATCTGGTAGTGCTAAGGCAACAGGCCCCATTTCTCCTGCTGCTACAAGACGGTCCAATCTTTGAGGGAGCGATTCTTGAAATGGTTTCCAATTACAGTGAGCCTTGCCGCTACCAGTAAAGCCAACTAAGTCCACGAAAAGAGGTAAATCGGCATTTTGCCAACCTTTACAAAGGTAGATTTGTACTTCTCTTGATGTTGGGTCACCTAGCATATTTCCAACAAGTGACTTTGAATTGATGGTGATTGTTCTGAATTCTCCCTGCACAGGTGAAAAAGGGTGGTCGGGCATGTTGCTCATATGAGTCGAGTAGGGGCCTGCATTTCAAGTCAACACAAGAGTTCTGGCGCTGATTCAGCAAATCACCTTTCACCTCAAAAAAAGGCTATTTTCTTTCCTTCGGAAGAAATTAATGAAGACAAAAGACAGACGTCTAAGCAACCATATCTCCAGTGGAAACCAAGGGGTATAATCGCTATACTGATAAGCAATCAACCGCGGCCATATTCCCCCCACAAGGAGGTCATGCTATGATTCAAGAATTTGACCTGCCAGCCCGTTGGCGCAGTTTCCTTGAGGAATACATGTCTGAGGAGATAAACGCCTTGGCGGTGATGTGGCCAAAACTTAGGAGTTTAGCAGTTGAATATCATCAGATGGAAACCTTTGACCCCAATTTTGCCGTCGATTTACTAGAAGCTCCCGCCATCCATTACGATGCTTCAGAAACTGCATTACGACTTTTATTACAAGAATCAGGAAATGATTTACCAGCCTTCGTTCGAGTATCGGGACTTCCAAGTGATCATAGTTTACAAATCAAGGACTTACGTGCGGACCATATTGGAAAAATGGTTGGCTTAGAAAGCATAGTAACCAAGATTTCTGGTGTTCGCCCTAGAATTCACGAAGGTGTATTCCGATGTGCCATGTGTGAAGGCCTTATTTTCATTAAACAACCAAATGAACAGGAATTAATTGAGCCAATTGAATGCCCAAGAAATTATGGAGGATGTGGTAAGACTAAGAAAGAAACCCGCTTTCACCTCGTTGAAAAGAAATCAACTATGATTAACAGCCAGTTCATAGAAATCCAAGAACCTCCTGAAAGACTGCGCGGAGGAGCCCAACCCCAACGCCTACTTGCCATTGCAGAACATGATGTTGCAGGAGTTCTAAACCCCGGAGACAGAGTTACCGTAAATGGGGAATTATTCGTTAGAAGTCAGCGCAAGGCTGGAAGAGAAACTCCGATTTTCGATATTTTCCTCAGAGTACTTTCTTTGGAAAGACAGAATATTCCTCTTGAGGAAGTCAATATCCAACCTGAAGATGAGAAAACCATCAAAGAAATTTCCAAGAGAGACGACCTTTACGACTTAATGAAAGGAAGTATTGCACCTTCCATCTTTGGTTTTCCACGAATCAAAGAGAGCCTCTTACTACAATTATTTGGAGGGGTCGCCAGAAAGAATTCAGATGGAAATAGAAACCGCGGTGACATCCATATTTTGTTGATGGGAGACCCAGGGGTAGCAAAATCCCAATTATTGAATTACATGGCAAATCTCTCTCCTAGAGGCCGATTTACTAGTGGAATGTCTACCTCTGCGGCTGGTCTAACGGCTGCTGCAGTTCAAGATGCATCTGCTGATGGTAGGTGGACATTAGAGGCAGGAGTTCTCGCCCTTGCAGACCAAGGATTGGCCGCTATCGACGAATTCGATAAGATGAGCAATAACGACCGGTCAAGCATGCATGAAGCGATGGAACAGCAGAGAATTTCAATTTCCAAGGCTGGTATCAATGCAACACTTTCAACACGCTGTGCGGTATTAGCAGCAGCCAATCCAAAGGCCGGTCGTTTCGACCCCGTTAGCGAAGTTCCATTCACCTCGCAAGTAAATATGAGCCCACCTTTACTATCGAGGTTTGACATCATTTGGTTAATCACAGATAATCCTGTAGAAGAAGATGACCGCCGCATTGCAAGTCACATTATTTCTAACCGTTTAGCTGGAATTAGTGAACAAAGAATTGAGGAGGGTTTGGATATGGATCCTTCCGAAGGTGCTGCAATCGAAGGAATGTCAAGGAGTCACGATGGTTCAGAAGTACTTGGTCAAGATTTATTCCGAAAATATGTTGCTTATGCCAAGCGAAATATCAACCCAATAATTGAGGAAGATGCGAGACAACTATTGACGGATTATTACGTCGAAACACGTAGATTAGGAGGCGAATCTCGTGATAGTGTTTCGATAACAGCGCGTGCTCTTGAAGCCCTTGTGAGATTAACAGAAGCAAGCGCAAGAGTGCGTTTGTCTAACAAAGCAACTACAGATGATGCAGATAGAGCCATCCGAATAACAAGGACTTGGCGCTACACATTGATGGGGGACTCTTTTGATGAAACAACCATGCAATCAGGCGTTAAAGCCACAAAACGCAACACTTCACTCGAATTAATCAGATTCATCAAAGATGAATATGACCGCACGAAAAAACCTGTATTGCTGAAAGACATAATGAATTTCTGCGAAAAAACTGCAATCGAAACTGGGCCTGTAGAAGAAATCTTAGAGTTTCATGTGAAGAAGGGCGAGATTTATTTGCCGCAAGGATACGGCACATACGCTCCTATGGACTGATGAAAACTCAATAGGCTGGACATTTTCCAAAATCTGTTGGGAGAGCGCATGCACGAATTATCCGGTGATGTTAGCGATGCAAACGCATTGGACCCTGCTAGCCTCGGCTTCATGTGTGGTATAGAAATCCATCAGCAATTGGCCACTGGCAAATTGCATTCAAGACAAGCAGGCCAACTTTATGATGTAACCATTGACACCTTACCTCAATCTTGGCCCCAGGTTTCTCGTCGACTTCGAGCCACCTCAGGCGAAGGAGGTGCAGTAGATGTTGCAGCTCGTTTTGAATCAAGAAGAAGGCGTACATTCATCTATGCACAATCTCCTAATTCTGGATTAGTTGAGTTAGATGATGCACCTCCGTTGGGCCATGATGAGGATGCTCTCGACATATCTTTGATGATTGCAGATATGTTATCGATGAAGCCAATCCCACTATTGCAAGCGATGCGCAAAACTGTAGTTGACGGCTCAAACACATCTGGCTTCCAACGAACAACTTTGGTAGCAACGGATGGAGTATTACCTCTGGATGAAGGGGATATCGGAATCGATGTTCTTTGTCTTGAAGAAGACAGCGCTCGAAAGTTGGAAGCCAGAACAACCGATGCTGGAGAAGAGGTGGTTTGGAACCTAGACCGATTAGGGATTCCATTAGTTGAATTGGCAACTGCTCCCGATATCAAAAACCCCGAACACGCCAAAATCACCGCCTTTGCATTGGGAACCTTGCTTCGAGATACTCGTAGAGTAAGAAGAGGCCTCGGCTCAATCCGCCAAGATTTGAATGTTTCAATTGGCTGTGGAGATAGGGTAGAAATCAAGGGCTGTCAAGATCTTTCATGGATTCCGCGCATAATTTATCTTGAAATGGCTCGCCAATTACATTTCTATCGCCTTTCTAATGAACTTAGAGAATTAATGCAATTGCCGCAACTTCCTGATGATAGAAGAAATACTGATGCAACTGTAGAAACAGAAGTTGCAAAGGCTGTAGCGGAAAAAATTCCATTGAAAATAATTGATGTTTCCACTATTTTTAGTGAATCAACTTCCAAGATGGTTAGCCAATCATTAGATTCCGGAGCAGTTATGTTGGCGGTTTCACTTCCCCTCCTCGCCGGAAAATTAGGAGTAAAACAAATGGATAAGGAAGGCGCACAAATGCCACGCCTTGGAAGAGAATTGGCAGGGGCAGCAAAACTGGCTGGAGTCAAAGGGATATTCCATTCAGATGAATTGCCCGCATATGGAATAGGCGAAGGAGAAGTCAAGCAAACTCAAAGTCTACTTGAATTAGATGAGACTGATGCCTTTGTTCTTTGTATTGCACCAAAATGGCAGGCTGAATTAGCCCTTGAATCTGTTATTCTGCGGGCCCGAGCAGCATGGCATAGAATCCCACAGGAAGTCCGCAATGTCGTTGTCAAAAAGGGAGCACCTGAAGATGGAACAACCAGCCCTATGCGGCCTTTACCTGGAGGCGCTAGGATGTATCCTGAAACCGATATCGCTCCAGTAATATTGACTGCTGAGCGATGGCAAAAAATTTCCACAAATCCGCCATTGAGAGGTGCAGAAAGAGCAGCAAGGTTGGCTGCAACCAATCTAAGTGAGGATCAAGCCAAACAGATTCTTGCAAGAGAATTAGATGATATATTGATTTCAGGAGTGGAAGGCAGTGCTGGGTTTCCAGCAGTATCTGGAAAAGCATTTGCAACTATTCTATTGATGGGCTTAGATGGAATCCCGAATAACCTACTCAATGCAATGATACACCTTAGAGAAGTGGATGCAATTGCAAGAGATTCGGAAGAAACTCTAGCTCGAGATTTACTCGACGGTGGCGCATGGAAAGAAGAAATGAATCAGCAAAGTAAGGTGGCATTTCTCGATATTGCATCACAGCGTGCAGTTGAATTAGGTTTGGAGCCAGCCGATGCTGGAGCATTGCAAAGCCTCATTGAATCACTAGTGGCAGAGCGCCTAGACTTCGTTAAGGAAAGGGGAATGGGCGCTATTGGCCCTCTGATGGGGATGGTTATGGCACAAGCAAAAGGGGCAGACGGAAAGGAAGTTAGTACAATTCTTCGTCAGGTAATTAGCGATAACACCTGAGGTATGAAAATGCGGATGAAGTTATATTTCATCATCGCCACATTACTGATATCCACAATTCCTTTGGCAAGTTCATCTTCAGAAGAGCAAATAATCATCGATTTAGATAGAGGAATGATTTCCACAGCTCCAGTTATTTCTGGCGATATATTCCTAGTCAAATCAATTGGTTGGTTAAGCGCCTTGGACCTTGAGAGCGGAAAGGAGGTATGGGCAGTCGAACATCAAACACAGCATTTTTTTGAAACCTCTCCACCTTTGGTTATTGGAGAAAAGGTTGTTACAGGATGGACAGATGGGGTAATTTCGGCTTATGATTTAGAGAATGGAAGTGAGATTTGGAGCCTTGAAACAGAAATGAAGGGATATGGAATCACCGGTTCACTGCTCCTTGAAGGAGATACAATACTTGTACCAACTGACCATGGGGTTCTATCACTTTACCATTCAAATGGAAGTATTGATTGGAATGCATCTACTGAAGAAACCACATTTTACCGTAGTTCCCCTCTTCGATTTGGAAATGACGTGTTGTTAGGGGGAGAAGATGGTAGAGTTTTTGTTATCAATGAATCAGGAAACAATTATTGGTTGGAGCCACCTTCTTCAATCCCAAATCCATCGATAAGAGGAAAGATAGTTTCCATCGGCCAGAGATTGCTAATTCCAATTCAGTCTGGAAGCGAGGGGGGGTTGGTTGAAGTCTATGAGAACCAATCAATCATTCATCCAATTTCAGGTTCTTTGGCAATTCTATCGGAACGAGATGGATTCATAATAATGGCCTCCACAGAAAAGACAGTTCTCTTTGATTGTATATCTTGGTGTGTTGAAGTTCAAGAATTAACTAATGAACCAGTTTCCGGTGAAACTCAATTTCTGGAGAATGAAATAATTCTTCCAGTTAATTCTGCAGAGGGTAAATGGTTGTTATTCAGGCCTAGTTGTCAGGCGGAAAACTGCACTTGGAAGTTGGCAGAAACTATCACTCCAAAGCATCCACAATACCTAACTGCAAATTTGGTGAAGACAGATAATGCAATAATCATGGTAAATGATGCAGGTTGGGTTGAAGTCATAATAAAGCACCAACTGGAAGAGATTATTGAAGAGGAGGAAGATTACTTTTTCCAAATTCCATGGTGGTTTTTGTTAATCAGCGGAGCACTATTTATTCTGTTAGGAGTTAATAGCAACGGGTCCATGGAATATGGAATTGCACTTGGTTCAAGTTTGATATTCATGGCTCTGATACTAAATATTCAAAGCATTGATAATGCACTAACGCCAACCCAAAAAAGTCAGGAAAAAACTCTTGATGAATCAATCCCAAGCCAATGGATGGGGACTCAAATTGTACTTTTCGAGTTAAATCATCAAATTCCAGATGAATTTACCAATATGAATACCTGGATTAATGTGGATGGTACAATACTAAATCAAGAAGAGGGTGTCGGTCTAATCTATGTTGGAGGAATGAAAGATCATCAAAATGCTCGCTTATTAACTATTGAAGCTACTGAAATTGCAGGCCTAGATTATTCTGAACATCAAGAGTTTATGGGTTATAGAGTAGATCAAATCGCAAATGCAATTGATGGAGAAGATGGCTTGTGGTTGTTGTATTGGGAGGATGGTGTGCTAGCGAGACTATCTGTTGATGCAAATAGCATAGGAAATGATGCAATAATCATATGGCGTTTTGAATAAGTTTTCCTCAAGCACCTTCATGAATAATGCCGACCTCGCCTCTAATATGCTCGGGCCACACCCATCACCTGTTGGACAAGCGACACTTTGGCTCATTCACTTCGTATTGTTGTGTACGATGATGGCTTTACTTTGGTCCTCTGTGAAGAAACCATTCGGCAGACAAATGGGATTATTCATCGCTTATGGTGCCACAGCAATTGGTGGCAGGATCTTAATGGAAGGTGCCCCCAATATTCAACCAGTAACAATTCTGATGCTACTTGCTGGAGCACATTTGGGTTCTCGCCATGGGGTGGCACTAGCGGTTTTGGTTACTTTAGTTAGCAATATTTTCCTTGGAAGCGGTTGGTGGACAATTTGGCAAGCCAGCGGTTGGGCAATGGTTGCAGTGACCGGCGCACTTGCTTCTAACTGGTTGATTACCGATGGTCGCTTGAATATGTGGCGAGTAGCATCTCTTGGCTTGGCATGGGGATTCCTCTTTGATTGGTGGGTATCGATGTACATTTTCCATGGAGGGGCTGACCTGATGACATATTTCCAGTACCTCGTTAATGGAATTTCATTCGATTTACTCCATGCTGCTGGAAACATCACCTTCGCTTTCTGGTTGGTTCCAGTACTCAATAAATTTCCCGAGATTAATGTCGCAAAATTGAGTACCTCAAAACCAGCACTAACAACAGCGTGATTTGATGCCAGAACAATCAACCATGGTGATAATCGCTCGTGCGGATCTCAAATTATCAAAGGGAAAATTTGCAGCTCAAGCAGCCCATGCTGCCGTAAAATGTGCATTGACTGCAAAGCGCAGTGCTCCCCGCCAACTCGAACAGTGGAATTCTGCCGGTGCCCGTAAAGTGGTGTGCGAGGCAAGTAATCTTGAATCATTGAAGCGTTTATATGGAGAAGCAAGAGCAGTAGATTTGGTTGCTGAAATGATTACTGATGCGGGTCATACCGAAATACCGGCAGGAACGGTAACTTGCATGGCGATTGGCCCAGGTCCACGCAGGGCAATCGATGCATTAACTGAAAGACTTCCATTGATGAAGTGAAAATAAGGCATTCAGGCCATCATCATTCTCATTTCTTCAACACTACGAACTTCAGCGAAGTAAATGGCCTCGATTGAATCGTAGAGTTCCTTATCTCCACTCACTTCGATTAGTTTGAGAAGTTCCCCGTAGGTTTTTGCTGCACCCATTTCAGTTTGCAAGGCTTGTTCTAGCATTTCCTTGTATGAGGTTGAATGGATAATTGGAGTTTTGTCTCGGTCAGTGATTGCAATGCCGCCGAGTTTAACGATAGCACTGCGAATCGTATCTGCATGAACTAATGATTCATTTGATTCTTGCTTGAAATGAGTCGAGAGATGTAGGCGATGAATTCCAATTACATATGTAGAATAATGGGCGTACATGTTGATTGCTCTCAATTCCCATGCTAGTGCTTTGTTCAGTTTTTCAATTAATTCTTTAGTATTCATTATCTCACTTCTTAGGTTCCCCTAAACTATTACAGTTCCTCTCCACCCGGCTTTTTCAAATCAATTCAACTATTTCAAGACGTGGGTGGACCACCTTATTGATGCACTACCTCCTTTTCGCATAGCCATGGGGTTTCGTGCTTGGCTGCATCGGATGACCGCACCCAATTCTATGGGAATTGTCAAGGCTGGAGATATTGGTGAGACAAAATTAGTTTGCATTATTAATCAAAGTCTGAAGATGGGTAAAGGGAAACTAGCTGCTCAAGTAGGGCATGCTTCGGTTTCTGCGAGTATGAAGCTGCTTTCGAAGAATCCAGAAATATTTGAATTATGGACTGTTCAAGGGCAGAGAAAGGTGGTCGTAAAATCACAAAGTGTCGATGAAATCAAGGAGATTTTGAAGAAGGCCGAAAGTGCCGGATTAAACATTATCAAAATCCATGATGCCGGGAGGACGCAAATTCCTGCGGGTTCCCTAACCGTGGGAGCAATCGGGCCTGCTGGTGAAGCAGAATTAGACGAATTAACTGGTCATTTGAAACTTCTTTGATAATGCAAGATTCTATGTCTGAGTGGGGGATGGCAGGGCATGGTTGACCTTAGGAGTGATACTGTTACTCGCCCATCTGCCGCGATGCGAGAGGTGATGAAAAATGCAGAGGTTGGTGATGATGTTCTCGGTGATGATGAGACGGTCATACAATTACAGGAATTAGGAGCGAAGATGCTAGGCAAGGAATCCGCCCTTTTTCTTCCAAGTGGAACCATGTCAAATGCCGTAGCAATACGTTGTCATACTCAACCAGGAGATGAATTAGTTACAGAATCAAAGAGCCATATTTACAATTATGAAGGTGGTGGTTATGCTGCCTTATCCGGTTGTTCAATCCGCTTGGTTCAAGGGAAAAATGGAATGATGACAGCACAGCAAGTCCGCTCTGCTATTCGCAAGGCAGCAGGTTCACAGTCACACTTTGCAGATGGAAGTTTAGTTTGTATGGAGAATACTGCAAATGGTGGCGGTGGAGTTTGTTGGGAGCAAAGTGAGATAGATGCCGTTTCAGAAATCGCACATGGTAAAGAGTGTGCAGTTCATATGGATGGCGCAAGGCTATTCAATGCAGTAGTTCACACAGGCGTACCTGTAGATAGAATGGTTGCAAATTGCGACACCATCTCAATTTGTTTGTCAAAGGGTCTCGGAGCACCAGTTGGCTCCCTTTTGGTTGGTGATGAGGAAATCATTGAGAATGCTCACCGATGGCGCAAAATGTTTGGCGGAGGCATGAGGCAAGCGGGAATTATTGCTTCGGCAGGAATTTATTCACTGCAAAATAATATTGATCGCCTAAGCGAGGACCATGCCCGAATTAGAAGTCTCGCTGAGGCTATTGGTGCCCTTGATTCATTTTCAATTGACATGGAAACAGTGCAAACAAATATGGTTTATATTAACGTTGATGAAGAGAAGTTTTCTGCTGATGATGTTGTTAGTGAATTGGCAAAAAAAGGTATTGATTTATTTTCAACAGGACCCCAAAATCTACGAGCAGTAGGACATTTAGACGTAGATGACGAGGACATAAAACAAACGATTTCTGTTTTCCAAACTTTATCTCATTGAGGAGGACTAACTCCAAAATGTTGGTCGGGATATTCCCTTGCTTTATCTGCCTGCCAACCCATCTCCATCATCTTTGCTTCATATTCCAATTGTTGGGCTGACCTTTCTGGTACAACTTCATTCTCAGTGATTGTCGAAGACTCCTTCTTCTTCAAT
>Ga0066376_10005276_pt1 | contig 11024 bp, 10 predicted proteins | sample Knorr_S15_td_Bot_FD_77009 | JGI IMG/M metagenome (GOLD analysis project Ga0066376, IMG submission 77009) | Marine microbial communities from Southern Atlantic Ocean transect - Knorr_S15_td_Bottom_ad_5009_LV_A | ecosystem: Environmental > Aquatic > Marine > Oceanic | place: Southern Atlantic... | reverse complement strand
TGTTCTTATTTCGTACCATAGCGTAGTACACCATCGACTAGGCACCCATTCCAACTTGATTCATGAGGTAGTAGCAGAATCAACAAGCATAGTGCAAAGTTCTGGCATTTCAATTCCAGATTGTTTTGCTGCCATTGGTACGAGAGAATGATTCGTAAAACCTGGCATAGTGTTTAATTCCAGTAGCCATGCTCCATTTTCATTCAGTATGAAGTCGACCCTAGCGATGTCCCTGATACCCATCTTCTTGTAGAGGTCAAGAGCCGATGCAACGCATGAATTTGATGGTAAATCAGGGTCGATAATGAACTGCGTATCTTCCCGTTCATATTTCGCTTCAAAATCATAACTTTGTAAGTCCGCAGGTGGAATGATTTCAACTATAGGCAGTGCTTTACCACAAATAATGCCAACAGTCACTTCTCGACCCTTGATGTATGTTTCAGCAAGAATGTGCGAACGATTTTGCAATAAAGATTGCACGTGTGACTCCACATCTTCTTGGTGCATACAAATGAATATGTCAATGCTTGATCCATCGTCAATAGGTTTTAACACAAGGGGTGGATCGATAGTAGGCAGTGAATTTTTACTTACAATGCACCAATGAGGTGTTTGAATACCTAATTGTAGAGCAATTTGTTTTGTCGCTTCCTTATCCATCGCAGTTGTGGCAACATCGCTTGATGAACCCACAAATGTTTTTCCCGCGACCTCAAGTAATTCTTGAAGAGGTCCACCCTCTCCAAATGGGCCATGCAATACAGGGAAGATGACATCGCTTTTGATGTTTTCAATTTCTTGCAAAGTCGGAGTATCTATAATCATGCTTTTCACATCAAATTTATTTGATTGTTGTAATGCTTTCGTTACGGCAATTCCCGAAGAAATGGATACATCACGTTCAGCGTCCGGACCTCCCATAAGAACAGTTACGCTCCGTTTGCTCATGAATTGCCCTCTGAATCTCGAGACCATACGACAACCTCTTTTTGCAATTCAATCCCCGAATGATCCAGAACACGTTTTCTAATTTCGTTCATTAAAACCAGTACATCTTTTGCAGTTCCATTTTCAGTCGTGGTGATGAAGTTAGCATGTTGCATGCTTACTTGAGCGCCACCTATAGTGAACCCTTTAAGACCCGCATCATCGATAAGTTCTCCAGCAGAAATGTGCTGACCTTCTTCATCTATTGGATTCTTAAACGCGCATCCCGCCGAAGTATCGGCAAGTGGTTGTCTTGCTTTTTTCCAAGCAAAAATCTCTTTGACTCCTTCTCTAATTTTAATAGGATCATCCGGAATCAATTGAAATGTGGCTGACAATATGATGGGGTCTGAAATGTTACTCTTTCTATACTCAAAACCAAGATCACTTGCTTGGTGCGTGACAATTTCTCCTGATGTTGTAAGTGTAGTAATTGTGGAGAGCGTATCGGAGATAGAACCATACTTTCCACCAGCATTCATTCGTATTGCACCACCAATTGACGCAGGAATTCCTGCCATTGCTTGCAAGCCATGAAGTCCATTCCGAGCGGTTTCCATGACAGTTTTACTGAGGTCTGCACCACTCATACTCTGCATTGTTCCAGAAGAATCCTCTCGATTAAAAGTGCATTTTGTGAAACAGTCATGGTCGAGTTTTACAACAACTCCATCAACACCGATGTCATCTATTAATAGATTTGCCCCTTTGCCAAGCACCCGAAATGGGATGCTGGCGTTGTGACACTTTTGGAGTAAAAGTGAAAGTGCTTCAATCGAGTGAGGTTTGACAAGGGCATCTACTGTACCGCCAACGGTGTAATACGTCATTGCACCAATATTTGCATCAAAGTGTTTATCAGCATCAATGTCACTGAAAAATTCAGATTGAATTTGAACACTCATTTTTCAGAGGGTATTTCAATAGTATCCACAAGAGTATGTGCAATTGATGTCACGGGACCTGCACCCATGATGACGATTAAGTCTCCACTTCGTGCAGTATTTTGTACATATCGCACGATGTCTTCAAAATTATCAATGTGTGTTGCAGCAGAACCCTGATCAATCAATTTATCCACGAGATCTTGGGCAGAGACACGGTGTTGTTCCGCCTCTGAATCACGAACAAAGTAGATATGAGGAACAATAACTTCATCTGCACTTGAAAAGCTTTGAGCAAATTGATTCAGAAGGAACCTTGTTCGACTATGTTGATGCGGTTGAAATACGCATATCAGTCGCTTAGGTAATTCTGCCGAACGCAAGGCTTTTAAAGTCATTTCGATTTCAGTTGGGTGGTGTCCATAATCGTCGTACACAATTGCTTTACCACCGTTCTTGCAAACAAAAGTTCCCAATCGTTGGAGTCGCCGGTCAACGCCTGTGAAATGCTCCAATGGAAAAATAATTTCTTCCCAGTCGACACCCAAGTGTGCAGCAAGTATAGCTGCTGCTGCTGCATTTAATGCGTTATGAGATCCAGGCATCGTATTTGTCCACTGGATTGTCCACATTCCATCTCTCAGTATCCCCACTCTGCAGACGGATGGATCAAATATAACTTGATAATCCGCTTCAGGATGAAACCCGAATGTTTCAACGCGACAATGTAAACCGGGGGTAATAATGTTCCTGTGTGCGCCATCATGGGCAATAAGTAGAAACCCATTTTCTTGCGCAGATGGAATTCGCAACGCGAACCCTCGGAAAGATTCGATGATGTCATCAAGTGAATTGTAATAATCGAGGTGGTCTTCTTCGACATTATTAATAAGCCCGATCATAGGATCATGATCATGAAACGATCGATTGAATTCGCAGGATTCACTAATCAAAATACCCGCCTTCCCCTTCAAAGCACCGGCTGGTACCAACGAAGCACCAACTCGGCTCGACCCTCCAATTTGTTTGCAATTTGCACCGACAATGAAACTTGGGTCTACTCCAGTATGGAGAAGTATTGAACTGAGCAAAGAAACCGTTGTTGATTTGCCATGTGTTCCTGCGATACATACACCAGTGTGCTGCGACTGAACAATGCCGAGCATCTGCGCGTATGTCACAATTGGAATACCCAGCTCATCCCCTCGGCAGATTTCTATATGTTCAGGTGGAATAGCAGCAGAATGAACAAGGAGATCGATTTCAGACGAAATTATTGAGCCATCTTGCAAAAATGAAACCGAAATTCCATCCTCAATTAACGAATCAGTTATAGGCGATTCTACAACATCGGTCCCTTGAACCTCTACCCCAATGTTCGTAAGTAACCGAGCAAGCCCACTCATCCCACAACCACCTATTCCAACAAAATGAAAGTGCTTGCCTTTGAGAGATTCAGTTGAAAAAGGAAGGGTATACGTTGAGGTCATCTGTAGATTCTATCGCCGAGAATCATTTGTGTCCTTGAACTTCTATGGAGGGTTGGAACTTACGAACATCAGTTGAGATTAATAACTTCCGAGGATGGGGTGCGGTATAATCTACGACACGATGTCCGAATTACACGCCCAAATTTTAATTGTCGAAGATGAGCCAGATCACGCTGAAGTGATGGCGGAGTCCTTGCGTCGGCTTGGGCATGTTTGCACAATTGTCGATGGATATGAGAGTGCCAAGGATGAATTGACATTGGGAAGTTTTGATGTCATCGTCACAGACATGGTCATGGAGAATGAGCAATCAGGTTTACAGGTTCTTAAATTCGCAAATGAGCATCAAGATGGTGCTGCCACAATTGTGGTGACAGCGCATGGCGACATTCCAACGGCTAAAACAGCATTGCAGGGCGGGGCATACGATTTTATTGAAAAGCCACTCGATCTTGAAGTATTTAGAAATATCATCAATCGAGCTGCCGAGACTGTGATGCTTCGCCAGCAAAATGAGAGTTTGCAAGGGCAAGTTGATTCAGCATTTGGCTTTGAAGGGATTATTGGAGAATCCCCAGCCATTCGAAAGATTATCGATTTGATTCGACAAGTTGGACCGAGTAATTTACCAGTTCTGATTACGGGTGAATCTGGAACAGGCAAAGAACTTGTTGCTGCAGCGATTCATAACCAATCCAAGAGAGCAGGGAAAAAATACGTTGCTTTCAACTGCGCAGGTCAGAGCGAATCACTTCTTGAAGACCAACTTTTTGGGCATGTACGCGGTGCCTTTACGGGTGCGGATCGTGATCGAGAGGGTGTATTTGAATATGCAAGTGGTGGCACACTTTTCCTAGATGAAATTGGTGACATGCCATTGACGATGCAGGCAAAGTTGTTGAGAGTCCTAGAAACCGGCGATGTTGTTCGTCTTGGTCAGAATAGTGATCGAGAAACTGACGTTCGGTTCGTATCAGCATCAAATCAGGACCTCAAGAAACGCTGTGAAAGAGGTGAGTTTCGAGAAGATTTATATTTCAGAATTAATGGAGCCGAACTTCGTGTTCCGCCGCTTCGTCAACGGCGTGAAGATATCCCCTTGCTAGTGAATCATGCCCTTGGTAAATATGCTGCAGAAATGGATTGTCCGAGACCGACCATGTCAGAACCCGCGATGCTTCGCTTAGTTGCATACGATTGGCCAGGAAATGTCAGAGAGTTAATCAATGTTGTACAGCGAATGGCCGTGATGTCATCAGGAGAGACAATTGAAATTGCTCAAGTTCCAGACGAGATTCGTAGTGCGGAAGTAGATGACTCATATGAAGTTGGTAGTTTGGCTGGTATAGGACTCGATAAATTAGAGAAGGAGGCAATTCGTCAAACACTAGCAATGACGGGTGGTAATCGAGAACAAACCTCAAATTTATTAGGAATCGGTGAGCGAACGCTTTACCGGAAATTGAAGGAATACGGAATTAAGTAATTTTTACTGGTTTACTGTATTGATCCGGTCATCGGACTTATTTGTATCAACGAGGTGACTTCATTGATCTGAAGAGTTATTTCAGCGACTTGTGTAAAGTCTACCAATCCTCCATTTTGATCAAAAGCAATCATATTACTGGCGGTATTACATTCGATGGACACATCCGATGCAGACGTTGCTGCACCTTGTCCTAAATTAGTCACAAGTGGATTACCAGTTACACTGTCATTGAGTGGGATAGAAGGGTTTGCAACCGTAGCGATGTGCCACCCATTCCCCGCATCATCGATGACAAGCGCGATAGCATCATCTGGGTTTGTAATCGCAAGAATTTGCGAGTACTCAAGATCACTAATGAGTAAACGCCTTGTGACATCAAGTTGAAGCGCTTCGTTGTTTCCGAACATTGGTACTGCAAGTGCAGCAAGCACTACCAAGATGGCAAGTGAGAGCATCAATTCAACGATGGTAAAACCATTTTGTCGATTTGGTTGTTTCATTGAAAATCATTCCATACTATATCGTGACCCGTGTGACGAGCGTGCCTTGCCAACTCTTCCCACCTCGCTGTATCAACTCCATACACAAGTAGAACGTAGATAACTTTGTTTGGTCGATTTGTTGGCTCAGATTGCCAACTCGAATTGTAGTCACGAAATTGGAATTCATCGCTACCGTCATCATATGCAGTAATTGCATGCTCAATGGAATTCAGTAGGGCAGGGTTTAATTCTGTCAGTTGACGAATTTGATTTAAAAGTAATCCGTCATCGTCGTATAGTACGCTATCGGAATCTGCAAAACCACCATTGTCAAGAGAGTGATCATAGAGCACTCTCGAAGCTCCTCGTAGCGACACATCTTCTCCTGCTAATCGTCCACAAATTGTAGAGAAACCACTGATATTGATATTACTTGAAGGAGCATAGAGTTCAGCTTTCAGTGTGCTGTATCCAGAAATATTCCAATCTTCATCACCATGACCGTACATCTGTACTCTACTCGGATCCATCCAAGAGTTTGCAGAGTGATTTTCATTGCCTATGTAACTCGATTTAATCTCAACATCACCTCCAATATGAAAAATAATCGTTGCATTTTCCGCGAGGATGATACTCGCATTGGACATAATGAAATCTTCCTCAATGGAAACAACGACATCCCCATGGACAGTAATCTGTTGATTCGATGTGAGTGCAAGTTCTGATATCTCGTATGAACCCTCGTGGAGTGCAGTTGTTTGTGAATACTGTTTTCTGGACTTGGGCGCGTTCGAGGTAAACCGCTCTACCCAATCATTTAATTCATTTTCTTCGTGAGTGGGTGCAATAACTAATTTGCGTACTTCACTTGGCGGTGCGGGTGGGCTCAGAAAAGGTAATGAATCTGTGAATTCCATTATCAGTGTTGATGTGGTTGATATCATTGAAGATGCATGTTCTGGTGCATGCAATTCGAGCATTTTGTTCTGATTCAACGAATCAATTTGAACTGACATTGGACTTGAAGATAGCGTTCCAATTTGAATAGTTTGTTGGGATGACATTGGAGATGCCGCCCAGTTTTGTACAGAAGATGCGCCCCGCATAGTAATTCGGTTCCGAGCAAAGATTGCAAATTCACTATAATCAACATCAAATTCATCGTCATCCGGAATAATTGTCGCAGTCGCTTCTGTAATTTGCGTTCTTCCAGCAACAGTTGATGCAACAGAAATTTGGACTTGAAGAGTGGTCTCAGTAGGAGGTAATTCTGTTTCAGCATCAATAATGGTGATAGTAATTGTACCTTCACCAATTTGGTAATCTTGAAGAATAACTCCATCGAGATGGTTGGTTCTCCAATTAGCGTTTGTTTCAAGAATCGCTACAGCAAGATCAAGCCCGGACCCAGCAACAACCCTCGCACTTGATGAAGAAGCAATATTTGCACTGATTGCAATCGAATTATCGCGAGAACCAAAGTAAGCAACCGCCATTCCACCAGTCACTAAAACAGCAACCATGACGAGCATCATGGCGACACCACGTCGTTGATTTACTGATGGAACTTGTTGACAGCGATGTTGGTTCATTGTTGCTCCGAGGGTGGTTGATGGAGACGAATTGTTTCATCAATGACGGAATCATTTGTTGTACCGAAACTCGACTCTAGTGAAAATCGAATAGTAATTTGAGTTGCTTCAAATGGGTCATTCGTGTTCATCCAAAAATTACACGAACGTATAGAATCAACAAGTGGAATGGTATCTATGAAATTACTCGACTCGAATGAAGCGAGGACCAACTCATAATTTGTGAGAGAGTCACATTCGATGTCTGCATCATCAATCATAGATTGTGACCATTCTTCTGGAAAGTCAACAAACTTTACAGTAAGTTTGCTGCTTAATTCTTCAAATTGAATCCAACGAATTTCAGAAGCGTTGATTGTCTTACTCTCATCGGTATCATCAAGCCAAAGAGTAATTTGTTCGTTGTTCTTTTCAAGAAGGCACCTTGAAGGAGCAATGTATGCACTAAGTCGAATTTGCGTTGTCGCAAGTCGAATTGCAGATTGTCGCCCATCATCTTTTGAAGTAAGACTATTTGCAGCAGCAGCCATCATCGAAGCGATTGCCGTTCCAATGATTGCAGTGATGCTAATCGCGAGGGTCATTTCAAGTAAAGATAAGCCGCGTCGATTCATGATTGAGGCTCCGAGATGAATCGTTGTAGCGATGACAATTCACGTCCATCTTTTGCGAAGGATGTTACCGTAACTGTTCGACCAACAATGAAGACCTGAAGAGGTTCGATAAACATATCGGTTTCAACAACTGAAACTCGCCGTCCGATGGAATCCCAATCTCCGCCAATTGGAATTCCTGTAGGATCAGTAATTGTTCCAACTTCTTCTGTATATCCATGCCAAGAATCAATCGTTTCCCAAGGTTCTTGAGAGAGTTGCGAAAGAAGGGATTCAGCAGCGACTGAGGCTACGATGGTTGTTCTTGCTGCAAGACTTTGTTGTTGACCCGCGACAATTGCAGAACTTATTGCTGCAACTGCGAATGTCAGTATCCCAACAGCAATCATGACTTCAAGAAGGGCTACCCCTCTTCGATGATAATGTCGATTATGTACTCGCATCTAGGGTCTAAAATCGAATGCCCAGAGGCGGTACTCTGGCCTTGTAGTTGGCATTTATGAAAATGATCTACCGATACCGTAAAAACTCGCAAGAATTGCCCATTTTGCCACTCTCCCACGTCCGATAACTTAATTTGGTCTGAGGTAATTATGAGGAAAGGCAGGAGGTAGAACAAAGGTACACCTCCCCCTAAAAGCCATGGAAAATCGGGTTTTGAATAGTTGAAAAAAGACTTATTTCGTGACCAAAACCAATTGCAATGTTCTCTGTGCAGACCATAATGCCCCCTTATGCCGTGGCGGTTTTACAGATATATGCTTGCCGACGTGCTGCGGCAATTTGCCATAACAGCAATCATCCTTGTGGTTGTCATCGCCTTTGGCGCTGCAATTAAGCCGTTGTCTAGCGACAGTTTATTGACGGGATGGGACACGATGAAATATTTGTTGCTCGCCATCATTCCAATGCTTCAATTTGCATTGCCATTTGCTGGGGCTTTTGCTGCGACAATCAGTTTACACCGTATGGCTCAAGATAATGAGTTCATCGCGATGTCAGTATGTGGACAATCGTATATTCGCCTACTCGCACCGATGGCTCTGTTCGGATTCGTCTTAACCATCACAGTTGCGATTTTGGCTCAATCGGTAATTCCAGTTTTCATCGGAAAAATGGCTCAGGCAATGACTTCGGACTTACCACGATTATTGACTAACTCAATCAGGCAACACACTCCATTTGTACAGGGTGACTTGGTCATTTGGGCAGAAAATATTTATCTTGATACGAATAATAACGATGACCGCATGGTACTTGATCATGTTGCAGTAGCGAAGATAAAAAATGATGGTCGTGCAAAGATGTATTTCACTGCATCTGCTGCAATCGTAGATGTGCAAAGAGTTGACAATCAAACTTCTCTTTTTGTAGAAACTCGTGATATGACACAGTGGACAAGAGGGTTAGAAGGAGCAGGAGTATTACGTGGTGCTCGAGAGGGGAGACTTACCCATGCGATTGATCTACCTTCATTGACGAATCAAAGACTCACCGCGCTGACTCGTAGCGAATTACTTCACTTGCGAGAGCATCCCACTGAATATCATTACGTACAAAAAGCAGCGACTGATTTGAAAAAAGCAATGATAAGAAATGATTTTCATCATGCATTGCTGAGCAAGTTGAAATCTGACGGTTCTTTAACATTCATTGCAACTATGGGCGGACGCCAGTTCATCATTTCTTCAAGAGGGCTAGAAGGGTTCACATTTGTTCAGCCAATCACAGTAAATACGATACGACTTACAGGAGAATCAAGCACTTTAACTCCAAGGAATGCAACATTAATTCTTGACTATTCTGACACCGGCGAGATCGAATCCCTCACATTACAAATGCAAGATGTTATTGTTGGTGCGGGGGAGATTGGTGCGAATCAACGAGGTGAATTGGTCGTTCCTTCATTGCAAGTTGAAGGAGTAGAATTTCCTTCACTAAACGACAATCAATCTATGCAAGATTTACTGCGTACAGCAGATGTAGAACCAGCATTAACAGTAAAAGGCGCTGCTACCAACCTTCGCAGGCATGTTGCTGCGTTAGATAATCATGTTGCAGGACGAATTGGACAACGTTGGGCTGTAAGCATGTTGCCACTCCTTGCCATATTGTTAGGGAGTTTACTGGCAATAAGGAATCCAGATGAAATGCCACTGGGCGTGTACGCAAAAGTATTTGTTCCAACTATAGTTGCCTTGTTATTGATTTTCTCTGGTGGTCAAATGATTCGCGACGCAAATGAACTTCTGGGGTTTACTGTCATGTGGGTTGGAAATGTTGCTTTGACTGCGCTGGTGTTGTACGAATGGTTGAGATTACGGACTACTTAAAATGCAACGATTGACAAAGTACATCATAACGAAGATGACAATTAATTTTGTTGTACTTTTTACATTGTTCTATTTGCTCGGAGCGGTCATCGATATTATTGTGAATCTAGACGAATTCAACAAAATCGCAACATCTGCTTCTGCTGGAGAAGGGTTTTTTGCAAAGGTATTCTCACTCTTGAAGGTTGCAATTGGATTTGAAGGTCCAAGGTTTTTTCAGGTATTCGCATATTTGAATGGCGTGATAGCAATCGGTGCGATGGGATTTACCGCAGCCAATATGCTTCGCTCTCGTGAATTCGTTGCAATCATGGCAGCAGGAATTAGTTTACGACGAGTCGCAGTTCCGTTCCTGTGTGTCATGGGAGGCATTAGTCTTTTGGCGTTACTGAATCAAGAATACATGTTGCCAAAAGTTGCTCCATTGCTTCTTCGTGATCATGATGAATCGGGTAACAAAACTGCTGGATCATTTACAGTTCCGTTTACACCTGATCAAAGCGGTTCATTGCTACTCGCACCTTCACTCAATCCTTCAACTGGTATTCTTACCGAGCCCACATTTCTAGAGCGGGATGAAAAAGGTCGCATGATTCGTCAAATACAAGCGGTAAGTGCTACTTGGGATAGAGCAACCCATGCTGGTTGGTTCCTTAAAGAAGGACGAGCAGTTCAAATTTCATTTGATGAATCGAATGGACAAGCCACAATTTCAGCCCCAGTAACCGTTGATTTTTATCCAACAGAACTTTCACCATATATTCTGACGCTTCACAGGTACGGTCAATACATCGGGATGTTAAGCATGTCTCAACTCAATAATATGCTAGATGCTGTGGGGGCATTTGACGAGCCAATGCTCAGAAGACATTGGTATGCTCGATTTGCATCAATTGCACTAAACCTATTGGCAATGGTTATCGTGATTCCATTTTTCATTACAAAGGATGTGGTTGTTGTTTCAAGACAAGCAATTAAAGGCGGGGCAATTGCATTGATAATATTATTTGGTGGAATGGTCGTGATGCTCATGCCAATAACAGGTATACCATCGATGGTAAGCGTCTTCTTACCAGCAATCGTATTAATACCGATTGCGTTACTCCGAGTTGTTTGTATCAGGACGTGAGGAACGCAGTAAGTCGATATC
>Ga0066376_10005275_pt1 | contig 11024 bp, 11 predicted proteins | sample Knorr_S15_td_Bot_FD_77009 | JGI IMG/M metagenome (GOLD analysis project Ga0066376, IMG submission 77009) | Marine microbial communities from Southern Atlantic Ocean transect - Knorr_S15_td_Bottom_ad_5009_LV_A | ecosystem: Environmental > Aquatic > Marine > Oceanic | place: Southern Atlantic... | reverse complement strand
ATGCAGTCATATATTTTCGTGTCATAGATCCAGCCAAGGCTGTGGTTGAGGTGGAAAATTATCTGTATGCGACCCTGCAGTTTGCCCAGACAACACTGCGCAGCGTGCTCGGTCAGGTGGAATTGGATGAGCTGCTTTCCGACCGTGAGAAGATCAACCTCAAACTTCAAGCAATTATTGACAAGCACACCGACCCTTGGGGTGTGAAGGTCGCCAATGTGGAGATCAAGAATGTCGATTTACCGCAGGAGATGCGCCGCGCCTGGGCGAAACAATCCGAAGCTGAGCGTGAGCGGCGAGCTAAGATCGTTCATGCTACCGGTGAATTGCAAGCATCAGTGAAACTGGCAGCAGCTGCGCGAGTCATTGCAGCAGACCCCATAGCGCTTCAGCTTCGCTATTTACAAACCTTGAACGATGTAGCTGCGGAGCACAATTCAACCATTATTTTTCCAATTCCAATAGATCTATTTACTCCGTTTTTGGAAACTGCTGCCAGGCTTAAGGCTGCTTCGGTGAGCACTTCTCCGCCAGAATCGGCACCTGAAGATCAGAAAAAAGATGATTCAAACGCTGATGCTGAGCTAAAATCGGATTCTGTTGAAGATTCGGAAAAATAAATTTTGTGTTTAGAAGTGTAAATGCTGAATTTGCGAGGAAAGATGTGACCAAGCAATCTCTGTCAATCCGATTGCCACGCTGCGCTGGCAAATTTGTAGTGATTTGCCTCCTTTCCGGACGGGCTGAGAATTACTATGTTTCTGGTACCGATTGAGCATAAAATGCGTCTATCGAAATATCTGGCTCGGCATGGCGTGGCTTCTCGGCGTGAATGTGAATCTATCATTAGTAAAGGGCGAGTCAAGGTTGAAGACCAAATTATCTCTGACCCTGCCTTTGATGTAAATGAAAAAGCCATCGTTGTATTGGACGGTCATGCCTTGGTTAATTTAGCTGATAGTAAATTTACTTACATAATGCTGAACAAACCAGCGGGAGTTACATCAACTATGCAGAGTGATACGCAAAATGATTTGACCATCGCCGATTTGGTTGAATTTCCATCGAGGATTTTTCCTGTGGGACGGTTGGATAGGAATACCGTCGGGTTGATATTGTTGACCGATAATGGCGATCTGACGAATAAATTAACCCGTCCTGGGAGTCAAGTTAAGAAAGAATATGTCCTTAGACTGCAGCGGTCTCTCTCCCGACCTGACCTGCAGAAATTGGGGCGAGGTGTATTGATTGATAACCGAATCGTCGAGGTGGATGATATTACTATCTTGGGCAAGAATAGAATTTCTATCGTAATTCACGAAGGTCGCCGCCATATAATACGCAGGCTTTTTGGCGCTCTTCATCACCGGATTCTGGAGTTGAAAAGGGTCAGGATTGCTTCACTATCGCTCGGCAGACTTTCGCTTGGAAAATGGCGTAAGCTCTATAATGCCGAAATTAAAGCGTTGTTGGAAGTTGAAAAATCAATAGGATAAACACAAATGGTTTTCTTGAAAATGTTTAAAGTTTTAGCGCTGATGCTGTGTATAAGCATGTTATCCCAAAACCTGTTTGCCAGGAATTATGAGTTTTCAGGAGCAGGTGGATTTACGGTTGGGTTTTATAATCCTGATTTGGATTTCCTGCACAATAAAATCCAATCAGTAACACCAGGTTTTGATAAAATTGAGGGTCCGATAATTACCTGGGGCGGTGGTGGATATGGTCTTGTTTCCGAACACTGGCGCATAGGAGGATATGGATTTGGCGGCGAAAAATTAATTTCAGGCACTTTCACTGATCCAAACAATGAAGGCGCTTATCTGCCACAGGATGTTGTGATAAGTTTTGGGGGAGGTGGATTTTATTCTGAATACATCCTCGGTCATATATTTAATCGCCTGGAAGGAGCTATTTCCTTGGGGATCGGTGGAGCCGGCGTTAAAATTAAGATTGCTCAATACAGTAACAACGTAACCTGGGACGGTCTTTTTGAGGGATTTGACCCAAATGTTGCAGCTGAGAACAAGGTCATCCAAATCTCAAACGGCGGCATATTGTTAAATCCAGGTGTGGGTGTAAAATTCCATGTGAACAGCTTCTTTGCCATTGAGGGTATGGCGAGTTATGTTATGATACTCTTTCCTGGCGACTGGCGTTTTGAAGGTGTCACTGTGCGGGACACACCGGATTTTGAATTTGATGCGCCAGTATTCGGTATGCGCTTTTTGTTTGGAGGTTAATCAAGTCTTAAGTCGCAAGTCACATGTCACATGTCGAATAGTTTCTTGTTACTTATAACTAAATCCCGGAATGTATGATTGATTTTGTCGTAAAAATTGACGTGCAATTGATGTACTTCCTCAACGTAGCGTTGCACAATCCCGTTTTTGACCGGATTATGCCTCTTTTTCATGACGATCACGCTTGGCGAGCAACGCTGGTTATTGTTTTTTTAGTCTTAGTAGTTTTTGGCGGCACCAAGGGGAAGTGGACTGTGGTCGGCGGGTTGATGCTGCTGGCGCTTTCCGATCCAATATCATCGCAAATTATTAAACCATTGGTTGGCAGAATTAGGCCATGTAATGTTCTCGATGGTATCTGGCTGTTCAAGGGCGGTATCTGGCTGATTACCCCGGAGCCGGTCATCGAAATTTACAAGAGCTCGTATTCATTTACCTCATCTCATGCCGCCAACACCAGTGGACAGGCGATATGGTGGGGACTGTACTATCCCAAAATCCGCTGGTATATATGGTCATTGGGCATAGCGATCGGCTATTCCCGAGTATATGATGGCGTCCATTACCCAGTTGATGTATTTTTTGGCTGGGTTATCGGTGCGCTGTGTTTTGCTATTATCTGGTCTGCATCGCAGCGCTGGGGTCCAAAGGCTCTGAAAACATCATTAATACAATCGTAAGTATGTTTGGATAAGCAATTGATAGAGTGTTATTTAATCAGCTCGCATTTCCAATTTATCTCAGCCGCTGCTTTCAGCATTCCAACTACCGAACAGTATTTATCTATCGATAAACCGACCGCTCGTTCCAACTCCGCCACAGTCAAGCCATCGCCCTTAGCGCGATATGTGAGGTTAATGGTTTGGTAAATACGAGGGTGTTCTTCACGTTTAATCCCTTCCACCTCAACCTCAAAACGCTCCACTTCGATTTTTCGCTTTCGCAATATAAATACAACATCCATGCTCGAACATCCGCCTGCAGCTTGCAAAACAAGCTCTGTGGGCGACGGACCAGCCACAGGCTCACCGGACGGCTTGGAATCTATATCGAAAACTATTCCAGCCTCGTTCTCAGCCATGAAGTGCAACCCTTCAACATGGCGCAGCTTCACATATATTTTCTTTTTCATTTATTCCGACTCCCTTTTGGCAATATTGATGGATAATCCAGTAATAAGTTCGTACTTGTTTTCGTAAAATATAATGCAGTCTTACAGAGGAGCAAACTTGACTGTAAGATATTTGTGATCATACGACAATAAGGGAAATTGGGAATTATAGAGATTAGTGTTCACTAATGATGTATCTTCTGTATCTGAAATATTAGACAGACAAGAATGTCTGTCCAACTAAAAGTAGAAGAGACATGGTGTTACAAGCATCCCATGCCCCTTAAGGCTGTGCGGAAATGGGTAAATCCAGTCGTCGTTGCGAGGTGCGTAGCACCGAAGCAATCTCATTGGATACATGAAGAATCGAGATTGCTTCGTCATCCATACACCGCTGTCGGGATTCCTCGCAAATTCGGTATTTCCGCCCATGTCGCTTGCAGAAGTTTTATCGCTTTCAAACTATAGAATAAAATCAATAATAAAACATTTACATTTAGCATTATAGCCAGCGATGTCGGCTGTCAAGCCAGAGCGGGAGTCATAACTACTCCTCACGGTGAAGTTCCAACACCGGCATTCTTCCCTGTGGGGACACTTGCATCAGTCAAAACATTGTCCCCGCAGGAGCTTTATGACGCTAATGCAAAGCTGGTCCTTGGTAATACTTATCATCTGAATCAGCATCCCGGAATTGACATTGTAAAGCAAGCTGGGGGGCTGGCAGCCTTCATGGCGTGGAATGGACCAACCTTCACAGATTCAGGCGGCTTCCAGGTTTTCAGTCTGTCTGCGACGCGAAAGGTAACTGAACAAGGTGTGATCTTTCGCTCGGTTTATGATGGTTCGCTGATAAACTTGACTCCGCAGCGTGTATATGAAATGCAGCGAGATATTGGCGCTGACATTATAGTTGCTTTCGACGAATGTCCGCCGTATCCATCAACCTTAGCTGAGGTGCGCCGGGCAACTGACCTTTCCAATCGCTGGGCGGTTATGTTCTTAGACTTTTGGAAGCGGGGAAACGAGCAAGCCAGGCAGTATCAAGCGGCATATCTCGTGATACAAGGAGGAGTTTTTGAGGAGCTGCGCTTGCAAGCTACAGAATTTATTTCCAGCTTAGAGCCTTCAGGTTTTTGCATAGGCGGGGTGTCAGTTGGTGAACCAAATGAAGATTTGCTCAAAGTAGTAAAAACCTGCTGCGAACATTTACCTCAGGAAAAGCCCCGTCATATTCTTGGGGTAGGAACACCAGGGGATATACTGGCTTCGATTGAAGTTGGAGCCGATACGTTTGATTGTGTTATGCCGACCAGAAATGGTCGAAATGGTCAAGTATTTACGGCAGATGGAGTATTGAATCTAAAGAACTCCCGCTTGAAAAACGATTTTGAACCTTTGGACAGCTCCTGCAGCTGTTACACCTGCAAAACATTCAGCCGCGCATATTTGCATCATCTGACCCTTTCACATGAATTGCTCGGAATGAGACTGCTCAGTTTGCATAATGTTACCTATTTTGTACGATTGGTGGATGATGGCAGAAATGCCATAATATCAAATAATTACTTAGGATGGAAAAGGGAAGTTGTCTCAAAATGGCAAAATTAACTCTTGACTGTGTGATTTACCCATTGTATTTTACTATATAGGGTTTTTTTAGATTATGGGTGATGAATGAGTAACCGACATATTGATAAACATTTGGGTAAAATGGCTGGATGGTTAGGCTTGACCATCATAATTTTGTCATGCGAGACCAACAAAACCCCGATTATAACGCCCCCCGATCCTGAATTTATATGGATGAGGATAAACGACAACGAGCCTGCTACGAATGACACGATGCTGTGGGTGAATGTAACCGGGCAATATCTGGAATGGATGAAAATATCTGATGAGGATAAATTTGAAAATAAAGAGTGGGTGCAATTTGACTCATTGACCATATTTCAAGCGCCGCATATTGAGGGAGTATTCACCTTATTTGGTAATTTCATGACCCAATCTGGTACGGAAACAGAAGTATTCAGTGATGCTATAATCCTTGATTTTTCAGCCGAGATCAGTCTCTTTGATGTGGCGATTGATGCGGACACGCTGAGACCGGGTGACCAGATTGAGTTCTCAATGGAAACCGGTGAAATTGGATTTGCCTCGATAAGGCTTGGTCATTTATATCAGTCCCTAACTCCATTTCCTGACGGTGAGGGATATTACCGTAATATTCTCACCATTCCGTCTATAGTAATTAATGAAAATGCAAGTGTTATCGGAACATTTACTGATTTGGCTGGCAATATAGCCACTCCGATAGAACTTGACAAAATTTACTCCATTCGCGGTCCAGAATTAAATCCTGTGGTTGTCGGACGGCTATATCTCGGGGAAGAAAGCTGTGACGATATTTGGTATCATCGTGAAACCTGTTATGTTTCAGCAGAGCGAAAGGTTCATGTTATAAAGGTTTTTGATGTGACAAACCCTGTATATATAGAGTACATTCCGACGAGACATTACAGTGAAGGACTGGTTGGAGATAATGATTTATTACTCATTGCCGATAATAATCCAGGGATGATGATTTGTAGCATCCAGACTCCCGAGCACCCTTTGGAGTTGGGATATGCCGGTGCTTGGGGGTTAGTCAAGGATGTGGCTATTGATAACAAATTTGGTTATGTTGCCACGGTTGGATTTGGACTTTTCATTTACAACCTTCAATCCCCGGTAACTCCGGAATGGATAACCAACCTGCCCCTGAATTGCGAAGGGGAAGCAATATGCTTGAATGACACACTGGTTTATGTAGCTGGCAATGGCGGGATAGCAATAATTGATATCACTGATCCACTACACTCTTCTGTTGTAAGCCAGTTGAACATAATTGAGGATAGTGTGACTGAATTGATATATTATCGGGGTAATTTATTTCTTTCCACGTGGTATTCCGGAATCTATAGAATTAATGTTGAAGATCCTTACAATCCCGTATTTGTGCAGGAATATACTCATTTAACCGGAAGCACAGATCTGTTTGTTGACCCTCCTTTCCTCTTTGTATCACGTGGGGAAACACTGAGCATAGTGAACATTTCCAATATTAATGAATTACCCATTCTGGCAGAAGTAGGCGGTCTTTCATCAGCGCGGTCGGTTTATGCACATGATGGGATGGTGTATGTTGTAGAGGCTAACAGTTTGGTAATTATTGACATGACACAACCGGGCTAAATTAAATGTTGGAAGATGTTACCTGTAAAGTTGCGAGCGGCACGCTGAAAAACCAATTATTAATAATAACTTGCATCAATTATGTCATTAGAGGAAAACTAAAATGAAGGAATTTTCTTTGGCAAACCGCTCAGTAATAAATAAGTTCGACGCAGAAAAAGCTGCGCTCTTAGATGGTCTTAGTCTCTACCATCGTCGTTGGAATAAAAAGCTTGTCGAGGATGCGTTTGATTTTGCAATTGAGGCTCACCACGGTCAATTTCGACATTCCGGCGAAGAATTTGTCACCCACCCTATTGCAGTAGCAGGAATTCTTGTCGAATTAAAAACAGATCATGTTGCAGTTGCAGCAAGTCTTTTGCATGATGTGGTCGAGGATAATGTGGGTATAACCCAAGAGGAAATCGAACAGAAGTTCGGCGAAGAAATCGGTCTGCTTGTTGACGGAGTTACTAAGATAACGGGGATAAAATTCAAAACTTATCAGGATCGTCAGGCAGAAACCCTCAGAAAAATGCTGTTATCTATGCTCAAAGACCTGAGAGTGATCCTGATAAAACTTGCCGATAGACTTCACAATATGCGCACTATAAGCTCTTTGACCGTCAGGTCTCAACAGCGCATAGCTACGGAGACACGTGAAGTTTATATACCACTGGCGTACAGGCTTGGTATCGCCAAAGTTGCCCGTGAAATGGAAGACCACGTTCTCAAAGTGCTTGACAACGCAGCCTACAAAAAAATATTGTCACTAATAACTGGCACAAAAGATGAACGCGAGGCTATTATCGAGGAGATAATTGATCCGATAGTCCGCGAAATGAAGCGATACGATATAAAGGCGGAAGCCAAGGGGCGGGTAAAAAGTGTTGCGAGTATATATAATAAAATGCTTATCCGCGGTAAATCGGTCGATGAAATTTACGATCTTATCGCGATCAGGATAATAGTCAGCCAAAAATCGGAATGCTATCGTGTGCTCGGGATGATACATGATATATTCACACCGGTCACTGATCATTTCCGGGATTATATCGCTTTGCCTAAGTCCAATCTTTATCAGTCGCTGCATACTAAAGTAAAGGACCATCAAAACCGAATTGTTGAAATTCAGATACGATCAACAGAGATGCACAATATCGCTGAGATTGGTATCGCTGCCCACTGGAGGTATAAGGAGGGATATCTTCAGCCCGATTCGCTTGACGACCACTTTGCCTGGATAAGGTCTTTGATGGAGGCTCATCAGGAGAGTGCCGAGTCGGGAGAATTCATCGAATCGCTAAAGGTGGATTTGTTTCAGGATGAGATATATGTGTTCACGCCTGGCGGCAAACTTATTCAGTTACCAACAGGTGCGACCCCTATCGATTTTGCCTTTGCTATACACTCAGAGGTAGGTTACCATGCCATTGCCGCCAAAATAAAAGGTCAGATTGTTTCCATGAATCATCCGATTGAATCAGGTGATATCGTCAAGATACTGACCTCTGAGAAACAGAGTCCTAACATTGAGTGGCTGAAATCCGTCAGAACTTCCAAGGCAAGAAGCCTGATAAAAAAATGGTTTCGAGAAACACAGTGGGAACAATCGAAGATATTGGGGGAGGAGATTATAGTCAGCGAGCTGAAACGGCTGAAGCTCCCTCACAAATCCGAAATACTTGAGGAAGTAGCCTTATCCTTTGGCCACAATCTGCTCAGTGATTTTTATGCGAGTGTAGGCTCGGGTCAACTGCCGATTGGAAGGATAATGCGCAAGTTGATGCCCATGATTACTACGGGAAAGGATGCGTTAATCAGTCGAATAATTCAGAAAATTGATCTTGGCAAACAAAGGGTGCGAGTGAGTGGTCTGGATAATCTGGTTATTTCGATTGCCGACTGCTGTAATCCATTGCCCGGCGATCCGATTATCGGGTTTCAGACAAAAGGTAAGGGGTTGGATGTCCATCGCAATGACTGCCACAACGTACCAGCTCTGCTCGAAGATGAAACGAAAATTATCCGCGTAGCCTGGGATGTCGAGCGCGAAGACAGATTCGCCGTTCAGATTTATATTGTAGCCGATGACCGTTTAGATATGCTCCACGATATCACACGAGCAATATCATGGGCAAAGGTAGGTCTTACAAAAATTGAAATGCATATGGAGGAGAGTCTGGCTGTGGGTAGTTTGGTGGCAAAAGTGAAAAACTTACCGCACCTAACTAGGCTTATTGGCAGGATTAATCGGATAAAAGGTGTTCTTAAGGTTGAGCGCAAAGATATGTCAGACCCACAAGTGAGTATTAATGAAGAATATCCGAGTTTGAAGAATGAGTAACGGTGTGATGCTTGCTGTAGATTTCGGTTTAAAACGAGTAGGGCTGGCGGTATGTGATCCTGATCGTAAAGTTGCGGTGGGTGCAGGCTCCTTGATTGGTTTGACGGGGAGGACGCTGGCACGCACAATCAAAAAACAAGCGGAAGACAGAAATGCCGATACGATTGTGGTAGGAAGTCCTCCTGTGGGGGCGAGAGGTGTGGAGGAAGTGATCGGTGGTGCGGACAAGCTGGCGGAGGCTTTACGGAAAATGAACTTCTCAGTCATCAGATGGGACGAGGAATTTACAACAGCGAGAGCGTTGGCTGACCGGAAAGCTTACGGTGGTAAAACTCAAGCAGGCAAATCATGGGTTGATGAAGCGGCGGCTATATTGATACTACAGGATTATCTGGAACATAATAATAGGGTCTGAGCGAACTGAGAAAATGAAAACAATATCACTGCTGGTACTTCTATGGCAATTTACGGGATTCACTGCTGATCTTGGTGAAATGACCGTTACAGTTGTTCCTGAAGCGGGAATGGGGAACTATGTCGTTCGCAATCCCAACGAAGCTATTCTAATTGTCCACGCCACAATCGTCCCGCTTTCGTTTGAGAGCAACATGGGGATTATCAAGGTTGAAAATCCTCGACAGGGTAAATATATGCTGCATCTTAGACCGGGTACAAATATTATTCATTTTAAGAACGAAGCATATCAGTCAGCGAGTAAACGGCTGTACATTGATAAGAAGCGGTTTAAGGAAGTGATGGTGGGAACCTTACTTAACTTGAAAACTCTACCAATATCCGAATCTGCGAGGAACGAAGTGAAGTATCTCAGGGTTGGATTGAGATTCTTCACTGCGTTCAGAATGATATAAAGAGAAGTTCGAAAGGACAAATAGAAAACACTGATGGGTAATTATTACGTTTACATAATGACCAATAAATCTGGAACCCTCTATACAGGCATGACAAATAATCTTGAAAGAAGGGTAAGTGAACATAAACAAAAGAAAATTTCCGGTTTCACAAAAAAGTATAACATAACAAAATTAATTTTCTTTGAGTGGTTTACAAATCCACGTGATGCTATTGCTGCAGAAAAACGAATTAAAGGCTGGACAAGAGCCAAGAAAATAAAGTTGACTAATGATTCTAATTCTGAATGGAAAGATTTAAGTCTGATCGGCAATCGAGCAGGTTAGTTACTTAGTGCCATACTGACATAAAGAGTTCAGAATGACGGATTAGAAGATCAGATTGACATAAAGAGAAGTTCAAAATGACAAACGGGAAACACCGATGGGCAATTATTACGTTTACATAACTACAATAGTAATTGCATTCATTCAAAGTTAGGATTAATTTTAGGATATGTTTGGAAAATGAATTAAAAAATGAACAATGTAAATCCTAAGATAGTAATCCTTGCTTGTCCGAATGGCACCAGGATAAAAAATATTTATATAGAAAAACCTGAGATTTGGGATAGGCTTAAGGAGGAATACTTTGAATAAGCAGAAATTGGAGAATAAACGGCTTGGAAACATACATAGTGATCAAAAAGTCATCACTGTAGCTCTCGAGCGGGCATCTGAGAAAGCATTGCTATTCCATAAACAAACGGGGCATCCGATTTATGTTTGGGAATATGGTAAGGTAATACGGCGCGAAGCTCGTGATATTAAACTAAAATGATAATTGTCTAACAAGGATCAGGTTCGTTCCCACGCCGGAGCATGGGAACAAGAATCTGTTATGAAGTCATTAACCGCAACATTACCCATTGGTTTTAAGACGTAATTACATATATTCTAAAAACGATAACTCACTATTACTCTTGGGCAAATCTTTAAGGATTATTGACGATGAGCGACAAATATATTAAAATCGGAATAATTGGGGCGGGTGGGCTTTCGCAAGTTACCCATATCCCCAATTTGAGGAACATTGAGGGAATTACGGTTGCGGCAATTTGTGATGCTGATGCCGGAAGAGCAGCCTCTGTCGCGGATCGCTTGGAAATCAAATCGTGGTACGATGATCCGGAAAAGATGATGAAGAATTCTGATCTGGATTGCGTAGTCATTACAACCTCAACCATAACCCACCTCCCTAT
>Ga0066376_10005272_pt1 | contig 11026 bp, 10 predicted proteins | sample Knorr_S15_td_Bot_FD_77009 | JGI IMG/M metagenome (GOLD analysis project Ga0066376, IMG submission 77009) | Marine microbial communities from Southern Atlantic Ocean transect - Knorr_S15_td_Bottom_ad_5009_LV_A | ecosystem: Environmental > Aquatic > Marine > Oceanic | place: Southern Atlantic... | reverse complement strand
TGGCGACCCCAACGGGATTCGAACCCGTGTTGCCGGCGTGAAAGGCCAGTGTCCTAGGCCTCTAGACGATGGGGTCGCAGAGGCTATCGAAAAGCAATGAAGGTGGTATACGTCCCAGCCGAAATTATCAAGCCCCCGTTCCCTACTTTTGGGTATTATCCCCTACTCTAATGCGGGTAGGCAGAACCGCGACGGTCATTTATAAAACTACTAAGCGGTCAATTTCGCAAAGAATAATTAAAGGAAGGCCTGCATGTCAAAAACCAACATCCTTATCGCCCAGGGGGGCGGCCCAACGGCGGTGATCAACGAATCCCTGGTCGGCGCGGTCCTGGAATCGCGCGGTTTTGATGGCACCGGGGCTGTCTACGGTGCTTTTAACGGTGTCAGCGGCATCGTCAACGAGGACTTCATTAACCTCAGCCTGGAAACTGCCGAAAACCTGGAAAATGTCGCCAAGACACCGTGTTCGGCGCTGGGCTCGACCCGCGACAAACCCGACCAGCAGTACTGCCAGGACATTTTCAAGGTCCTCAAGGCGCACGACATCGGCACCTTCTTTTACATCGGCGGCAATGATTCTTCCGATACGCTGCGCATCCTCGCCGAGGAAGCGGTCGGCGCCGATTATCCACTCCGCTGCATCCACATCCCCAAGACCATCGACAACGACCTCACCGTCAACGACCACACCCCGGGGTATCCGTCAGCGGCGAAGTTCGTGGCCAGCGCCTTCGCCGGTGTCAATTTGGACAACCGCGCATTACTGGGTGTTTATGTCGGCGTCGTCATGGGCCGTCATGCCGGTTTCCTGACCGCGGCATCGGCCTTGGGCCGCAAATACGACGACGACGGCCCGCACCTGATTTACCTGCCCGAGCGGAATTTCTCCATGGACAGCTTTATCAACGACGTCCAGGCCACGAGCGATAAATACGGCCGCTGCGTGGTCGCGGTGTCGGAAGGCATCCACGATGACAGCGGCGCGCCAATCGTCACCAAACTGGCCAAGGAAGTGGAAAAAGACGCCCATGGCAACGTCCAGCTTTCCGGCACCGGTGCCCTGGCCGACCTGCTGTGCGACGCCATCCGCGAAGGCACCGGCCAAAAACGCGTGCGTGGCGACACCTTCGGCTATTTGCAGCGCTCGTTCTTGGGCTGCGTGTCCGACGTCGATCAGAGGGAATCCCGCGCCGTTGGCGTCGAGGCCGCCCGCTTCGCCCATGAAGGAGATAAAGACGGCACGGTCACCATCCACCGCAACGGCAGTGGCGACAACTACGCCGCCGAGTACCAACTCAGCAAGCTGGAAGACGTCGCCGGCAAGACCAAGGTGATGGCCGACGATCTCATCGATCCTTCCGGTCATGACATCTCCCCGGCTTTCATCGATTACCTGAAGCCCTTGTTGGGATCCGACATGCCGGAACCGCATCGCCTGGAGGCAGACCGGGTCGCAAAGATCCTTAAAGGCTAACGACCGTGAAGCGTCATTCCCTATTCCCGTTACTGATTTCCACACTGGTTGCCGGATTAGTTTTAACGGCGCCACCGGCGCTGGCCGACGGGGATCCGGAAAAGGGCCGTATCCTCTCCGAACAACATTGTTCGCGCTGCCATGTCATTGGCGACTTCAATCCCTTTGGCGGCATCGGCAGCACGGCGTCCTTTCAAATGATAGCCAAGATGAAGGATGCTGTGGAGCGTTTTCAGTCGTTTTATGCCCGCCGCCCGCATCCCGCGTTCCTCACCGTCCCCGGGGTTGATAAATGGTCTAAGGCCCCGGCCTATGCTACAGAGTTCACGATTACCCTTGAACAGGTCGAAGACATCGTCGCCTTCGCCAAGACCCTGAAAAAGCTCCCCATCCGCCGTACTCGGACCCGGGGCCGTTAAACCCCCTTTTAAGCCCCATTAAGCCCGGGGCCGGTCGCCGGCGGCGGTGGTGCGGTGCATGCGGCGGGGTTCGGTATCGTCGTAGTCGTATTCGGCGTAATGCATGGTGCAGCGATTGTCCCAGATCAACACATCGCCCTGCCGCCAACGGTGGCGGTAGACATTTTCAGGCACCGTCGCGCATTTCTCCAATTCCGCCAGCAACGGCGCGCTGTCTTCCGCCGTCATATCGCCAAGCCTGGTGGTGAAAAAACAGTTGGTATAAAGCGCCCGGCGGCCGGTCTCCGGGTGGCGGCGGGCGACCGGGTGAATTTCCGGTGGCGGCACATCGATATCCTTGTTGCCGTCAGTGTCGGCGGCGCGATTACGTTGGCGAATGGCTTCACCGGAATGCGCCGCGGTCAGCCCATCGAGCCGCGTTCTCAAATCATCCGGCAGGCCGTCCCAGGCCCGGTACATGTTGCAGAACATGGTGTCGCCCTTGCCTTCGGGGACGGTCAGGGCATGGAGCATGGTGAATGCCGGCGGCTCCGGTGCGCATGTAATGTCCGAATGCCAAAAATCGTTACGCGCGCCGCGCCGCTCCGGCGTGTTCTCCAGGACCAGCAGCCCCGCGTAGTCGGGATGATCCGCACGCGCCTTCAGGGGGTGCGGCTCGACGGCGCCGAAACGCTCGGTCAGTGCGATCTGGGCCGGCGGCGGCATATCCTGGCCCGGTAAATACAACACCAGGTGATCGAGGGCTGCTTGGTGTAGCCGCCGAAAGGCCACGTCGTCCAATTCCTTGGCCAGATCGATACCGGCAACCTCGGCCCCGATGGCGGGCGTCAGGGGGGTGACGGTGATGGTGTCTTCGATGGTCATGGTGTGGAGTTGTAGACCCTTCCCTTCAAACCAACTATTTTTATCTCTCTTAAGGCTGGCTGATAAAATCGATGACGTCGGACCAGTATTTACCTATTTCAAAGAACATTTCATGCCCGTCGTTCCCATAGGGGGGATAAACAATCAGGCGTGGCGGGTTGCCGGCGCTTGTGAGGGCGTCTTCCATGCGCCGCATCCCTGCCAAGGTGTCTTGCCCCCGCGTTTTCCGAGAACCGGTGTCATTCTCGGCGACAAGAAGCAGGACCGGGACTTCAACCTGATCCGCAATTTTAAGGGTAAAACCGCTTCTTGGGGGCGGAAAAGCACTGGCCATAATCACCGCTCTCTTGATTGAAATTTCCTTGCTCGCCGCCATGAAGGTAAGCGCGGCGCCGCGGGAAAACCCAATCATGGAGACTCGATTGCGATCGACCTGATCGAGGCCGCGCAGGTATTCGAGGCCGGCGAGCACATCCCCGACGTGGCCGCGCATCGACCGGGTCAGGCGGCGGATGGGGGAAAATCCAACGAAGCCCGCCTCAGCAAGCGCTTCGCATGTCCCCTCCGGAGCACCGCCGATAATATCTCCTAACCCGCCATGATTAAAGATAGCCGCGGGGAAAGGACCATTTCCCTCAGGTCGGCAAAGGTATCCTTTTAGGTCGGGATCTGTCCGGTACGTCACTTCTTCGACCTGGCCGGCCATGACGCCACCACCGACAGTCAGAAAAATAACTAAGCTTAGGAATAACGCCGGCGTTACGATTTTCATTAAAAACCCTGCAAATACTTCCTAGATATTCACTTCAATCGCCCGGCGCTTCCTCACCGTCCTGGCGGTAATCCAATTCGAGGCCGGCTTCGCGGAACATGGTATCGGCGATTTTCGCCACTTCGCCCCAGCGTTCATGGTCGAAGTTGGGCTGGTCACAAACGACGCGGCTGATGCCTGCCTGAATGATCATCACCGCGCAGCGCGCGCACGGCGGCAGCGGATAAACGTAGATCGTCCCCCCCTCGGCCCGGTCACCGGCGAACATCAGGGCGTTTTGTTCGGCATGGACGACCATCTCATACTTGGTTTCACGATCGTCGAGTCGTTCTTGGGAATCCTCGACCCCGGCGGGAAAGCCGTTGAAGCCCATGGAAATTACTCGTTTGGAACGGGTGTGGGTGATCACCGCGCCGACCTTCGTCGACGGGTCCTTGGACCAACCTGAAATATGTTCGGCCAGCACTAGAAACCGGTGATCCCATTTATCCAGCATGCGCCCCCCTCCTCTTGTCCCAGCCTACCACTACCATATTACCAAGCGGGCGCCGCGTCATCGATATGCAGTTGCGCTGACGAACGCCCCTGCCAGGTGTTGACCTTGAGCCGCCCGGCCAGATGCAACGGCGCACCGTCACTATTCAACAGCGCCTGGCCCAAGGGGCTGTCAACGCAGTTGAAGGAAATCGCCGCCAGCCTGCCGCCGCCCTCGCCGGTGACGAAGCCGCGCACATGCCTCTCGCCGACCACCGCCGCATAGGACAACTGCGCCGCCGGAATGACGAACCGGGGTTCTGGATTGCCGGCACCGAACGGGCCGACTTGGGCAAGGATTTCCAACAGGTTCATGTCGGCGGCTTTCGGTTTCATGGCGCCGTCCAGGTACAGTGTGGGCCGAATATCGCCTTCCTTGATATCCGTTGCCACCCGATCGCTCAGGAACGCCTTCAATTCCTCAAGCTTGGCCTTCTCCACGGTAAAACCCGCAGCCATTTTATGACCGCCGCCCTTGATCAAAATCCCGGCCTGACAGGCGGCGATAACGGCGGCGCCGAGATCGACCCCGGTGACCGACCGCCCTGAACCGGTGCCGGTGTCACCATCAAAGGCGATGACGCAGGCGGGCCGGTTGAAGCGGTCTTTCAAACGCCCGGCGACGATGCCGATGACGCCGGGATGCCAGCCCTCACCGGCGCAGACCACCAAGGGACCGAGGTCATCGCCTACTTTTTCGGCCTCCTCGACGGCAGCCTCCTGAACCGCCGCTTCGATGCCCCGGCGTTCCAGGTTCAATTCGTCGAGGCGATGGGCGATCTCCATGGCCTCGTCGGCGTCATCGGTGCCAAGCAGGCGAGACCCTAAATCCGGCGACCCGATGCGGCCACCGGCATTGATGCGCGGCCCTAGCTGGAAACCGGCATGATAGGTTTCCGGCGCTTCCTTGAGCCCGGCGACATCGGCGAGCGCCTTCAAACCAGTATTGCGCCGCTGCCCCATCACCTTCAGTCCCTGGCTGACCAAGGCCCGATTGATGCCGGTCAACGGCACCACGTCACAAACGGTGCCGAGGGCGACCAGGTCAAGCCACCCGGTCAGGTCGGGCTCGGGCCGGGTTTCATACCAACCCGCCGATCTCAGTGCCCGATTGACCGCGACCACCAGCAAGAACGCCACGCCCACCGCCGCCAATTGGCCCTGGCCGCTGTCATCATCGAGCCGGTTGGGATTGATGATCGCCGTTGCCGGAGGAAGGGTTGCTTCGGCTTCGTGGTGATCGACGACGATCATTTCCAAACCGGCATCCTTTGCCGCCTCAAGCGGCTCAAAGGCCGACGTCCCGCAATCGACGGTGACCACAACGGAAATACCATCGTCCTTGAACTTGAGCAATGCCGGGGTATTGGGCCCGTAGCCTTCCTTGATGCGGTCGGGGATGTAGACCTGCGTGCGGCCACCGACGGCGGCGATAAATCGCTTCAACAAGGCCGATGACGTCGCGCCGTCAACATCGTAATCCCCGAAAATACCGATCGCTTCGCCTTCCATGATCGCGGAGCCTAATCGTTCGGCGGCGACGTCCATGCCTTTCAGGGTGCTGGGGTCGGGCAACAGGGTGCGCAGGGTCGGGTTGAGAAAGGCCTCGGCGTCGTCGAGGCCGACACCGCGACCGGCCAAAACCCTGCCGACGACTTCCGGCAGGCCATAGCGCTGCGCCAGGGCCAGGGCCTGGCGGTCATCGGCGTCGCGCTTGATCCAGCGCTTACCCTTCAGCGATTTTTCAACACCGAGGAAACAATCCGTATCGGTCCTGTGGTCTTTTTGATCGAGCGTTGCCGTTGCCTTTGCAACCATCTCAACCTGTTGTCGACTGGCGGGTGAAATTATGATGGCCTTCGACATAGCGAAGGGTGCCGGTCACCGAACGCCAGACCATGGAATGGGTAATGGCGCCGCCGGGGAAAAGGCGGACCCCTTCCAGCATGGCGCTATACGTAATGCCGGTAGCGGCGAAGGTGACATTACCGGAGGCCATTTCTTCAGCCGAATATTTACGGTCAAAGTCTTCGATACCGGCCTTTCCGGCCTCCACCTTGTCGTTTTTATTGCGATAAATCAGACGCCCTTGCATCTGCCCGCCGACGCCACGAAGCGCCGCCGCGGCCAGAACCCCTTGGGGGGCGCCGCCGATACCTAAAAAGAGATCAACGCCGGCACCGACCTGGCTGGCGGAGATCACGCCGCTGACGTCACCGTCCAGAATCAGCCGCATCCGCGCACCGGCGTCGCGCACCTTGGCGATCAGTTTGCCATGCCGGGGCCGGTCCAACATGCAGACGACCAGGTCCGACACCGGCACACCCTTGGCTTCCGATAGCGCTTGCAGATTTTCCGATGGTCTCCGGTCCAGGTCGACAACGCCTTCAGGAAGGCCGGGGCCGACGGCGATCTTGTCCATGTAGATGTTGGGAACGTTGAGGAAACCGCCGTCCTCGGCCATGGCGATAACCGTCATCGCATTGGGACCGCCCCTGGCGACGACGCTTTTGCCTTCCAGGGCGACCAGGGCGATATCCATTTTAGGACCATCACCGGTGCCGATTTTCTCACCGGAAAACAGCTTATCTGTCTCATCGGGGGTTCCTTCGCCGATGCAGATGGTGCCGTCAATTACCAATTTTCCCAAGGCATCATGCATGGCGGCGACGGCGGCCTGATCGGCCGATTGTTCATCGCCGCCGCCCATGAATTGGGATGCCGCGATGGCCACGACCTCGGTCACCCGAACGGATTCAAGGGCGATATTGCGATCTGTGTGCTTGTCTTCGGGCATGGCGTATTGTTGCGCCGATCAGGCTGGAAAGGCCAGCCCTAAAGAGACTCGATTCTGATCATGCGGGGCGTTTCAACCACCGCCCCGACCGCAGCGATTTCGTCCAGGGCCTGGACCATGGCGGCCTCTTCGGTCTCATGCAAGGTCATCACCACCGGCACCGGCTCGCCGGGGTCGCGGGTCCGTTGCAACACAGATTCCATGGACACCGCGTGGTTCTTCAGCGCGCTGGCAATATCGGCGAACACGCCCGGTTTATCGACCACCATCAGACGGATGTAATAGGCGCCGTAATGGCGTTCCATGGCCACCGGGGAAATCGTTTTCAGTTGGGCGGCGGGCACCCCGAAGGTCGGCACCCGTAAGCCGCGGGCAATATCGATAACATCGGCGGCGAGGGCCGATGCGGTCGGTCCGGTGCCGGCGCCATGGCCTTCAAGTACGATGGTGTCGACAAAATCGCCGTCCGCGACCACGGCGTTCAGAGAGCCGGCGACATGGGCGATGGGGGCGGCTTCCGGCACCATGCAGGGGTGCACCCGCTGTTCCAGTCCGTCCTCGCGGACCGACGCGATGCCCAGCAACTTAATGCGATAGCCCAACTCGGCGGCGAACTGCATGTCCATGGGCGAAATGTGGCGGATGCCTTCGACATGAACGGCATCGAAATTGACCTCACTGCCAAAGGCGACACTGGCCAGGATCGCCAGTTTGTGGGCGGTGTCGATGCCATCGATATCGAAGCTGGGGTCGGCTTCGGCGTACCCCAGGTCCTGGCATTCCTTGAGCACATCCTCGAACTCGCGGCCCTGATCGCTCATGGCGCTGAGAATGAAATTACAGGTGCCGTTGAGAATGCCGTAGACGCGCTCGATGGCATTTCCGGCCAGCCCTTCGCGCAACGTCTTGATGATCGGAATCCCGCCGGCCACCGCCGCCTCATAGGCAAAGGTGACGCCGGCACCTTCGGCAGCAACGGCCAAGGCGGTGCCATGATGGGCGACCAAGGCTTTATTGGCGGTAACCACGTGCTTGCCGTTTTGAATGGCGGCCTCACACAGATCCTTGGCGACCCCGTCGGACCCGCCGATCAATTCAACCACCACATCAATGCCGTCATCGGCTGCCAAGGCCAATGGATCATCATGCCAGGGAATGGCGCTGATATCGATGCCCCGGTCGGCCTTTTTGTCGCGCGCCGAAACGGCGGTGATGTCGATCGCCCTGCCGGCGCGGGTGGCCAGGTCGCTCCCATGGTCCGTCACCAGACGCACCAGGCCAGCGCCCACGGTGCCGAGACCGGCAATGCCGATGTTTAAGGGCTGGCTCATAAAGACGCCGCTTGCTTGCTGCGCTTTTTGGGCGGGGCTTGATCGTGGCCGCGCAGGAACGCCTTGATGTTGCGGACCGCTTGCCTGATACGCTGCTCGTTTTCGACTAGGGCGATGCGCACGAAGCCCTCACCATTGTCGCCGAACCCGATACCCGGCGATACCGCGACCTCGGCTTCGGACAGCAGCAACTTGGAAAACTCCATCGATCCCAGAGCGGCGAAGTCAGGCGGGACCGGCGCCCAGGCGAACATCGTCGCCGCTGGCGACGGCACCTCCCATCCGGCGGCGGCGAGGCCGTCAATAAGGACATCGCGGCGGCTTTTATAAAGTGAACGCATCTCATCGACGCAGTCCTGCGGCCCGTTCAGCGCCGCTACCGCAGCCACCTGGATGGGGGTGAAGGCGCCGTAGTCCAGGTAGGACTTGATCCGGGCGAGCGCCGAAATCAGCTTTTTATTGCCGGTGGCGAAGCCAATGCGCCATCCCGGCATGGAATAGGTCTTGCTCATGGACGAAAACTCGACGGCGATATCCCAAGCGCGCTTGACCTGAAGGATGGACGGCGGCGGCGGGCCGTCGAAATACACCTCGGCATAGGCAATGTCGGAGAGAATATAAATGCCATGGTGGAGGCAGTAATCGACAACCTGTTCATAAAAATCCAAATCGACCACCTTGGCGGTCGGATTGTTAGGCTAATTCAACACCCCTGCTTTTGGCTTCAGAGATGAATTTTCGACGGCATCGCGTAAGGCCTTCATTAATTCTTTTTCCGGCCCGATGGGAATGGAGCGCACCCCGGCGCCGGCAATGATAAAACCGAAGGGATGAATGGGATAACTGGGATTAGGTGCTAAAATGACATCGCCGTCATTGGTAATGGCGGATGACAAGTTGGCCAACCCCTCCTTCGATCCCAAGGTGACGATGGTTTCGGTTTCCGGGTCCACATCGACCCCGAAACGCCGCCCATAATAGGCGGCGATGGCCTTACGCAGGCCTGGAATACCGCGCGAGGTGGAATACCGGTGGGTTTTGGGGTCCTGCACCGTTTCGACCAATTTCTCGACGATATGGGGCGGCGTCGGCTGGTCCGGGTTACCCATGCCGAAATCGATGATGTCGGCGCCTGCCGCCCGCGCACGCGCTTTCATCGCGTTGACTTCGGCAAACACGTACGGCGGCAACAGCCCGATCTTATGGAATTCCTTTTCCATCGCGTTCACTTGCCAGAAGGCGTTAACCGGTACAAGCCAAAATCACTCTTCAGCGATTCAAACAGGACTCAATTGGCGATGTAAATCTCGGTACGGCGGTTGCCGGCTTCGCCGGACGGCATGGTTTCATAATAGGCCGGATCGGCATCCGATACCGCCGCGATCAGAATATCTTTCTTGTTGACCCCTAAGCGCATCAATTCGCCGGCGACCCTGTCGGCCCGGCTGGCGGAAACCTCAAAGTTCGTCATCTTGTGAAGCAGCGGGCTCAGGTTGCGGGTACGGGAGGAGGCATGACCGACGACGCGGACCTGACCGCCGTTTTTACGTTGTAACCGCATTACCGCGCTCAAGATCCGCTTATCCCGGGACTTTAATGATGAAGAGCCGTTATCAAACAGGATCGTCGCCACCCGGACGGCGTTGCCCGGATAGACGGCCGGACTGTCGAGCATCTGGCTTGTTCCTTGCCCAGTCGGCGGCGCCGAAACGGCCGGCTTGGGAGTTTCGGCGACCATGAGACTGTTGGAAACGATACCATCGGAAGAAATCACCAGGGTCCCCAAATCTTCTTGCGGGGCCGGTTGGGAGCTGGAAATCGGCAGATCACCCAATTCAGCCGCGCGGGAGCGAATTTCCGCCAATTGTTGGGCCAGACGCTGCTCGGTTTCCTTTTGATTGGCGGTCATCACCGGCGGCGCCAGCTGCGGCGATGGAGAAGGCCTGGCAAATTGCGGCGCGGGTTGCTGAACCGGCATTGTCGGCATCGGTCTTGCCAATGGAGCTTCCGCCACCAGCGCTTTCGGCATCGCCTTCGGCGGCGGTTGAACCGCGGCGACGGTTGGTGACGGGGTTGCCACCGGCGCCGGGCGAGGCCGGGCCTGCAAGATTTCGGTAGCCGCACCCTGGCGCTGAATGGCCGGGGCGTATTTGGGCCGCTCCGTATCCGCACTCAGGCCGGTGCCGGTATTGTCCCGGGCGCGCGCTTGCCTGTCGACGGACGATAAATTGGGAAAGGATTTATCCGACCCCGGCGGGGCTTTGCCCCGGTCGGCGACAAGGCCACTGTTTTTGCCGTCTTTTTTGTCGGCTTTTTCTTTGTCCGCGTCTTTGCCATCCCCGGCAAACAGATCAACCGTGCCTCTGTACCATTCCGCCGGATTGACGGCGTCGGGTACCTGCGAACAGGCATTGAGCACCGTTCCGCTTAACAGAACACCACTCAACATAAGCCCCATTTTCAACAGTGATGTCCTGGCGGGCCGCGCCCGCGACCGCACCAATGGCGTGACATGGTTAAGCAGACCCATTCTTTCTGAACCCTTCATTTCGCTATACCCCCAAGCAACGGAACTCTTCCTCGAAATTGCACATTGCCTGAAAAAGGTTAACCGTTTACAAACATCATTTGATCATATTGCGGTGCAGCATTATATGATTTTTACCCCACCGACACCGCCAATCATAAAGGAATGCCATGATCGATCAACCAGGGAACAACGGTTCGTTTCCGGACGCCACAGAAATTTCACGCTCCATGGCCAACATCGCCGAAGTCAGCCAAAACCTGATCACCGACTTTCTCGCCCGCCAAACCAGTCAGAAATCCGAG
>Ga0066376_10005271_pt1 | contig 11026 bp, 11 predicted proteins | sample Knorr_S15_td_Bot_FD_77009 | JGI IMG/M metagenome (GOLD analysis project Ga0066376, IMG submission 77009) | Marine microbial communities from Southern Atlantic Ocean transect - Knorr_S15_td_Bottom_ad_5009_LV_A | ecosystem: Environmental > Aquatic > Marine > Oceanic | place: Southern Atlantic... | reverse complement strand
GCTGCCCAAGGTCGGCAGCGCCGATATGGTCGAGCAGGCGGTCGCCGTGCTGGAAGCCAACGGCGCGCCCGACGAGCTGACCATCTGGTGCATGATGGAGACCCCCATCGGCATGCTGCACGCCGAGGAGGTGGCCGGCGCCCATGGCCGCGTCGCCTGTCTGGTGATGGGCACCTCGGACCTCGCCAAGGACCTCCACGCCGCCCACACCCGCGACCGGCTGCCCCTGCTCACCGGATTGTCCCTCTGTCTGCTGGCGGCGCGGGCCCACGGCGTCGCCATCGTCGACGGGGTTCATCTCGACCTCGCCGACGACGAAGGGTTCGCCAATTCCTGCCGCCAGGGGCTGGAGCTCGGCTTCGACGGCAAGACCCTGATCCACCCCAAGACCATCGCCGTGGCCAATGAGCTGTTCGCCCCTTCGGCCGACGAGGTGGAATGGTCGAAACGGATCATCGTCGCCCATGGCGAGGCCACCAAAGAAGGCAAGGGCGTCGTGGTGATCGACGGCAAGCTGATCGAAAACCTCCATGTCGAGGCCGCCCATCGTCTGGTTGCCCTGGCCGACGCCATAGCAGCGCGCCATGTCGAATAAATCTCCTATGTCTAATAAATCCGGGGGCGGTAACTTCTTCGAGGATTTTCACCTCGACCAGGAAATCATCCATGCCACGCCGCGCACCATAACCCTCGGCGACCAGGCGCTGTATAACGCCATTTACGGTTCGCGCTTTCCCTTCATCTCGTCCGATGAGTTCGCCCGCGCCGCCGGGCTCGAGCGCTCGCCGATCGACAGCCTGCTGACCTTCCATGTGGTGTTCGGCAAGTCGGTGCCCAATATTTCGCTCAACGCCATCGCTAATCTGGGCTACGCCGATTGCCTGTTCAAGGCGCCGACCTACCCCGGCGACACGGTCAACGCCACCAGCCGGGTCATCGGCGTCAAACAGAACTCCAACGGCAAGACCGGCACGGTCTACGTGCGCACCACCGGGCGCAACCAGCACGGCGAGGTGCTGGTCGAGTTTATCCGCTGGGTGATGGTGGCCAAGCGCGACCCGGCATCGCCGGCACCCGAGCCGTCGGTGCCCGAGCTGCCCGCCAAGGTTGCGCTCGAGCGTATTGTCCTGCCCGGTGAACTCGATCTTGCGGGCTATGACCTGGCCGCCGCCGGATCGCCCTACCTGTGGGAGGACTACACAGCCGGTGAGCGCATCGATCATATCGACGGGACCACCGTCGAGGCGGCCGAGCATATGATGGCGACGCGGATGTATCAGAACACCGCGCGGGTGCATTTCGACGCCCACGCCGCCCAGGCAAGCCACTTCGGCCGCCGCGTGGTCTATGGCGGCCATGTCATCAGCATCGCCCGCTCGCTGAGCTTCAACGGCCTGGCCAACGCCCTCCGCATCATCGCCATAAACGGCGGCCGCCACGTCGCGCCGCTGTTCGCCGGCGACACCGTCTATGCCTGGAGCGAGGTGCTGGAGACCATGCCTCTGCCGGGACGCGACGACATCGGCGCCCTGCGCCTGCGCACGGTCGCCACCAAGGACCACGCTTGCGCCGATTATCCCTATAAAAACGCCGACGGCGCCGACCACCCGGCGGTGGTGCTCGATCTCGATTACACGGCACTGATGCCGCGTCGGCCAACTGGAGAGGACAGAAAATGAGCGACTACAGCCACCTTGAGGAGCGTCTGGCGGCGCGCGAGGTCATCATCCTCGACGGCGCCATCGGCACCCAACTTCAGTCCATGGGGGCGCCGATGGCCGAATTCGCCTGGGCGGCCCTGGCGCTGGACACCCATCCCTTCACCGTGCGCCATATGCATGAGAACTATATTGCCGCCGGGGTCGATATCATCACCACCAACTCCTACGCCTCGGCGCGTCATAATCTCGAGCCCCTCGGCCTTGGCGAACGCACCGCCGAGCTCAACCTGCGCGCCGTCATGCTGGCCCAGGACGCGCGCGACAAGGCGGCCCGCGACCGGCCGGTGCTGATCGCCGGCTCGGTCTCCAATTTTGGCATCAAAGTCGGCCAGGAACCGGGCATGGACCGATGGTCCATGGCGCGCCGCCGCTCGGAAACCTCCGAGGCCCAGGCCAAGGCCAACTTGCGCGAACAGGCCGATATTCTGGCCGAAGCGGGGGTCGATTTCCTGATTTCCGAATCCACCGGCGGCAATAATCACCGGCAATGGGTCGTCGAGGCCTGTCTATCGACCGGCCTGCCGGTGTGGGACGGCTTCAAATGCCGCCTTGATGACGGCGTCGCCCGCCTCGGTTATTCCTCCGAGCAGAGCTTCGCCGACGGCTTCGGCGAGATCACCGCCCTCGGTGGGTCGGTGGTCAGCGTGTTTCATTCACCGCTCGACGCCACCGACGCGGCACTCGATATCGTGAAGGGAGCCTGGGACGGCCCGGTCTGTGTCTATCCCGAGGCCGAGCGCAACGATTACGTCTCCGCCCACCGCGACGACGCGGTAGCAACGCCGATCACACCCGACGAATTCGTCGCCTGGGCCCAGGGCTGCGTCGCCGGCGGCGTGCAGATCATCGGCGGCTGCTGCGGCGTCGAGATCGACTATATCCGCCCCTTGCGTGACGCCCTGCCGAGTCATCTGCCATGAGGGCGCTAGAATGAAGCTTGAAGGCTCCTGCCACTACGGCGCAGTGGCCACCAAGGACCACCCCAGCGCCGATTATCCTTATAAAAACGCCGACGGCGGCAACCACCCGGCGCTGATGCCGAGGCGGCGATGAGAGACATCGAAATCAGGCCGGCCCGTGCCGACGACCGCGCGACGCTGCTGGGTTTCCTCGTCGCGATACAGGACTATGAGCGCGCGTTGGACCCTAAGCTTAGGCTCGGCGCCGAGGCGGCCGAGAGCGCTCTCGCCGAAATTGAGCGCAAGATGGCGGCCCATAACGGAGCCTTGTTGATGGCCGTGTTATCCGGCAAGGCCATCGGTTTCGTCTCCTGCCATGACGGTGATGACGAGGATAAAAATCTGCAAGAGAAATTCCGGCCTTATGGATATGTCTCCAATGTTTTCGTCGCCGCCGACCATCGCGGCCGGGGCGTGGGTGCTGCCCTGCTGGATGCGGCAGAGGACTATCTCGCCGGTCGCGGCTTCAGCCGGGTCATGCTCTGGGTCATGGCGGGCAACGCGAACGCCCGCGCGGTCTACGAGAAGTGCGACTACCGCCCCTACGATGTGCTCTACGAGAAGCAGATTGCTGGGCGTAATCCTTGATTGCCGCCGTTTGAGTGGCGCCCTGGCGAGTCATCTGCCATGAGGGACCTTGAATGAAACTCGAAGGATCATGTCACTGCGGCGCGGTGCGTTTCTCCGTCGACTCCTCTGCGCCCTATCCCTACATGCGCTGCTATTGTTCGGTCTGCCGCAAGACCGCGGGCGGCGGCGGCTACGCCATCAATCTCGGCGCCGATTCTGGCAGCCTCAGAATCGAGGGCGAGGAAAATCTCTCGGTCTATCGGGTCGCCTCGGAAACCAACGAAGACGGCATGCGGCAGGCGCAGCGGCATTTTGCAAGGCTTGCGGCTCGGCGCTCTGGGTCTATGACCCGCGTTGGCCCGAGCTGGTCCATCCCTTCGCATCGGCTATCGATTCGGAGCTACCCGCCCCGCCCGAAACCGTCCATATCATGCTCGCATCGAAGGCCGGCTGGGTCGCAGCCGAAGCCGGCCCTGACCACGAACAGTTTGATGAATACCCCGAGGAATCCTTGAGCGACTGGCACCGGCGTCACCGCGTGTAAGCCGTGATTGACTTGCTGTCACAAGGGGTTAATATCGTTTCAAAGGCGCCGCCCGGGGCGCAATAATTTTGGTTGGGAGAACATCAATGACCCAACATAAGCGACCCATGTCGCCTCACTTGCAGGTCTACAAACCTCAGCTCACATCCGTTCTGTCGATCATTCACCGGGGCACCGGCGTCGGTCTGGCGGTGGGAACCCTGTTCATCACCTGGTGGCTGGTCGCCGCCGCCTCGGGCCCCGGGCCCTATGAGGCGACGCGGGAATTCTACGGCTCCTGGTTCGGCCAATTGGTGTTGTTCGGCTTTTCGGTATGCCTGTTCTATCACCTATGCAACGGGGTGCGGCACCTGTTTTGGGATGCCGGCTGGATGCTCGAGATCGAAGACGTCTACCGCTCGGGCTGGGTGATGCTTTGTGCGTCGGTGGTGCTGACCTTCATCGCCTGGTTCATCGGCTTGAGCCTGTAGGGGAGATTATCATGAGCTTAGAATCCCCTCTCGGGCGCGTCCGCGGCCTGGGTACAGCCAAGGAAGGCACCGGCCATTTCTGGCACCAAAGGCTCACCGCCATCGCCCTGGTGCCGCTCACCTTCCTGTTCGTCATCATCATGTTTGTCTTCTTCGGCGCTGATCATGCCCGCGCCGTGGCGCTGATGGGCAACCCCCTGGTCGCCACGGTGATGCTGCTGTTCCTGCTCACCGGCTTCTATCACATGAAGCTCGGCATGCAGGTGGTGATCGAAGATTATATCTCCCACGAAGGCGCCAAGATCGCGCTGCTGCTCTGCGTGACGTTGGGGACCGTTGCCCTCGCCACCGCCAGCGTCTTCGCGCTGCTCAAACTCGCGCTCGGGAGTTAAGGCAATGTCGGAAGCCTATCCAATTGTCGAACATTTCTACGATGTGGTGGTTGTCGGCGCCGGCGGCGCGGGCCTGCGCGCTACCTTTGGCATGGCCGAGAAGGGCCTCAAGACCGCCTGCCTCACCAAGGTCTTCCCGACCCGTAGCCACACGGTCGCCGCCCAAGGCGGTATGAGCGCCTCGCTCGGCAACAACGGCGAGGACGACTGGCGCTGGCACATGTACGACACCATCAAGGGCTCGGACTGGCTCGGCGATCAGGATGCCATCGAATATATGTGCCGCGAGGCGTCGCCTGCGGTGATCGAGCTTGAGCATTATGGCGTGCCCTTCTCGCGCAACGAGGACGGCTCGATCTATCAGCGCGCCTTCGGCGGCATGAGCACCCATTTCGGCAAGGGCCAGGCCATGCGCACCTGCGCCGCCGCCGACCGCACCGGCCACGCCATCCTGCATACCCTGTATCAGCAATCGCTGAAGCATAACGCCGAGTTCTTTGTCGAGTATTTCGCCCTCGATCTGATCATGGACGACGAGGGCGTCTGCAGGGGCGTCACCGCCTGGAACCTGGACGACGGCACCCTGCACAGCTTCCGCGCCCATACGGTAGTGCTGGCCACCGGCGGCTACGGGCGCGCCTTCTTCTCCTGCACCTCGGCCCATACCTGCACCGGCGACGGCAACGCCATGGCCCTGCGCGCCGGCCTGCCCAATCAGGATATGGAGTTCATCCAGTTCCATCCCACCGGCATCTACGGCTCGGGCTGCCTGATCACCGAGGGCTCGCGCGGCGAGGGCGGCTATTTGAGCAATTCGGAGGGCGAGCGGTTCATGGAACGCTACGCGCCGTCGGCCAAGGATCTGGCGTCGCGCGACGTGGTCAGCCGCGCCATGACTATCGAGATCAGAGAAGGCCGTGGCGTCGGCCCGGACCAGGACCATATCTATCTCCATCTCGAACATCTCGGCGCTGATCTTCTGGAGGAGCGCCTGCCGGGCATCTCGGAATCGGCGCAGATTTTTGCCGGCGTCGATGTCACCAAGGAGCCGATCCCGGTGATCCCGACGGTGCATTACAACATGGGCGGCATCCCGACCAATCTTTGGGGCGAGGTGGTGACCGTGAAAGACGGCGATCCCGACAGCATCGTCCCCGGCCTGATGGCGATCGGCGAGGGCGCCTGCGTCTCGGTCCACGGCGCCAACCGCCTGGGCTCGAATTCCCTGCGCGATATCGTCGTGTTCGGCCGGGCCGCAGCGATCCGCGCCGCCGAAGTGATCAAACCCGACGACCTGCATAAGACCATCGGCAATCACGCGCTTGCGAAACCTCTCGATGATTTCGATACGCTGCGCCACGCGGACGGCAGCTCACCGACGGCTGAGATCCGCAACAATCTTCAAGCGGCCATGCAGACCAACTGCGCGGTGTTCCGCACCGGCGATATCCTCGCCGAGGGGGTCGCCAAGATCGACGAGGTGTGGAAGTCCTTTGCCGATGTCGGCGTCTCCGATCGCTCTCTGGTGTGGAATTCCGATCTGGTCGAGACCTGGGAGCTGAAGAATCTGTTGCAGCAATCCCTGGTCACGGTCAAGTCGGCCCATAACCGCGAGGAAAGCCGTGGCGGTCACGCCCGCGAGGATTTCCCCGACCGCGATGACGAAAACTGGATGAAGCACACCGTCACCTGGCTCAGCGATGCCGGCGAGGTGACCATCGATTATCGCCCGGTTCATATGTACACCCTGACCGATGAGGTCGAGGTGGTGCCGCCCAAAGCCCGCGTCTACTAGGCTCCGAGGAGGAGACATGGTCGAATTCATGCTACCCGCCAATTCGAAGATCGGTCCCGGCAAACACCATCCGGCCCCGGCGGGCGCCACCAACGTCAAGACCTTCAAGGTCTATCGCTGGGAACCCGAATCCGGCGAGAACCCCCGCGTCGATAGCTATGATGTGGATATCGACGATTGCGGCCCCATGGTGCTCGACGCGCTGATCAAGATCAAAAGCGACAACGACGCCACGCTGACCTTCAGGCGCTCCTGCCGCGAGGGGATTTGCGGCAGCTGCGCCATGAATATCGACGGTACCAACACCCTCGCCTGCATCAAATCCATCGAAGACTGCAAGGGCGACGTCAAGGTCTACCCCCTGCCCCATATGATGGTGGTCAAGGACCTGGTCGCCGATATGACCAATTTCTACGCCCAATATGCCTCGATCAAGCCGTGGATTCAGAGCGAAACGCCGCCGCCGCCGGACCGCGAGCGGCCGCAGTCGATGCGTGAGCGCGAAAAGATCGACGGGCTCTATGAATGCATCCTCTGCGCCTGCTGCTCGACAAGCTGCCCGAGCTATTGGTGGAACAGCGAGCGCTATCTCGGCCCGGCCATTCTCCTGCAGGCCTATCGCTGGCTGGTTGATAGCCGCGACGAGAACACCGGCGAGCGCCTCGATGATCTCGAGGATCCGTTCCGGCTCTATCGCTGCCACACGATCATGAATTGCACCCGGACCTGCCCCAAGGGCCTCAATCCCGCCAAGGCCATCGCCGGGATCAAGCAAATGCTGGTCGAACGCCGCCTCTAATCCTGCTCTGTATGCGGCGATGTATATTCCACGGCACTTTGCCGAAGATCACGCACCCACACTCCAGGGGTTGATGGCGGACTATGGCTTTGCCAGCCTGGTCACGGTTGTCGACGGTGCCCCGGTTGCCAGTCACCTGCCGCTGCTGGTCGATCGGGAGGCCGGGGAATTCGGTTCCCTGATCGGCCATATGGCGCGCAACAACCCGCAGTGGCGGGGGTTCACCGAAGACGCGGAGGCCCTGGCTATCTTCCAGGGGCCGCACGGCTATATCTCACCGTCCTGGTATGCCTCGCAACAGGCCGTACCGACCTGGAATTACGCCGCCGTCCATGCCTATGGCGCGCCGCGAATTATCGAGGATCACGGCGCGGTGCTGGCCGTGCTGGAACGGCTGGTCGCACAGAATGAAAGCGCCAGACCCACGCCTTGGAGCCTCGACAGTCTGGCAACCGAATTCCGCGATACCCAGATGCGCGGCATTGTCGCCTTCGAAATTCCCATCAGTCGCCTGGAAGGCAAATACAAGCTCGGCCAGAACAAGCCCGATGCCGATAGGCGCGGCGCCGCCGCCGGCTTACGCGTCAGTGGCGACCCCCTGGCTATGGAGCTTGTGCGGCTGATGGAAGATGTTGATAATGGGGAATCATGAACCTTCATTCCCAGCTTTTAGCCAGGCAGACGGCGGGCAATCCGATCCGCGTCGGCTTGATCGGCGCCGGTAAATTCGGCGCCATGTTTTTGGCGCAGGCGCGGCGCACCCCCGGCCTCCATGTCATGGCGATCGCCGATCTCGATGTGGACCGGGCGCATCAAACATGCGCGCGTGTCGGCTGGCCCGATGAGGCCCATGAGGCAACCGGTTTCGACGCCGCCTATAGTAGCTCTGGATGTCACATAACCGATGACGCCTCGGAGCTGATCGCCGCCGACGGCCTCGATGTGGTGATCGAGGCGACGGGAAGCCCCGCCGCCGGGACCAGGCACGCCCTTGCCGCCATCGCCAAGGGCCGCCATGTGGTGATGGTAACCGTCGAGGCCGACGCCCTCGCAGGCCCGCTGATCGCGCGGCGCGCAGCGGCCGCCGGAGTGGTCTATTCCCTGGCCTACGGCGATCAGCCGGCATTGATCTCGGAGCTGGTCGATTGGGCGCGGGCCACCGGCTTTAAAGTGGTTTGCGCCGGCAAGGGCACCAAATACCGGACCCATTATCACGCCTCGACGCCGGACACCATATGGGGTCATTACGGGATGTCACCCGAGGACGCCGCCGCCGGGGGCCTCAACCCGCAGATGTTCAATTCTTTCCTCGACGGCAGCAAGTCGGCCATCGAGATGGCGGCGGTGGCGAACGCCTGCGGGCTGGCGCCGCCCAAAGACGGCCTCGGCTTTCCGCCCGTCGGCGTCGATCAGCTGGCGGACCGGCTCAAACCGCGAAGCGACGGCGGCCTGCTCGAGACGTCGGGAACCGTCGAAGTGGTCTCCTGCGAACAGCGCGACGGCGCAGCGGTAGCGCGCGACCTGCGCTGGGGGGTTTATGTCACCTTCGCCGCACCCGATGAGTATGTCCGCCGCTGCTTCGCCGAATATGGACTTTCGACCGACAGTTCGGGGCGCTATGCGGCCATGTGGAAGCCCTATCACCTGATCGGCCTGGAACTCGGCATGAGCGTTGCTTCAGCGGCGCTGCGCGGCGAACCGACCGGAGTATCGCGCGACTTCAACGCCGATGTGATCGCCGTCGCCAAGCGCGACCTGTCGGCGGGCGAAGTGCTCGACGGCGAAGGCGGCTATACGGTCTGGGGAAAGCTTACCAGCGCCGCCCAATCCCTGGCCGCCGGCGCCCTGCCCCTGGGCCTCGCCCACGGCGTCGCCCTCAAGGCGGCCGTCGCCGAAGGGGAAGTCCTGACCTGGGCTCATGTATCCATCGATGAGACCGACCCCACCGCCGCCTTCCGCCGCGACATGGAGGCGGCGTTCGGGCCTGATTAAGTCCGGCAGGCTGCCTCATAGGCCGCCGTCCTGCTCTAAATGCGCTTTGGCTAGCCCGGATCCCGGTGCAGCACCCCGGCGAGGCAGCCGAAGCCGCCGGCGGCCTTGATCAATTCGCGCGCTTGCACGGTGACGCATTCGATGCCGAGGCCCTCGAAGAAACTCTGGATTTCGCCGTAGCCCGCATTCATCAGGATCTTGCGCGGGCCCAGGGTGACGAAATTCATCGCCCGGTTCATTGTGTCGTCATCGGTCTCGGGCAGGAAGGCGACCGCATAGCCGTGCTCACGCAGCGCCAACACCGCCGCATGGGGCGTGCGCCGGGGCCAGGCAATGGCAAGGTCCCGGTCGGCAAAGCGCAGCATGCCCATGAGATGCATGGTGCCGTAGGGCATATCGACGGCCAGGGTATCAACGCCGATCTCATCGAGGGCGGTTGCCACCTGATCGATGGCCTCGAGGTTGGTGCGCATGCCGTGGCCGATGATGACGGTCTCGCTATCCAGCCACATGGCGTCGGCGCCCTCGAAGACGGCGATACCGCTCAGGCCTTTGAGGATGGGCATGCCGAGGGCGGCGACGCGGCGCGCGACGTGGCGTTCTTCACCGGCGCGAACGGTCGAGGCCGGCCGCGCCAGGATCAAGCCCTCGGGCGTCATGAACATCTGATCGGCACAGAACATCTGATTGGGCGTGACGCCACCCTCGGGCTCGACGTAGTGCACCACAACGCCATGGGCGTGGAAGGCGTCGGCCATCGCGTCATGCTCGGCCTGGGCGGCCGCCACATCGACCGCATCGAGCATCTGGACCGCATCGGCGTCCTTGGCCGAGGCGGCGAGTTCATCTCCCGGGCGGTGCAGCAGAATGCCGCGCAGGGGCGCCCATTCGCTATCGACGCCGCAAGCGGTCCACAGATCGCCGATCTCCTCACCGAGAGGCCGCGTCCGTGGGGACCAGCCCGCGCCGCCGTATGCGGATGTGCCGAAGGTGGTTTTTTTGGTCATTGCGGCTGGGTTAATCCGCGAACTGGCTTTCGCGCCACCGCAAGACGGCGCCCAGGCCCTTCTCCTTGGTGATCGCCGAACGTCTCATATTCAGGATTTGATGGCATGAGAACGCGCCTGTCATGAATGAAGAGGGCCGCAAACGCCGCAAACGAAGGAGAGTGGCGCGCCCGGAGAGATTCGAACTCCCGACCCCCAGATTCGTAGTCTGGTGCTCTATCCAGCTGAGCTACGGGCGCGCAATGGGTCTGACCGGTCTTGGCCGGAGCAAGGGAACCTACTCACGACAGCGCGGCGGCGCAAGGATAATACCTAGGATTTCTCCCCGTTATCTTGCGCCAAGGGCGCGTCACAGCGCCGCCAGGGCGGAAAAAAGCCATGCCAAGATCATGTATAAATCGGGCTTGTCGCCTCGCAACCCTTTGAGTAAACTCCAGATTCGTTTAGGGGGTGAGGGAAAATTTATTTTCTCAAGTCCCATCGCTGGGCTATGCCGCTTTCAACCGAACTTAAATCGGAATGGCGGTGGGGAATGTATCGTCGATCAAAAGGTGGAATTTGAGCATGGCGCGCACAAAATCTCGCGGAAGTATTCTTCACATCACGGGACGCCGCGTAGCGGTTATCGGAGCCGCGATGTTGCTCGGTGGCTGTAGCTATGTTGCCGACGACCTGTGGCCAACCCTGGCAGGCGACGAGCCTCAGCCATCGGCAATCCGCATTGTGGTGGGGCCTTCGCCCACTGAGCAGCAGGCCCAGCCGACCTTATCGCCGCCG
>Ga0066376_10005270_pt1 | contig 11026 bp, 10 predicted proteins | sample Knorr_S15_td_Bot_FD_77009 | JGI IMG/M metagenome (GOLD analysis project Ga0066376, IMG submission 77009) | Marine microbial communities from Southern Atlantic Ocean transect - Knorr_S15_td_Bottom_ad_5009_LV_A | ecosystem: Environmental > Aquatic > Marine > Oceanic | place: Southern Atlantic... | reverse complement strand
CGCAACTTCGGGCGAGACCGCCGTATGCCTATCGCCAATGGCTACCGGCCTTTTTAAGCCGTAGCGCCTTACCTATCGAGCCAGCCTTCGCAGGCCAGCTGATGCCAGGTCGACTAACAGGACCAGCAGCAGGTAGAAGGTCAGCAGTAGCGTTATTTCATCGTACTGGAACCAGCTCATACGCAGCCGGAACTCGTGTCCCAATCCTCCTGCGGCGACGAATCCCACCACTACAGTTGTCCGGATAATGACCTCCCATCGATAGAGCAGGTACGTGAGCAGTTGGGGCAAGACCTGCGGGAGAATGCCGTACGCCAGCATCTGGAACTTGCCCGCTCCTGCAGAACGAAGCGCCTGCGCCGGACGGGTGTCCATGTTCTCCACCACCTCTGCCGACAGCTTTCCCAGGATGCCGTAGTTGTGAATGGCCAGGGCGATGGCTCCCGGAAGAATCCCCGGGGATAGCATGAACACGATCAGCATTGCCCAGAGCAGCTCTGGAATGCTTCGGGTGAACACGAACGCCGCACGAAGCAGATGAAATGCCACCCTACCCGTCTTCCCGCCTGCCCCGGCTAGATCACCGTACGCCACGTTGCTGGCCGCAGGAAGGAAAGTAACCAGCACTGCCAGCCCTGCCATGGCGGTGGCCAGAACGCTCATGGCCAATGTATCGACTGCCAACCCAGCGCCGTGCTTCCAAGACTCCCAACTGAGGAAAGCTGGCTTGTTGGTCGAACCAGAGCCCGCAAGCTCTCCCACGAATTCAGTGATTCGTTGCCACGTCTGGGCTGTGAAAAGGGATGTGATGCCGCTGTCTTCGCCAAGTAGGATGTGCGCCCAGGACACTATGGCAAGAAGCAGGAAGCCTGCCAGTGAGGTAAGGCCGATGCTTGGCCGGAAAGCCAACGGCCATTTACGGCGATAGGACGTAGACCCAATATTCTTTGTGCTCACGGGGTCACGCTCTTGCGGACCAGGCTGCTCCACAGGTCCACCACGGCCACGAGACCCACCAGGAAGAACAAAAGCGTCCAGACCTCGTTGTAGAGAAGGTCGTTCAGGGATAGTTGGATCTGGTAACCCAGTCCAGTGATCCCCACGAAGCTGAGGATGGCCGCAGAGCGAATGCCGCACTCCAGCCGATAGAAGGTGTAGCTGAGCATATCTGGCATTGCCATGGGAAGGCGTCCGTACAGAAATACTTTGAACTCGGAGGCGCCGGACGTCCGGAGGGCGTTCAGTGGTTCCTCCGGGACATCCACCAGTATCTCCGAGTAGATTCGGCCCAATATGCCTGCGTAGGGTATCGCCAGGGCAAATATGCCGGCGATGGGAGAGAGACCTATGGCCACTACAAAGAGCCACGCCCATACCAGTTCGTGTATGGAGCGCAGAAATCCCAGTACGACTCGAACGCCTGCAATAGTGAAGAACCTGCGGCTGCCGGGGCGTAATAAGACGCCGGAGCCCAGCACACCCAGGGGCAGGCCCACGGCTATGGCCAATGTAAGTCCTGCCACGGCGAAGGTCACTGTTGTCCAGCTAGCCGACAGGGCAAGAGCCAGGAAATCCGATGAGAGTTCGGGAGTGAGAGCCGCCGTGAAGATCTGTCGCGCAGATTCCGCGCCGCCCGGATGCACCAGGTTGCCACCCCAGTCGACGGACAGTGTGCTCCATGCTGCAATGGCGATCAGAAGGTAGGTTAGGAGCCGCCGACTTTCGAGAAAGCTACTGATGGCTGGCCGGGGCCCCAAGGCTCGTCTCTTTCAACTCATACAGACTAACAAGCCTTTTCTGACTCAGTTCGCCCACTGGTAGATCGAACTGCACGACGCCGTTGCGCAGCCCGATCACCCTTTCGAAGTGCTTGGACGTGAGGTCCAGGGTGTGGATGCTGGCAACCAAAGTCTTGCCGCGCTCCGTGGCGATATCCTTGAGCATATTCAGAATATTGGCGGCCCGAGCGGGGTCCAGCGATGACACAGGCTCATCGGCAATAATCATCTGTGGGTCTTGAACCAACAGCCGGGCGATGGCCACTCGTTGCTGCTCCCCGCCGGACAGTCGGGCCGCCCGTTCATGGGCCTTCTCGCCTATTCCTACCCGGTCCAGCGCCTGCATTGCTACCTGCCGATCTCTCGGCCACACCAGAGACAACAGTGACTGAGCGAGGCTCCAATCGCCCAGACGTCCTGCCAATACGTTGTGAAGCACACTCAGGTGCGGCACCAGATCAAACTGCTGATGGATTACGCCGACGAGTCTGGACAGCTCTCCGTTGGCCTGGATGTCGGAGAGGTTGTTGCCTCCCAAAATCACTGTGCCCATATCTGGCTCAATAACACCAGCCATCAGGTTCAGCAGTGTGGTCTTGCCGCTTCCGCTAGGACCTACAATGGCAACGGTTTCTCCGGCATTGACCGAAAGAGATAAGGGCGCAAGGGCCGACTGCCCGTTGTAGGACTTTTGCACAGCCTCAAGGGTGAGATGCGCGGGCGTTTGCGATTTCGTACTGGTCAATTCAGTATGCCAAGCTCTGCGGCTACGTCTCGAATCGACTGGTAGTTCTCGTTATTGGAGACCACGAACTTCTCTGCCTGGAAAAGCTCAAGAATCTCTTTTTGTCCACCGTCAATGGCCAGAAGAGACTCCTGCACTCGGGCCGTGAAGCCCTCGCCGAAAGTCTCGTCAAGGTCGCCACGCACGGTCCAGTTGTAGTCGTAGTAGGCTGGAGTGGCCGAGAGTTCCCGCACCTTGCTCAGGTCCACCGCGCCTTTGGCCACGGCGCTGTCCCATACGGCTTCGTTGAGCGCACCTGCTTGAAACGCACCGCTTTCTACCAGTTTCCACGTCTTGTCGTGCGACCCAGAGTAGTTCGGAGGGCTGAGAAAATCGCCGTCAGGGTCTATGCCGCTCTGCATTAGATAATACCGGGGCATGAGATGGCCCGAAGTTGAACTCTCGCTGCCAAAAGTGAAACTTAAATCTTCGAGGTCTTGCAAATCGTCAACATCAAGTGCCGTGCCGACAATGAATTTGGAGTGGAATTCTGCATCTCTCGGTCGATGGGCTATGACCTTTGAGCCGGAAACAGCGATGCGGGCCTGTACGCCTGTGAGGCCGCCGAACCACGCCATGTGAATGTCACCCTGCTTGAACCCGATCACCGTTGCCGCGTAATCCACGGTGGGGACGAACTTGACGTCCACGCCTAGTTCCCTGCTGAGGTATGAGGTCAGGACATCGTAGCGGCGTGCGATAGTTGAGGAGTTCTGGTCGGGGATTCCGGCGATTTTCAGGACTGGTGTTGCTTCTTCGGTGCCACACGCCGCCACCGCGAACCATAATATGAGACCTACGGCCGCAAATAGTGGGGCTTTCATGAGAAGCGATATTCTTTATGAAGCATAGTGCATAAAGAATATTAATGGGTGGTATATATTAAGTCAATGTAATGGCTTTAACCCTAGGTACAGGAGGGCTCAGCGGGCGTCGTACCTAAAAACCGTCGTAAAGCTTGCTCTGGGAAAGGTCGAGCACCTGGTATGGCAAGCCGCTTTCGCGCGCAGCTGCCTCTCCTTGGGGCGTGACCATGAGCCGCCCTCCAGAGCCGACTACCTGGCCGTTAATCATGATGGGTTCGCCTGCTACGAAGCTCATGACTGGCTCGTTGATAGAGGGGTCTAGCACTGTGATGTCGGCGTCTGCTCCCTCCGTAAAGTGGCCTTTGTCCTGAAGGCCAAGCATTCGCGCCGGTGTTAGCGAGAGCTTCTTGGCCATGTCCAGTCTCGAAAGGGCCCCGAACTTGACGAGGGCCATGGTGCTCTGAATGGCCACGTTTCTGGGATGCGATCCGCCGTCTGTGCTGACCGCGTCGACTATGAATTCGCCGTTGTCATTCTTGGAGGTTGCTAGCTTGAATGCCGAGGCAGGTAAATTAACAGGAAAGCTCATGCCTACATGGGTATTGTTCGCTTCGTAGATCTCCAGAGCCTCCTTGCCACGTATGTACATCACCTCCGAGCCTTTTTGGCCCACTACAGAGGCGTAGCCGTCTAGAATTGCCTGCCGCATGCCCTCTCTTGTGGCAGGGTAATTCCTCATGCGCAAGCAGTTCTGCGGAACGTTGGCCATCACGCTGCCGTCCTTGTCACAGGACCCGCTGGTGCCGTTCTGGAGGGCGTGGTAGGCCTCGGAGTTCAACTGGCCCCGCATGCTTTCTAGTATGTCTAAGGCCTCGTTGCACTCGTCATCCGCGCCTTCAATCACACCGCGGCAGTATGAGTTCACATGGCATACATGGAGGCGGCCATTTCCAACGAGGCCGGGTATCTCTCTAAGACCGTTCAGGTGGCTTCCGGACTCTTTTGTGCCCAGGTGAAAGGCGATATACCCCATCTGGTCGTTGCTTGCGCGAATGATTTCTGAAGTGATTTCCGGACTGAAAGGATGGTAGCCGCCTAGCATCTTGATGCCGATGCACCCCTGTTGCAGCGCCAACGACACGATGTCGGCAAGCTGCGACTTAATGGGGTCCCTGCCTGGGATTGTCGAGCCGGGGATCATCGCGAAGAGCCCTGCGACGTTAAGGCCGGCACCTCTGCGTTTGATGCCATCTATGAGATTGGGACCAGTGCCACCCATATCCAAGACGGTGGTGGTGCCTGCCTTCGCCAACATGCCATAGCCAATAGCAGGGTCCCAGTTTCGCGATAGGCCCGCGACGTGGGCATGGGTGTCAATCTGTCCTGGCATAACCCACTTGCCTGTCACGTCCACTGACTTGTCTGTTTCGTAAAGGTCCAGGTCTGGTGCTACGGCCTCGATTCTTCCAGACTTGATACCAACGTCAGCAATGCCATCGAAAGAGTTCGCCGGGTCCAGCACAGTACCGCCGGTTAGAATTAGGTCAAATCGTGCCATTTAAAGTTTTCAACCCTTGTGGTGTGCTGGCGAGGAAGATATCGCCGCGCTAATCCAATTTGTATTACACTACCTTGAAATCTAAGTCGGGCATCTTATTTCAACGGGATTGTACATGAAAAAGGAGGACAGTGATGAAGGTTGGAGTTACCTTTCCTCAAACTGAGATTGGCGCTGATCAAGGCGCCGTGAGGGCTTATGCCGAGGCGGCTGAGTCGCTGGGGTACGATCATATTCTGGCGTATGACCATGTGGTTGGGGCTAACCCGGAGAGTCATCCCGACCTCACCGGCCCATATCGCCACACACACCTGTTCCATGAGCCCTTCGTGCTGTTTGGCTTTCTGGCGGGCATCACCAAGACCATCGGACTGGTGTCGGGCATTATCATACTGCCACAGCGGCAGACGGTTCTTGTTGCCAAGCAGGCTGCGGCGGCGGACGTGCTGTCTGGGGGCAGGCTGCGACTAGGTTTCGGCACCGGCTGGAACCCCGTGGAGTACGAGGCGCTGGGCGAGGACTTTCACAACAGAGGCAGGAGGTCAGAGGAGCAGATCGAACTGCTGCGCAAATTGTGGACCGAGCCTCTGGTGACCTTTGAAGGCAAGTGGCATAAGGTCTCTGATGCAGGTCTGAATCCGCTGCCCATTCAGAAGCCTATTCCCATCTGGCTAGGCGGAGGTGTCGACGCTGTTGCCCGTCGGGTCGGTCGTGTGGCCGATGGCTGGATACTCACCGGCAAGCCGGACGCCAGCAGAAAGGCTCTTGTGGATACCATGCGAGCCGCTGCGCAAGAGAGCGGTCGCGACCCCAGCTCTATTGGACTCGAAGGCTGGGTTTCCGTCGGTAACCGTCCTATCGAGGACTGCGTGGAGGACGCTCTGGGCTGGAGGGAGCTGGGTGCCACACACCTGTCCTTCAACACGATGAACAGCGGCCTGGATACGCCTCAGGCTCACATAGATGCCATCACTCGTGCCAGAGAGGTTGCAGCGGCGCTATAGAGGCCTCTCAGAAGCATTAGATTGCGAATATAAAAGAAGGCTACCCAATCGGGTAGCCTTCTTTTGCAAATTATCGGAAATGTGGGGCTGACTAATCGTCGGCCAATACGACCTCAGGTTCGTCATCCTGACCTGCGCCGGAGAATAGTTCGTCGAGCACCTTGTCCTCTGCTGTCTCATACTCGATCAGGTATTCGGCGATCTTCGCCAAGGTCTTGCGATTGTCTGAGATTCGCTTCCTGGCGTTATCGTGGGCTTCCTCGATCAGGCGCTTGACTTCGCTGTCAATTACTTCGGCGAAGTGGTCGCTATAGTCAACCTGTTCATGGATCTCTCGTCCAAGGAATACCATCTCTTCGCGCTTGCCGAAGGTACGTGGACCAAGCTTCTTGCTCATTCCCAACTGGGTGACCATGGCCCTGGCTATCTTGGTGGCCTGCTCCAGGTCGTTGCTGGCTCCGGTGGTTATCTCGCCGAATTCCAGCTCCTCGGCCGTCCGTCCACCCATTGCGACTGCCAGTCGGGCTTCCAGTTCTTTCTTGGAGACCATGCTGTGCTCTTCTTCTGGCGAGAACCGGGTATAGCCTCCCATTTGCCCTCTGGGTACAATCGATATCTTCGTTACGTTGTCAGCTTCAGGGGTAAGAAAGCCGACCAGAGCATGGCCTGCTTCGTGGTATGCCGTAATTCGTTTTTCCCGGTCGCTGACCACGCGGCTCTTGCGGGCTGGTCCGGCAATGACTCTGTCGATGGACTCCGCGAACTCCTCGTTGGTAATAGTGGTCAGGTGCCTGCGGGCTGCCAGGATGGCGGACTCGTTGACGAGGTTGGCCAGATCGGCACCGCTAAAACCTACGGTCTGCTTGGCGACCCTGGACAGGTCTATCTCATCGGCCAGGGGTTTGCCCTTGGAATGGACTACTAGTATCTCCTCGCGCCCTTTGACGTCGGGGTTATCCAGAGTCACGCGGCGATCGAAGCGGCCTGGTCGCAGAAGCGCCGGGTCCAAGATGTCCGGCCTGTTTGTGGCCGCAAGTACTATAACATTGACGCTTACGTCGAATCCATCCATCTCAACCAGAATCTGGTTCAGCGTCTGTTCACGTTCGTCGTGACCGCCGCCTAAGCCAGCGCCACGATGTCGGCCCACGGCGTCGATCTCGTCGACGAAAACGATGCAGGGGGAGTTGCGCTTGGCCTGATCGAACAGGTCACGCACGCGGGACGCGCCCACGCCGACGAACATTTCAACGAACTCGGAACCGGATATCGAGAAGAAAGGTACGTTAGCCTCACCGGCGACTGCCCTGGCCAGCAGGGTCTTCCCTGTTCCAGGAGGACCTACCAATAGCACGCCCTTGGGAATCTTGGCACCCAGGCTGGTGAACCGCTCTGGGAACTTCAAAAATTCGACGACCTCTTCCAGCTCTTCTTTGGCCTCTTCAACGCCAGCAACATCATCGAAGCTGACCGTAGGGCTGTTGCCCACAAACATGCGGGCGCGGCTCCGGCCAAAGCTGAAGGTCTGATTGCTGTTGCCCTGTGCCTGTCGCATCATGAACAGCAGTATCGCGCCAAAGAAAATCAGGGGTAGGAAGTTTATTAGGATTCCAAAAATGCTTCCGAATCCGCTAGAACCCTTTACCTCGATCTGGACGTTGGAAGCCAGAGGGTCTATGCCAGCCTTCTCCAATATCTTGACGATGGAAGAGCCCGTCTCTTTTCGGGAGGTCAGCGTTTCCCCGATGTTTGTATACAGGGTCAGGCTGTCGCCATTGACCTCAATCCGGTCTATGTCGCCACCAGCCGTCATGCTTATGACGTCGCTAATGGGGATCTCTCGCGAGCCGCCTAAGGGGTCCGCGAACAGGGTAAAAAATATGGCGAGTACAGCTACGATTATCAATAAATATATGAAGCTGTTTCTCATGAGCCGGGAATTCATTTAGGTTTCCTAACTACCTATTTGACTGCGCCAGTTTGGTATAGCTGGATGATTATCCACTCTTTTACCACACACGCTCTTAGCGGAGGCGCAGTTCTATTAGCAGTATATCAGAATGGCTTTTGAAAATACCTACCCTAAGACTTTTATGATGCCGTCCTGCGTTCCATTCCTGGTGAAGTCCAAGGCCATTAGTCGTCAATGTTGACATCGCCTCGGAGGGGCAATACCATTCCGCGAGGCACGGTGCTTGGAAGCATGCCCGTACTTTCCCTTTCCCTCTCCTTCTCCTTAGTAAACTATCTGCGCTGGTAAAAATCTATATGACAGAAAATGCGCCGATGCAGCGAACTCCCCTATACGAGACCCATATTGCCCAGGGCGGAAGGCTGGTGCCCTTCGCCGGGTGGGAAATGCCGATTCAGTACGCCAGCATATTGGAAGAGGCGCGGGCTGTGCGCAATTCAGCTGGCATATTTGACGTCTCTCATATGGGGCGACTTGAGATTTCCGGGTCCGGCGCTGCGGGTCTGCTGGATAGCGTTCTGAGCGTGAATGCGTCTGGACTTCGAGAGGGCCGCGCTCGTTATAACGTCATCTGTGACGAAACCGGCGGCATCATCGACGACTGCATTGTGTATCGCAGGTCGGATAGTGCATTTATGCTGATCCCCAACGCCTCGAATACTGAGGCCGTGATACAGTGGCTGGCCCAGTGGAGGCCTGCTGATTCTGACGTAGAGATCGTAAACGTCACTTCTGAATTCGCCATGATAGCGGTCCAGGGTCCGGACGCCGTGGGCATTGTGGACAACCTATGCGACATCGATGCGTCGGCGGTGCGACCCTTCACGACTGTACAGGCGATGATTGGCCCCAGTCAGGCCTGGCTGGCTCGGACGGGCTACACCGGCGAGGACGGATTTGAGATCATCGTCGCTTCTGACCGCGTTGTCGATATTTGGCTTGCGCTGGTGGATGCTGGTTGCGTTCCATGCGGACTTGGCGCGCGCGACGTGCTTCGACTGGAGGCAGGACTGTTATTACACGGCAACGACATGGACACAGACCACAACCCGTATGAAGCTGGACTGGACAGGTTTGTTAAGCCGGACCGCGAGGGGTATGTAGCTGGTCCAGCGCTGATGCGTATTAGAGACGAAAGCTTGTCTCGGAAACTGGTCGGCTTTGTCGTTACAGGTAGAGGCATTGCGCGCCATGGTTACGCTATAATGAGTGGCGCCGAGAGCATCGGCATAGTGACCAGCGGGGGGCACTCGCCAACCCTGGAAACGAGCATCGGTTTAGGTTATGTCGGCATCGAACATGCTGAACCCGGCGCTGTCATTCAGATCGATATACGAGACAGGCTAGTCGATGCGAAAGTAACGGAATTGCCCTTTTACTCACGGAGAAGAAGCGAATGAATCCAACAAATCTGAAATATTCTGAAGAGCACGAGTGGGTCCTGGTTGAGTCTGCTACCAAGGCCCTGATAGGTATAACCGAATTCGCCGCAGAAAGCCTGGGCGACGTGGTCTTCGTTGATTTGCCTGAGGTAGGCGGAGAAGTCGGGCAAGCAGAGAAGATGGGCGAGATCGAGTCCGTTAAGGCCGTCTCAGACCTATATTCCCCTGTCAGCGGCAAGATTACCGAGCGCAACGAGCAGGTGATGGACAATCCTCAGCTCGTCAACGACTCCCCCTTTGATGCTGGCTGGATGATTCGGGTCGAGTTGAGTGATCCAAGTCAGTTAGACAAGCTATTGTCCGCTGAACAATACGATTCCTTCCTGGCCGCCCAGGACTGATCCTGATAAGCTTATGAATTCCAACGGATTCGTTTCTCCCTACAGCCCCAACACGGACAGCGACAGACGGCAAATGCTCGACGCCATCGGTGTGGATTCCGTCGATGAGCTTTTCCGGGATATACCTGTGGCCAGCCGAAATCCTCCCCTGAATCTCGCTCCACCGAAGTCTGAAATGGAGCTTCTTCGATACACGGAAGAGCTGGCAGCTTTGAACGCGGTTCCCGGCGACTACTCCTGTTTTCTAGGTGCCGGTTCATACAGGCACCACGTTCCGGCCATCGTCCGGCAGTTGACTGGCCGCAGCGAATACGTCACCTCTTACACCCCGTATCAGCCGGAAGTATCCCAGGGCACACTGCAGACTGAATTCGAATTTCAGACCCTTTGCGCTCAGCTCACCGGGATGGATGTGGCAAATGCCGGCATGTACGACGGCGCGACGTCTCTTGCTGAAGCCGCTCTGATGGCCGTCCGCATTCACGGCGGCAGGCGGGTCGCTGTTCTTGACAGCGTATCTCCGACCTACGTCCGGGTTCTGGAGACCTACACTCGGTCCCAGGGCATCAAGATCGACATTGTTTCCAGTGACGCTGTGACCCTGGCTGAAGGTACGGCATGCCTACTGGTACAGCAGCCCAATTTCTTTGGTTATTTGCAGGACATGCAGGCCTTATCAGACAAGGTGCATGCGCAGGGTGCGCTCTTCGTCGTTTACGCCGACCCTATCGCCATGGCCATGTTTAAGCCTCCCGGCGACTACGATGCTGACATTGTGGCGTCAGATGGACAGGCGCTGGGTGTGGCTCCGACATTTGGCGGTCCTTACGTAGGCATCTTCGGCTGCAAACAGCAGCACATTCGTCAGATGCCCGGCCGCATCGTTGGGCGCACGGTCGACACCGAGGGCAGGCTGGCTTACGTTCTTACGCTGCAAACGCGCGAGCAGCACATTCGAAGGGAGCGGGCCACCTCCAACATATGCACGTCGGTGGCACTCATTGCCCTGATGTCCACGGTCTTCATGGCGGCCAACGGCAAGAAGGGCATGCGCCATCTTGCTGAGCTGACCTACCATAAGGCCCACTACCTGGCGTCCCTGATCGAGAAGATTCCCGGATACTCGTTGCCCATAAAAGATACGTTCTTCCAGGAATTTGTCGTGCAGTGCCCAGGATCACCTTCGGACATAAACGAGAAGCTTCTTTCAAAGAAGATCATTGGGGGACTGGATATCAGCGATCAGATCCCCAATGCTATGCTGGTCTGCGCCACAGAGGTGAACTCCCGTCAGGAGATCGACGACTTCGCTCAGGCGCTGGCTGAGGTGGGCAGCTAATG
>Ga0066376_10005269_pt1 | contig 11027 bp, 12 predicted proteins | sample Knorr_S15_td_Bot_FD_77009 | JGI IMG/M metagenome (GOLD analysis project Ga0066376, IMG submission 77009) | Marine microbial communities from Southern Atlantic Ocean transect - Knorr_S15_td_Bottom_ad_5009_LV_A | ecosystem: Environmental > Aquatic > Marine > Oceanic | place: Southern Atlantic... | reverse complement strand
GCTGAGTCAATCCTCAGTGGAGACTACAACAGCGGCGATCATCTTGACGTGACACACAAGAAAGATGACGAACATCTGTTCTTCAACCAATCGCATCCTGAAGAATCGAAAGAATCTTCACCGGAACCAACCAGCGCAAGTAGCTAAAAACAAACAAGGCACGATCCAAAGATCGTGCCTTGTTTCTTTTCCATTCAAGATTGCTCAAAATGGGCATGGCGAGTTCAACATAAGTGTTTCGCCCGAAACAGGATGAACCACTGTTAGCGAAATCGCATGCAACATGAGCCGATCAGTACGTGACTGCAATTCTGGAGGTGCGTAAAGATCATCGCCAAGAATGGGGTGACCCAATTCTCTTAGATGTATTCGGAGTTGGTGAGACCTTCCGGTTGTTGGTTGTAATGTAAGCCAAGTTCGGTCACTCTCGCGCTTCATAACACTCCAAGATGTATTGGATTGCTTGCCTTGTTCAAAATCAACACATTGACATGGTGGATTGTCGAGATCTTTACGAATTGGGATGTCAATAACGCCCTCATCACCAGAAACCACGCCCCCTACCACAGCAATATATTGTTTCTTCACTTCTCGATCTTGGAACTGACGACTGAGTTCCCTATGCGTGTCTGCATCTCTCGCCATTACTAAGATTCCTGATGTATCCATGTCGAGCCTATGCACAATTCTGGCGCCTTCGATCGCAGAAGCGACACGTACCGCCGCACAATCTATTTTTTCAACTCCTATCCCCTTCACGCTCAATAGCCCTGAGGGCTTATCGATTGCAACGATGTATCCATCGTGATAGATAACCGGTACACCATGCGGCATTCTCTCTGGGGGCGTATGATGTGTGGTTCGATCGTTCAAGGAATTCACCTATATGACCAAGCATTGTATGACACTATTACTGGTAACTGCTTCAATGTTTGCATCTCCATTGCACCCAGATGAAGAACACCATTTTGGCATGCCTGTCATGCTCACCAATCCAGAACGATTTTTGAAGGCGGGTGAGGCATATTTTGATCCAGCAACAACACGGGTGATCTTCCAAGCCATCGAACATGCAAAAAAGGGTGAAATACCTGAATCTGATTACAGTATTTTCACAGGAGATCTTGTGTTTGACGAAAGCGATTCGATCATTGGCATGTCGAATATCCTGAAACTAAGCAATGATGGGTCTTCAAATACTTGCGGGTGGTTTCATCCACGAGAGAGTGGGACTGTGTTGTTCGCAACGACCACAACACCTGTTGTACAACAGGAGTCACCCGGATATCAACGTGGTACAGGAAGGTACCGATGGGCATTCCCTCCTAGCATGAACATCGTTTCGTACGATTTAGCAACGAAGCAAACAACCCCTCTCGTCCTTGACCCAGCCCATTATGTAGCTGAAGGATCTTGGAGTCCAGACGGTCGACATTTGTTGTATTGCTCACTTGCTACTGGTTCTGGTGATATTTATATCACCGACCTACATACTGGAATCTCTCGCATCATCATCGGTGCGGAGGGATATGACGGTGGCCCCTTTTTCTCGCCCAACGGGAAGCGAATTGTCTATCGTTCCGACAGGCGGGGGAACGATCTCTTGCAACTATTCGTTGCTGAACTTCGGTTTGATGTGGAAGGTTCAATTATTGGAATCAACCGAGAGCATCAACTAACAGACAATACACACGTCAATTGGGGACCATTTTGGCATCCCACCGGCAGGTTCCTCATCTATGCAACTAGTGAGATAGGCCACCACAATTACGAACTGTATGTATGTGATGCTGACAATGGTGATGACAGCGGGACGGCAAAATACGGGACTCAAAAAAGAAGAATCACGCACGCTGAAGGGTTCGACGGTCTTCCAGTATTTAACAGTTCTGGAAATTGGCTTATGTGGACAAGTAAACGAGAAACGGGAACAAGCCAACTGTGGCTTGCTGGGTTTACATTTGATATTGAAGCAGCGCCAGCAACGTCGGAACAATAATCATGCACACACGACTCCTTCTAGTCATGGTTACTTCGTTTACGTGTAGTGGCTGTGAAACACAACGAATTGAGTATCACACAAGACCAGCGTGGCACTATTCGATGACAAAGACAATAGCGAACGAAGTCGTGCGCAGCGATGGAACGGTTGTCAAATATGTACCGATTGGCGGATCAACAAGTGTCGCTGTGCAAAAATACCTTGACACTATTTCACTTCAAGAAACAGACGAGACAACAGGAGACACGACTCTCCGGGCGGTTCTGCCAATGCATGTCCTGACCCAAACGCTCGTGTGTCTGCGCGATCGGGAGTGGGAATTGCTATACGATCAAATATTAAGCAGAGACGCCCGAGAATATTTTGGTTCAAGGGAAAATGGAAATGATGAATTCGTTGCGTTTTTTGAAAACCATCGAAACGACTTGGCGAAATCCATGCAAAAAATGATCCAGGGGAAGCCCTTCGGAGATGTGATGGTGAGAGAAGAGGGCAGAACAATCCGCATGTCGTTTTCACCAAGGATGGTGGGGAATTTTAAATTTAGAAAAATTACTTTCTATCGAGAAGGCGAATATTTAAAATTGCATTCCATCGAATAGATAGGTACTACTCATTCTTGCTTCGAAAGAGAGTCAAGCACGCTGTGTGACCGTGCAAAAACGACCGACCGCCGATTGGGCCGATTTCTCCTGCGGCAAAAAATCCAGCAATGGGTACTTCGCCCAGTCGATCGCGGATGATTGTCAGGTCATGATCTTCGACGTGGAACAAATTCCTACCCCTTCCATTACATGTAACTAGAAGTCCTGCAAATGGTTGCGTGTCGAGTTGCTGGGCATCCAAGAGCAGTTGCAAATCTTCAACTGCCGTCTGAGCATCTCGAACGTGAAACTGAACCGTTTTCCCAAGCCGATAAAACTCCCCTGCTGCAATGCCGTTGCGTTTTCGATCAATTCCCAAAATCGATCGTACAAGAAAATCGCCTCGGCCAAAATGATCACGGTTTTCGTTTATGACACTTCCCATCAAGAGCCCGCCCCCAAGAAGATCGCCTTCGTGTGGGTCTACACTACTTGCTAGATCTCGGATGACTTCAACTGCTGGTCGTCCTCCCAATTCCAACACAACATTGCCTTCGACTTTCGTCACACGCATCGGATTTCCAATTGGTCGACACCCTTGACTAACAATGCAATCGAAATCTAGGGGTCCGGAAATCGTCAACCCAATGCCCCCACTTCGCATTCCTTGGTCATCTAGAATTAGTCTGTTGAACGTAGCGGCTGAAGCACCCGATGCCATCCCTCCAATAACAGGAAGTGGTGAATCACTACCACGGCAATCGACTAGGGCTGGGAGCAAGCGTGTGATCGGTGTTGAGAATGGATCTGCGAAAAACAAAACAACTTGAGTATCGTCTTGCAATGAAATCCAATCAGGAATTTTTTCTGGTTTTGAAATAGGAACTGGCCGCTTGGGGGAAGTCGTCCATGGTGTGATTGTGACACCTGGAAGATGCATCGCGAGTGCAGACAATCCTGCAACTCCCTCTAACTCCAAGTCGCAACCAACAACAGACTCGGTTGTTAAACCAATAATGGTTTTTGGCGAAAGTGTTTTTCGAATGTCAGAGACTGCTTCTCCAAGCGCTTCTCGATGGTGAAAACTTGCAAAGACAAAGACAAGATCCGTTGGACCATCCATTGCACTTTCAAGAAGCCCTGCAACTTCAATCGCTGCAGTGCGTGTATCAAGGTGCTCACTAATTGCTGCTGCACTTCGCAAACTACGACTACACCGCTATTTGCATTGCCTGGATTGCATCTTTGACTCGGGTAAGAAGCTCTCCTGCTTCCTCAATAGTCATAATCAATGGCAATCTAAAGCGAACCGATTGTGTACCACAGGGCAAGGCAATCACGTAAGAATCCATCAACGATGAAAGCATGGCGCTTCTGTGTTGAACGCTTGGCATCGTAAATGCAATTAACGATCCCTTACCTCTAACGCTCGTAAACACATCTGATTCACGTGCGATATCCCTGAGACCTTCGAGGACATATTCTCCAACTCTTGTCACACGGTCGGCGATTTGATCTCGCTCAATAATTTCGATGAATTTCGTACACCGAACCATGTCTACAAGATTGCCGCCCCATGTTGAATTGATCCTACTTGAACGGTTAAATACATTTTCTTCTATTTCATCGATACGATCATTGGCGTAGATCCCACATGTTTGGGTTTTCTTTCCAAAACTCACTATGTCAGGATGCGTGGTTGTGTGTTGCCAAAACCATGGTTTACCTGATCCATAAAAACCAGTTTGAACTTCATCAAATACAAGAAGTGCTTCTCTTTCATCTGCATAGTGACGAAGTTTTTCTAGGAATTCATTTCTAAAGTGATTGTCACCACCTTCGCCTTGCATTGGTTCAATGACAATGGCAGCAATTTTGTCTGAATGGGCATCAAACACGTTTTCAATTTCTTGGCAAGCTTTTGCCTCTGCGGCTTCAATATCATTTGTCACATTGCCATCGTTATCAAATTCACAAAACGGATTTGAAACTCTCGGCCAATCAAATTTTGGATACAGTCCTACTTTATCTGGAGCCGTGTTTGTAAGGCTCATTGTGTAACCGCTGCGACCATGGAATGCTTGGTTGAAGTGCAAAATGACCAGATCATTCACATCATCATGAAAATCATTTCTACCTAATTTTCTTGCTTTCCAATCGAATGCTGTTTTGAGTGCATTCTCAACTGCAAGCGAACCGCCCGAAACCCAGAAGTGGTGTGAATATCCTTCGGGGGTCACTTTTGTTCCGAACGATTCTACAAATTCTGCAAGTTCAGTCGTATACAAATCCGAATTTGCAATCTTATTTCTGCAGGCGTTCAACATCTTTTGGTTTGTTGCATCATTCAAAAAATCTGGATGGTTGAAGCCAAGTGGCCAAGAAGCGAAACAAGTAAAAGCATCAAGGTATTTGTTCCCGGTTGCTGAATCGTGAATCCAAACACCCTGAGATTGCTCTAAATCTACTACGATTGAATACCCATCTACCAATTGGTAACGATCCAGAACAGTATGTACATCACTGGGAGAAATAGTCATATCAGCCTTTCTAGTCAATGAATAGGACCCTGAACGGGGTCCACGAACGGTTCATGATACCAAAGTGCACCTCGTTCGGACAAAAAAGTGCATCCGATTCAGCATCCTCTACCCTGCTCTGTATCCAAGAGGCGTACCATGTGCAGGTAGATCATTTCTGCACAAGAACGTTCTTTACGGGATTTAAATGAGCTCAGTATGTATTTGAGTAAAAAACCTGTTGGGTTCGCTCCCACAATCTTGGTTTGTACTTGACGAGTGGGCTTGAACCTAAGAAACTGTTCGATCATTACATGGGGCAATGTGTACCCCAGCTGACTGTACCGCGTTCGATATCACAGAACGCGAATTTGGAGTGTATTACTATGGCTATTCGTAGCGGCGCTGGAACCGGTGTCATCGTATCTTTGGTAGTTTTTGTTCTTACAACCGTTTTCCTTCTTGTCTTAAGCATCGTGTTTTATGCCAAGAACAGGGAGCAAATCGACATTGTAAAAGGCGCTGAAGATTCACTTAAGTTGTATGCGACACCAAAGGAGCAAAGCAGCGATGCGATGCAAACCTATGTGTCTGTTTCCAAAAGTGAAAATCAATCGGTGGCAAGTTACCTCATCAGTCAAATCGAAGATCGAAACAAAATCTTGACTGGCAATCCAAGAGCAACAACCGAAGAAATCCGAGCAGAATTTCATTCAAGCCTTTCGTCGGGACGGTCGATTGCGGTCACCATTGACAATTTGAAACGCTCACTTGACGATCGCCAAGAAGAAGTAGAAGCACATTTGAGTGATCTCGCAAATTCAAGATCCACAATCCGCTCACTTGAACAACAACTTGCTAGCCAAACATTAAGTGCTGAGGAAGAAGTACAGGTCGTCAAAGAAGAATGGCAAGATGTACAAGACGAATCAATTCAATTGAATAGCAAAGCCAATGACTATTTTACGAACCGTGGTAACCGAGACGATCGACTTCGTGGTGGGTACCAAGGTCGCATTCAACAACTTGGCGAAGATGTTGACTTTCTTCGACTCGAAAATGCACGCCTTGAAAGTACAATTGTTGAATTACGAGACAAGATTGATTCCGGACGTATGAGTGCTGTTGATCCATCTACCCTTGTAGATGGCACTGTTCTTGAAGTCAGCACCGGCGACGAGGTTTTCATTGATAGAGGATTTGAAGATCGTATTGAATTGGGTATGACATTTGAAATATACGACTCCCATTCACAACTAAGGGAAGACGCCAATGGTAACATTCCTCGTGGCAAAGCAAGTATTGAAGTGGTAAAGGTGGGGAAGACAACTTCTACAGCAAAAATTACAAGATCCACTTCTAGTCAACCGATTGTCCGGGACAACATTATTGTCAACGCAATATACGATCCAGACTACATGTACTCATTCTTGGTTCATGGTGAATTCGATGCTGACGGTGATGGGCAGCCAGAGTCAAACAACCGATTTATCAAGGATCAAATCGAAAGGTGGGGCGGAAAGATCATCAATGACGAGGGCATGTTGCCTGGTGATTTGGATTTTCTCGTCTTGGGAATTTCACCAAAGGAGCCAACAGGAAGACCTCCAAAGGGTGCATCTGAAGCCATGATGGATGATTATGCAAGGAGAAAGCGAGCATTCCTCGACTACGAGCATCTGCTTGATCAGGCTCGTGCAGCGCAAGTTCCAGTATTAACTTCAAATCGATTTTTGGTTCTAACTGGCCAACGAGACAGATAAGGATGTTTGGCTGCTGACTCAGCCATGGCACGTGTACCTTCACCATTTGTTCAGTGGTCTCAATACCTCCCCCTAAGAGCGCTTGCTGCGGTCATCAGTTGTTTTCCAATTGACTTGAACATGCAAACTGCGGCGCGGCTTGGTGATGTTTATTATCATCTGGACAAACGAAGACGAAAGCGTGCCATTCAAAATATCCACGCGTGTTTCCCTGAATGGTCAAACGCGAAGGTCGCAAAACTTGCAAAGCAATCCATGGAACACATGTTCCAGCTCTTTATTGCAGAGGGAATACAAATGCCTTCCCTTGTTACACCTGACACACTGCATAAACATGTGCAATTTCACAATGTCGACAAAGTAACACGAAGACTTTCCAATAACGAGCCAGTGATTTTCATCACTGGGCATTGCGGAAACTGGGAACTTCTTGGGTATGCATTGTCTATTCTTGGATATCCAATCGCAGCTCTTGCAAGACCACTCGACAATCCTCTGATCAACGATTGGATTCTTGGTGTTCGTGAACGGTTTGGGCTACAGATTGTTACAAAATGGGGTGGAGTTTCCGTCATTCAAGATCTGATCTCGAGCAACACCAGCGTTGGATTCATCGCAGATCAAAATGCTGGTGGTCGAGGAATGTTTGTCCCGTTTTTTGGTCGGCTTGCATCCACATATAAGTCAATTGGATTGCTAGCAATGCGATATGAAATTCCGATCGCTGCCGTTCATGCAAAGCGTATTGGCGGGAGATTTCAATACGACATCTCGATTACTGACTATATAGAACCCAGCGATTGGTGTGATCAACCCGATCCATTGTTCTACATCACGGCTCGTTACAATAGAGCGATTGAACAAATGATCAAGGATGCTCCGGAGCAGTATTTATGGGTCCACCGTCGATGGAAAAGCAGACCACAACATGAGATTGAAAACAAACCGATGCCAAAAAAACTAATCCGTCAAATCGAATCCTTGCCATGGATCACTGACGAGGAGATTCATGCCCTTATGGGGGGATGATGCCACGACTATGACACTACGACTTGAAGGATATTCTGTGCTCATTGTCGACGACGATATCGATATCCTCGAATCGATGGAATTAGCTATGAGAGCCGAAGGAGCAGTCACTATTACTGCAGAGGATGGTACTGCGGCTGTGGCTGCATGTACAAGTGCCAACCCCGATGCAGTGATTCTTGACATGATGTTGCCAAAGAGATCAGGATTTCTCGTGTTGGAGGAGTTTGCGGCAATGGAAAGCCCCCCAATCGTAGTCATGGTCACAGCTAATCAGGGAAAACGACATATGGCGTATGCAAAATCACTTGGCGTTGCTGCATACTTGGTCAAGCCTGTTGGACTCGATCGATTGATCAATACCGTATCCTGCCTACTTCAAGATCAAAGCGAAGAACATGAGTAAGCAATTTGTCATCCAAGCGCGTACCGAAGGAAGTGATGGTCAGAGGGTTCCATTAGGAAGCAGATCTGAAATCATCGAATCTCTAGCACTCTGCAATACGATCGCCGAGATTGAAGGTGGGGATGATTTGTGGGGTCCTGGCATACGCATTGAATTACCCCCAGACACAGATCCAGTCACTCAAATGTTATTGGTCATCGTAGAAGATGAAATCGCCTGGCTACCCATCGTCAGACTTGCAAAAAAATTTGACTGGTCAGTGATGGACATTGAAACTGGGCGAGAACTGCAACCGTAGTGTTATCGCTGCATTGAACTCACAGCCAAGATCACTTCGTCAATTGGTGAGGTGAATTTCTGTGGACCGTGGTTGAAGCAAACATGGGTTACACCTTGGGCTGCGATTGCGGTGATGTACATCGATGCGGCATTTGTTGGTAAGCCAACAACTCTAATATTGCTTCCATTCTCAACGCACATACGAGCAGCTTTCGTTGCTCGATCGAAATCAGTGAATATCATGGCGGTGGGGATATCTTCTTCAAATGTAATCCAAGGAACGGGGCATGATCGACGACCACATTGGACAAAAAATAATGTTGGCAACGCTGCAACGTAATCCCAAACACGTTGCTTTGCTTGCTTCGTCCCCAATTGAAATAGTTGTTCAACAACTTGATCGAATGTTCGTTTTTCAATTCTGACCATGGTGGCCTCCTGCCTGTACTGTCTTTGACCATCCAAGTCAAAGCCCCCTTTTTGTGAGTAACAATTTGAAACAACATGAGGGCGAGGATCTTTAGGAACGCTCGGCTCGATGGATCGACTTCTCAAGACGCCTCCCCTGTGTTGTTTCGTCCAGTAATAACAATCCGTATGCACCCGAATCCCTTTCGGTGCTTCCGAAAATTTTGCCTACTCCCCGTCTTGGTGTGCTATGCGATGAATTCTTGGATTGTCATCAACCGCTCTTTTCGTTCTGTCAGCGATGGGCGACAAGCCAAGAGGGCTCTTGTATATGCATGTTTCGGATTCTGAAGTACTTGCTTGGCATCTCCTGATTCAACATTTTTCCCGTTTCGCATCACACAAATGTCGTCTGCAATTGAGGAGACCAACCCCAAGTCGTGTGAAATAAACAGCATGCTCATACCACGACGACTTTTTATTTCCATAAGTAGTTCTACTATTTTTTTCGAAGTCGTCGCATCTAGAGCGGTTGTGGGTTCGTCAGCGACTAAAAGGGACGGCTCCCCAACCAATGCCATGGCTATCATCACTCGCTGCCGCATGCCTCCTGAAAATTCATGGGGGTACGAGCCCAGCCGATCTCGATGTAACCCAACCTCTTCCATCGATTCCAATGTGAGGTTGCGAACATTTTTCTTTGATAAGGATCGATGGACACGGACAACCTCTTCGATTTGCTCACCGATCGTGAAAACAGGGTTGAGTGATGTCATCGGTTCCTGAAAAATCATTGCTATTTCACCACCACGAATGTGGCGTAGGTTTGATTGTGACATTCCACTGAGTTGCTTTTCGCCAAATATGATTTCACCTTGAACCTTTGAATATTTCGGCAACAAGCCAAGAATTGATAGAGCAGTGACACTCTTGCCGCTTCCGGATTCTCCAACAATCGCAAGCGTCTTTCCTTTTGGCACCGAACAACACATACGATCAACAACGATTTTTCCATGAAATGAAATACATAACTCTTTGATGTGAAGAATGTGCTTCATGATTTATCCATGCACATTCTTGGGGTCAGTAGCACGACGAACCGATTGTCCAAACCAATTCATTGCAACAAGGGTGATTGCAATGCAGGCACACGGCCACAAGAGCAACCACCATCGAGAATGAACCGGATTCAGTTGACTCAACCCGTCTGAAGCGAGATTGCCCCAACTCGGCAAGGGTTCCCGAATTCCAATTCCAAGGAAACTCAGAAAAGCCTCTGAAAGGATCGCTGCTGGGACGGTCAATGTTGTGTACACGATGATTGTGCCAAGGAGTGCGGGAAGTATGTGGTGAGTAAAAGTACGAAATGGACCAACCCCCATCACTCTGCAGGCCTCTATTGCAGGTCTTGAAATAATACTTCGTACTTGACCACGAATCACTCTCGAAACAGTCAGCCAACTCACAGCTCCAATTGCCACTAACAGTGCAGCGACATTGATCATCTCTTGAACCACCAAAGATGTGTTGGTTCCATGGGTCAAAGCGCTAACTGAAACTGCAATAAGTACAACAAGCATGATTGATGGCAGCCCATACAAAATATCAACGATCCTCATCATTGTGGCGTCAATTTTTCCACCACGATAGCCAGCAATTGTTCCCCACCCTGTTCCAACAATCACCGCAATACACGCTGCAAAGATCCCAACCCCAATGCTTATTGCTCCTCCGACAACACATCTTGAAAGAACATCTCTACCAAGCTGATCCGTTCCAAACCAAGAATACCAATTCTCCTCATTTTGTAATAATTGTATCTGTTCGAGTTGGATATCCGAATGCTTCCACCACGATGGAGGCATCAGAGCTGCTTGAACGTTCGTACGTTCAAAACGCCGACCGCTTCCATTGTCTTTCATTGCCCACACGAACAAAATCAAAGCTGCAATTACACCTATGATGAGGAATGGTTGGATTGTTGTGTTGTTTCGCGAGGAACTCGACACCATGTGTACATGGTAGAGGGATCACTCT
>Ga0066376_10005268_pt1 | contig 11028 bp, 6 predicted proteins | sample Knorr_S15_td_Bot_FD_77009 | JGI IMG/M metagenome (GOLD analysis project Ga0066376, IMG submission 77009) | Marine microbial communities from Southern Atlantic Ocean transect - Knorr_S15_td_Bottom_ad_5009_LV_A | ecosystem: Environmental > Aquatic > Marine > Oceanic | place: Southern Atlantic... | reverse complement strand
CTTCTCTCGACTTCTCTCGACAAGGATGTCGTGCTCATGGCTGCGCTGCACCTCCGCCGGCTGATTCTGGCTTCGATCTGTGGACTGCTGATGGGAGTGCTGGCCCCGCCGGCACCGGCCCAGGCTCCCGACGGGAGCGGCCAGCAACGGTTCCTGGAGAACCAGTTGCGGCCGTTGATCGCGCCCCAGTTCCAGACTCCGCCTGTCGAAGACCGCCTGCTGATTGATCATGGGGCGGTGCTGAGATCACTGACGGCCTGGTACGAAGACCACGGGATCAGCCTGCCGTTTCCCCAGGAATCGCGGGCGGTGCACTTCGCAGAAATCCGCCCCTGGGCCAGCCTCTCCTACGGCGAACTCCACCGCGGCTTCGTTCGCGGTCAACTGGGGTACCTGACCTTCAACGACGGAGACGCCTACGGGCCGCGGGCCCGCGAGCAGAGAATCCAGGGTCCCTACGTCGACCTGGCCTACTACGAATTCGACATCGATGCCGCCGCACGACGCTCAGGCATCGACGGGGCCGACGAGCTTTCCGCCGACTTCTCGATCGGTCGCCAGTATCTCTACCTCGGACGCGGAATCACCTTCGGACTCACCACCGATGCCGTCAGCCTCGATTGGTCGCACGGAGACTGGGCCGGGCTCGCCTTCGGCAGCCAGTCGATCGATCGCAACATCAGCACCAACGGCCTTCCCAATCCCCTCGCCTACCAGCTCGATCGCCGAAAGTTCTACGGCGGACAACTCGAATACCAGGGCTGGGATCGCCGTGAACTCTACAGCTACGTGATGGGACAGTTTGACAACTCGAGCCGACCGTTTGCCCAGGAAACGGCCTACGACTCGATCTACTGGGGTATCGGGACCACCGGGGAGGTGCTGTTTGGAGAGCCGGGCCAGGAAGTGGGAATCCAGAACCTCAGGTACCACTCGGAGTTCGTCATCCAGCGCGGAGCCCATCGGGACTTCGATATGAACGCTGACATCAAGGCCTGGGCGGTCGACGCCGGACTGGACTACTTCTGGACCACACCCATGAAGCCACGTGTCGGAGTCGGGTACGCTCGCGCCAGCGGTGACAAGACCAGCTTCGGCAGCCCGCTGCCCAATTCGAGTTTCAACGAATTCGGAACCACCGACGCCAGCTTCAACGGGTTCGGCTACCTGAATACCGGGCTCAGCTTCCAGCCATCGCTTTCGAACCTCGAGTTCGTTCGCTTCGCAGCCGCCCTGCGGCCCTTTGACGACTCGGACTCGCCGTCGTATCAGGGACTCGAAGTCGGCACCAGCGCCTTCCTCTACTGGCGCCCCGCACCCCAGGCCGGGATCAGCGACGTGAGGGCCAACCAGGGCGATGACTACCTCGGCCACGAATGGGATATGTACGTCAACTGGCGAATGTCCAGTGACCTGTTCCTGTTGGTCAACTACGGCATCTTCTTCCCTCACGAAGGCAGTTTCTCTCCCGGCAACGACCGCAGCCGCCAGTTCTTCACCGTCAACCTCAACTGGTTGCTGTAAGCACCCAGGCAGGAGCCCACCATGACGACCCGCACCTTCGGCCTGATGGCCCTCACCGCCTGCGGTCTGCTGGCCGTGACACTTGCCGCGGCGGCCCAGAATCCGCCACGTGAGGAACCCGATGTGAAGCTGCCTGCCAGCGTCGAAATCGCTCGCCAGCGGCAAGCTACCGTGGCCGATGCCTACCTCCTGGTCGCCCGCCTGGCCAGGACACAGGGCCGGATCGACGCCGAGACCGATGTCGACGGGATGGCCTTCGAAGAACTCAGGGCACTGCTCCTCGAGCAGGGACTGGTGGACGGTTCCTGGACATTCGACCCCGCCGCCGGACTCGAACGCGACACCCTGGCCTACATCGGAGCCAGTTACCTGGACATCAAGCCGGGCCTGTTGACATCGATCTTCGGCAAGACACGTCGTTACTCGTACCGCGAGATGCAGCACCGCCGCCTGATGGTCCAGGGCCAACCCCGACAGGTCGTCTCCGGCTCTGAACTCCTCAGCGTACTCACGCGGATTGCCGCGGAATTCGACCGTCGCGAGGGACCCACCCTTCAGGACGATCAGGGATAGCCCGCTCACCGATTCGCTCACAGCCGGCCCCGCCCACCAGGCCGATTCATTACGAGGTCACAGACCATGCTCACTGACCGCCGCCCGCAACACCCCCGATCCCGCCTCCAGGTCACCGGGATCGCCTTCGGACTGCTGCTGGCCGGGATCCTCGCCTCGACCACCACGCCCACTCCGATCGAAGCCCAGCAACCTGAAGCACCCGCACGGATGCCCGAGGGAGCCATAGCGCTGGTGATCGAAGTCGCACAGGTTGGCGGTGAGGTGAGTTACACTCGCCGAGTGGGCGAGCGGACCCGGGTCCGGACCGTGACGCGTGCCACAAAGCTGCAGGCCGGTGACACGCTGCACCTGGACGTCGGAGCCCGCTGCCTGCTGCTGTTCCGCAGCCCGCCCCCGGCCAATGCCAACCTGGCCCCCGCGGCCAACGTGATCCGAGTGGTGGCCTTCCGGCCCGAAGCACCCTCGACCCAAGGCGACGGGGTCGCGGCGGCGGTGCTGTTTCGAGGATATAGCGAGGCGTCGATCGCCGTGGCCTACCAGCACAACCAGGCTACCAACATCCAACTCGACATGCCCCAGGGAATCGCACGGGCCGGCGTCGTCCCCACCGCGGTCAAGCCACGCTTCCGCATTCGGACACCCAGAACGGTTGTCGCGGTCCGAGGCACCGAAATCCGCGAACTGGAGACCTCCATCGACCGAGGCGATATCCTCTCGATGGGAAGAACCGGCGTCGTCGCCTCCAACACCCGCTTCGGACTGCTTCGCTCGGCACAGGCCGAACAGGGAACACGCAAGACCAGCGGGCTCGACCGCCGCTCGGGTCGATTGGTCCGAGCCATCAACGACCTCATCGTTCGCACTCGACTCGTACTGGCCGGACCGCACAAGGGCCGGATCGAATACGACCAGGCCACTCGAGAAGCCCGCGATGTCTACGTCTTCGGCCAGGGTGACAAGCTGAAGAACGCAGGAAACCCCGCGTTCTGCAAGTTCCTCAACTCGGGTGGGTCGGGTGATTCCAACGCGACCGCTCCGCCGGTTATTTCGCAGCCGGGAGGATCTTCGGAAGGATCTCCGTAGGACAACTGAGAGTCTGCAGGCGATCCTCTGGCCGGGCCGCTGCGTGGAACTGGCCCACTCTCGGGCCGACTTGATCACGAGCAGGCCCGGTTGTGCGTCCGCTCGTGATATGCCGGGCTCCGCTCTGGCCAGAGATTGCCACGAATCCGTATGATGAGGCCTCGGTGACCGCGTACACGCGGTTCTTCGGGCCGAGGCGCGCTCGGTCGACGACGTGACGACTCCAGCACGGCCCACCGCCCACTGATCGACTCCAACGTGGCCACGCCCAGACACCTGCCCCGCCTCCCCCGAGTCGCGCTGCTCAGGCAAGTCCCTCCCACACTCGCCTGGGTCCTGAGTGCGATTGCGCTGGTGATCGCCTGGGGCCTCATCGATCCCGGCGACATGCGACAGCGGATGGACTGGTCGCTGGGCGACCGCTGGCTGGCCCAGCGAACGCCACCGGAACTCGACCCCGACATCGTGCTGGTGCTCGAAGACGACGTCGCGGCAGCCGAACTGGGCCAGACCAACGCACGGCACCGCCGCGCCCGAGCACTCAGACAACTCAGACGACTCGGAGCCCGGACCGTCGTGTTCGACTTCCTGTTGCTCGATGCCGGCAGCGACGTCTCGTTCTACCAGGATGAAGCACTCTACGACGGGCTGCCGACACGGCAACTGGTCCAGGACACCCTCAGGCGGATCTACTCCCACGACGAGTTCTACGACACCGAAGCGGATAGGGAATCTCTGCGGCAAGCCCGGCGCGCAACACGCTGCGAGCGGCTCTATACCGAGGACGCCCTGCAGAGAAGAGCCTTCGAAGTCCTGGCCGGCAGCGGTGACGATACGACCCGCATCGTACTCGCCTCCCACTTCCGCCATGCCCCGGTCCTCGACCAGCAACAAGTCCAGAGCCTGATCGATGAACTGACTCAGAATCCGTGGCACACCGATACCACCACGCTGGCCAGATCGAGCAACGTCTCCCGCACCACGCTCGCCAACCACTTCGAATTCGTCGTCGCCGAAGCAGCACACCGGATCGTCCATCGCGACCGGGCGACGGCACTCGAAGTCGTCGCCGCCAACGCGCAGCTTATGGCCGACCCGCTGCGACGCGCGCTCGACAAGACCAAGCCCGTGCTGCTCGAAGCACTCGACCGCAGTACCTTCGAAACCAACGTGCCCCAGGACCAGGTCGTCCCGACCCTCGACCAACTCGAATTGCCGCGGTGGCAATTCACCGAGCACACGATCCTGGCCTTCAGCGACGGCGACCTGCAACGCGACTTCGTGCTCAGAAGGCTGCTGACCTCCCAGGCGTTCACCATCACCGGGAACTCCAGAGACGACACGCTGCGGGCCCGCAGGATGGTCCACCAGGCGGTCGCCGCATTCCGGCTGCACACCACGTCCCAGGACTCGCTCAACTCGCCCGCGCCCCAAACAACAGGCCAGGCGGCTCGAATCGACGCCCCTGTGCCCGATCAGGAACTGATCATCAACTGGCCGCTGCACGGCCGGAGTTCCTGGGGCGAACAACTCGACCGCAGCCGGAAGAACGCCGATGACCTCGATGCTCACTCGCAGGTCGTACGAGTCTCGGACCTGCTGCAGCTGGCCCAATCGGACCGCGAGATCCATGCAACGCGGTACGAGATCCGACTGCGAGCCATTCGCCTGATCGCGGCCCTCGGAATCGACTCGCCGATTCCCGACCAGGTCCGCGAACTCGAAACGGCACTCGAATCGGCGGTCAGCGGTCAGTCGAGTACCGAGCAACTGGCCGCGAAACACTCGGCCATCGAGCTCTCGATCCGGGCACTCCTGGCCGATGAGGACCTCGGAAAACCACCCGACCTCGCTGCCGCAGTACCCGCCGCTTGGACCACGCGGCTGACGCGGTTGCTCGACACCGAGCTCCCCGCCGGGATCCAGGCCCGCCAGGACCTCCAGGACCGGCTCGGCAAACAGCTCGCCGACAAGCTCTGCCTGGTCGGCCAGGTCAAGACCGGCCTCGTCGATCTCCACAACACCCCCATCGGGCGATTGCCCGGCGTGCTGATCAACGCAGCAGCCGTCAACACTCTGCTGAGCGACAACGCGCTGGCCGCGCAGTCACTGTTGTCGACACTGCTGGTGACGATCGCCGTGATGCTGGCCGCCGCGTTGCTGTTCGCCAAGCTCGATGTCGTCCCCGCCACCGCCTCGCTGATCCCGCTGCTGTTGGTCATCGGCTGGGTGCATCACGGCCTGCTGGCATGGACCAACACCATCACCCAGCCGGTGCTCCCGCTGTTGGGGGTCGTCGCCTGTTTCTCGGCGGTCACCATCCGCAAGTGGTGGCACGACAACCTCGCCCGACGCAAGGTGCGGCGGGCCTTCGAATTCTACCTGCACCCGGCGGTGGTCCAGCAGGTGGCCGAACATCCCGATGCCCTGCAACTGGGCGGAGCGGCCACCGACATCTCGATCCTGTTCTCCGACATCCGCGGATTCACCACCATCGCCGAACGCCTGCCCGACGACCAGTTGACTTCGCTGCTCAACGAGTACCTGACGGCGATGACCGAGGTGGTCTTCGAAAACAACGGCACCGTCGACAAGTACATCGGTGATGCGATCATGGCCTTCTTCGGAGCTCCGATCGAAAGTGACACGCACCCGCTGGAGGCCTGCCGCACCGCGATCCGAATGTCGCAACGGCTCGTGGGACTCAGACAGCAGTGGCGAGACCGCGGGCTGCCATTGATCAAGATCGGAATCGGCATCAACTCAGATACCGTCCGCATCGGCAACTTCGGCTCCAACCTGCGGTTCGACTACACCATCATCGGTGACGGGGTCAACCTGGCCTCCCGGCTCGAAGGAGCCAACAAGCAGTACGGCACCGAGATGTTGATCAGCGCGAGTACCTGGGAGCGGGTCCGCGACGAACTGGTCGCACGCGAGCTGGACCTGATCCAGGTCAAGGGTCGGCGGCAACCGACACGGATTTTCGAATTGATGGGCGAACGATCCGCCTCCGATGAATTGCTCGAACGTGTTGCCAAATTCGACGAGGCGGTGACAATGTACCGCGATCAACAGTTCGCAGAGGCACTGGCCGTGTTCACCTCACTCGACGAATCCGACGCAACCGACCAGCCGGCTCGGATCTATGTCCAGCGGTGCCGCAGCCTGATCGAAACGCCCCCGGCTCCCGACTGGGACGGCGTGTACGTCATGACCAGCAAGTGAGTTTTCGAGAAACTTCGAGAGGATCGATGACCGAATCCTCGGACTCGAGCTGGCTGCCGATGGACACCTTTGACGAGTTGCCCGATGACGCACTCTCTGTGCTCGAGGACTGCCTCGAGGAGCGGGAATTCGCCGAGGGGGATCACCTGATTCGGCAGGGGGAGATCGGCGAAGAGATGTTCGTGATTACCTCGGGTCACGCGATGGTGATGACCGAGGACGACGAGGGTCAGCGTTACGCGATCGCGCGGACCGGACCCGGCGATGTGCTCGGCGAAATGGCACTCCTCGCCCGCGAACCCCGCACCGCCGACGCCATCGCCCAGGAACCGGTGGTCGCGCAGGTCCTCTCCGCATCGGCCTTTCATTCGCTGATCGAGACCTACCCCGAGTTCAGCCGCTTCCTGACCCGACTGATGGCCACCCGCGTCGGCGGCAAGGAACGTGACGTGCTGGTCGGTCGTGACATGCACGGCCACCACATCACCCGACGGCTCGGTCGAGGCGGGATGGCGGTCGTGTACCAGGCGATCGATCCCGCAGGAGACACCGTGGCGCTGAAGATGCTCAGCCACCGGCTGGTCTGCGACCAGCACTCGCGAGACCTCTTCCAGCGTGAAGCCGACATCATCGAGACGTTCGATCATCCGAACATCGTCAACATGCTCGGCCGCTTCGAGATGTTCTACACCTACTTCATCATCGTCGAGTACATCGACGGAATGAGCCTCTACGAGTTGATCCGCATCAACGGCCCGTTGCCCGAAGCCGACGTCCGGGCCATCCTGGGACAACTCGTCACGGCGCTCGACTACGCACATCGCTCGGAGATCATCCACCGCGACATCAAGCCGGGCAACGTGATGCTCGGCCGCGACGGGCAGGTGAAGCTGATGGACTTCGGCCTGGCCAAGCCGACCGGAACCAGCTCGGACACCGACCGACTGCTGGTCGGCACGCCGGGATACATCGCGCCGGAGTTGTTCGAAGGGAACCAGCCGGGACCCGAAAACGACCTGTTCGCAATGGGCTGCCTGGCAGTCGAATTGCTGGTCGGAGGCAAGCTGTTCGGACAGAAGACGATCGCCGACTTCATCGAGACGGTCCGCGAGTGGAGGGGGTGGGATCGAAAAACGCTGGGCTTCGAGATCGGAGAGGACCTGGCGGAGGTGATCAGGGGCTGGCTCGAGCCGTTGCCCGAAAACCGGATCGGGTCGCTGGAATTGGTCAGCCCATGGGCGGCTGGGGTCGAACTGCCCCTTGACGCTGAGATCATTGATTTCGCCGATCAGCCTGACGACGCAACCGGTTCGTCCGAATCCTCGGACCTCGATCCCACCTGGCTCGCCGACGAAGAGGCGGACTCGACCGAGACGATCTAGCCCGCCTCGACCGCAGCCCTTACCAATCCGCTCACCTCCTGCTCGCTCGCCGAATCGGCTCGGTAGCCGATCACCTCCGAGAGCGTCGAGAAGCGGTTCACTCCGGTGCTGAGCTCGATGTCGTCAGCGCTGAACTGGGCGGGGTGCCGGTAGCCGGCGGCCAGAGACAACGTGATCATCTCCTTGCGGAACCCCTTGACGTAGGCCGAGAGTCGCTTGGCCTTGTTGTCGATGTTCAACCCCGCCTGCAACCAGCGACTCTGAGTCGCCACGCCGGCGGGGCATCCGCCGGTGTGACACTTCTGGGCCTGGATGCAGCCGATCGCCAGCATCGCCTCCCGTGCCACCTGGATCACGTCGCACCCCAGCGCCAGGGCGACGATCGCACGGTCCGGAAACCCCAGCTTGCTGCTGCCGATCCAGGTGATCCGTTGCGAGAGTCCCGCCTGCTGGAAGATCGGGTAGACGCGGCCGAACCCCACCTTGAACGGCAGAGCCACGTGGTCGGCAAACGTCAGCGGAGCCGCACCGGTACCACCCTCGGCCCCGTCGATCGAAATGAAATCCGGACCCTCGTTGCGGTCGCCCATCCGCAGTGCCAACTCCTCCCAGAACTGAATCTGACCGACCGCACTCTTGATCCCCACCGGCAAACCGGTCCGCTCGGCCAGGCTCTCGATGAAGTCGATCATCTCATCGGTCGTGCGGAACTCCGAATGAGCGTTCGGCGAAATGCAGTCCTCGCCAACGGGTATCCCCCGGCTCCTGGCGATTTCAACGGTGACCTTCGAGCCGGGCAGGATCCCCCCCTTACCCGGCTTGGCTCCTTGCGAAAGCTTGATTTCGATGGCGCGGACAGAAGGACAACTCTCGACCTGCTCGGCCAGCCGATCGATGCAGAAGCGGCCCGAGTCGTCCCGGGCTCCAAAGTAACCGGTCCCCAGCTGCCAGATCACGTCGGCACCCAGCTGGTGATACGGACTGACACCCCCCTCGCCGGAATTGTGATAGCAGCCCGCCGCCAGGGCACCCTTGTTCAGAGCCGAGATGGCTCGGGATCCCAGCGAGCCGAAGGACATGGCCGAGATATTCAGGATCGAGCCGGGGCGGAAGGGCCGCCGGCGGCCGTGGAATTCTCCGATGACCTTCAGAGACGGACACCACGACAGGTCGCCGCCGGGATGCTCGATCGACGACTCGGGCATCGGGAACGCCGAGTGCTTGATCACCGGGTAGCCAATCTCGTAGATCTGCTCGCTGGTCCCAAAGCCGAACGTGTTGTTCTGACCCTTCGATGTCGCGTAGATCCACCGTCGCTCATCACGACTGAAAGGAAGCTCCTCCTTGTCCTGGGCGATGAAGTACTGACGGATTTCCGGACCGATCGACTCGAAAAAATACCTCAGGTGACCCAGCACCGGGAAGTTGTGAGTGATCGCACGCTGCGTCTGCAACACGTCGCGGATCGCAATCGCGACGATCACTGCCGAGACGACTCCGACGAGAGTCCACACCGGATGAGCCGCCATCGCCTCCACGCTCGCTCCTCCTCACTCCGCCCTCGGCCGCCGGCGGCCTGATCCGCCCCGGATGCCACCGCACAGGGGAAGCAGCATACCGCCTCGACGCGTTAGCGGAACAGCCGCAGACCGGGCAGCAATCCGCCCAGCCCGGTCCGGCCGTCGCTGCGGTACTCGCCGCCACCACCCTGCAGGCGACGACCGTGAGACCACCTCAGCCGCACGCGGGTCCAGCGAGGTGCATAGTCCCAGCCCCAGGTGCCCTCGCGACGCACATCACGACCGTCACCACCGCTGACCGCTCCACCTCCCACATAGTACCCCCGGTGTCGGGGTCCGATGGACAGCCGCGCCCAGGGAGCTACCTTGTGAGGGTGTCCGGCTCGAGCCGACTGCGAACTGCTCGACTCCTTTGCGGCGGACCCGGCCACAGACACAGGTCCCCCGACCAGCATCAGCCCGGTCGCGACGACCAGCCCCCAACATCTCTGACTGCTCTCGATCTGCATCTTCACCTCCCCCTGTTTCGAAGACGACCGTACGCTCCCCCGCCCCCTCTCAGCGCCCCCTCGGCTATCCCTCGGGATTCCTCAGGAACTTGATGTACGGCAACCTCACCGTGTCGACGATCACCTGGTCGGCCCGAGCGACTCCAGCGGGTGGTTCGAAACCGGCACTGCCCGCGGCGGTGACCACATCGTCCTGGTCGACCCCGTCACCACTGACACCCAGCCCGCCGACCAGCTGGCCGTTGATGTAGAGCGGAGCACTCCCGGGAAAGAAGACCACTCCGTTCTGGTTCTCGATCTGGTCGAGGTCGTGGAAGTTGGTTCCCGGGAAGAAGGCGTCGTAACCCAGGACCGATCCGTTGAGCGGATCGATGGTGGCGTCGAACGAGCCGACCGTGGCCCCGAGTGCACCGGAGTTGAGGCCGGTGTCGGGATCAATCGCCTGGTTGGTGAGGATCGAAAAGACCCCGGCACCGGCACCATCGATCCCGTCGGGAAACCGCGGCTCGGCCAGGAATCGCAGTGTCCGGCTTGTGAAGGCGGTCCCGGCCGCAACGCCGGGGACCTGGTCGACTGGCTGCAGAGTCCCCGCGTCGGCGTAGTAGGACATGTTGCGGGCCTTGGCGACGGCGACGTCGATCGAGAACACCGTGGCGTCGTCCATCCGGTGCAGGCCCAGCACGTTGCCCGAGGTATCGGTCACGGCGATCACCATCCGGGTGCGACTGCTCGCGGGCAGCCGGACCGCCGCCCGGGTCCGGTTCGCCTGCTCGCGGGCCGCGGCGATGATCTCCTCGACCACCGCGGAGCTCAGCAGCGGGTCGGTGGCTGATGTCATCGATACCACCAGGTCACCCTGCGACACCGGCAGGCCGGATCGAGTCAGTGTGCCCACCGCATCCAGGGGCTGGTTGGATCCGATCGATGGACCCGAGCCGGATGCCTGGCCGGCTCGTACCAGCCGCCTGACACCCTCGCGGCCGGCAATCGGTCCGTAGATCTGCAGCTGGATGCCGACCAGATCGAGTCGGCCGAAGGGAAGATCGAGTTCGGTGACCGGCGGGATGCCCGAAATGTCTCCCGACGGGAAACTCGCACCACGACTGCCCCCCGCCGCGGCAAACGCCATGTACTCGCTCTCGAGCACGCAGGGGGCATTGACCGGGTCGCGGGACGACCCGCAGCGTGACGTTGCACCGAACCCCT
>Ga0066376_10005267_pt1 | contig 11030 bp, 9 predicted proteins | sample Knorr_S15_td_Bot_FD_77009 | JGI IMG/M metagenome (GOLD analysis project Ga0066376, IMG submission 77009) | Marine microbial communities from Southern Atlantic Ocean transect - Knorr_S15_td_Bottom_ad_5009_LV_A | ecosystem: Environmental > Aquatic > Marine > Oceanic | place: Southern Atlantic... | reverse complement strand
GTTGACCGAGGTCGCGGAAAATGCGGTGAGCCTGGATTTTCTCGAGGCCCGGCCGTTCATCTCGCAAATTCGGATCGCCATGTTCGATGCGCCGATGATCGACGATATCAAGGAACCTCTTCTCCGGGCATACCGGGCATTGACCGGCGACGCCGGCATGTTGGTAGCGGTTCGTTCGTCTTCGTTGATGGAAGACACGGAAGGGGCGTCCTTTGCCGGCCAGTTTCAGACCTATCTAGGCATCAAAAACGAAAAAGATTTTCTGACCACGGTGCATGCCTGTTGGGGCGCGTTGTGGTCGTCGCGGGCGCTTCGTTACATGGCCGGAAAGAACATCAAGGCCATCGATACGGCGATGTCGGTCCTGGTGCAGCCGTTGGTTCTGGCCATCGCGTCCGGCGGTGGGATATCCAAAACCGCCGACGGCGGCATGTCGGTGACGGCGACCTGGGGACTTGGCGAGTCCATTGCCCAGGGTGAAATCGTACCTGACCGCTATGACCTAAACGAAGACGGAAAACTCGTGGATATGATGGTCGGGCGCAAAGGCCACACTATCCATTGCGCCCACCACGCTGCCCCGGTCACGAAAGCGGTTGTTGGGGACCAGGTGTCGACGCCATGCCTGAACGAAACGCAAGCCGAGGTATTGGCCACCATGATGAAAAAGGCGGAAGACTTGAAGGGCGGACCCGTCGAAATCGAATGGGCGATGGATGAGGCCGGGATCAAGATGCTGCAAGCCCGTCCGCTGCACTTTGAACCGGCGCCGGTGCCGGATCAAAATTGGGAACGCCATCCCGGCATCAAGGGGCAAGGGGCCGGTGTCGGCTGGGGGACGGGCCGAGCCTGCGTTATCAATTGTGAATGTGAACTCGGTCGCGTCGCGCCGGGCGATATTCTGGTGACGAAAGTCGCCGGACCGGCCTTGAGCCAGGTGCTGCCTAAGGTCGCCGGCGTCGTCGCCGAACTTGGCGGCAGCACCACGCATTTAGCATCGTTGGCGCGGGAGCGCGGTATCCCCATGGTCCTGGGCGTGCTTGACGCCACCACTAAAATTCCGGATGGCGGCCAAGTCGCCGTTGACGGGGTCAACGGTGTGGTTCGCTGGCTTCCCGCCTGATTTAAAAAATTCTAATTGTCTGCCACGTTTTTACGCAGTGTTTCGACAAACGCATTGGTGATCTGCGAACGGGTTTGCGCGGCCGGAAAAAGCAATCCGTATTCGTAGCGAATTTGCGGCGAAAAGGGTTTGGAAATAACCTGCTCGCCATAGGCCGAGGCAATGAAGGAATGAACGATCGAAACGCCCAATCCCTTGGCCACCAAGTTTGTCGCCAACAAGGTAGAGGGTGCCTCGACGCTGAGGATGCGGTGTATTCCCAACCGTCCGAACAATTCGTCGGTCTGATAGCGCAGCAGGGAGCCGGAATTCATCGAAACAAAAGGAAGACCCGCCAGGTCTTCGGCGACGATTTCGGATTTTTTGGCGAGGGGATGGCCCTTGGGCAGGACGCACACTCCATTGGCGGTAAAAAGCGGTTCCACATCAATGCCTTGCTGGTTGATCGGCAATGTAGCGACGCCGAAATCGAAATGCGCGCTTTCCACCCCTTCCTCGACATCCAGCCGGGTTCCCATTTCCACCGAAATCTTGATTTTCCTGAACCGATTGTTGATGTCTACGATGGTGTTCGGCAGCAGGCCGTACGCCAGGGCCGGCATGGCGATAATCCTCAGCGCGCCGGTCTTGAGCGTGCGAATGTCGCGCGCGGTGGCCGTGATCTGGTCAATGCTGGACAGCAGTTTTTTTACTACGTCGTAGAAATGCTGGCCTTCGGGGGTGATCCGCAATCTACCGTGACGGCGGTCGAAAATGTTAAGGCCGAGTTCGCTTTCCAATTGGGTAATCAGGCGGCTGACCGCCGATTGGGTCAGGCCAAGCAGATCCGCCGCCTGGGTCGTGGTCCCACTGACGACAACGGCCCGAAGGGCTTCGAGTTGCCTAAGTTTCAGCCTAAGCTTCATGTAGGCGTTCCCAAGGACGGCTTGGCGTAATCGGCGTTCAATTGTTATGCGATACTAGCATATTAGAAGGCTTATTTTGAATTTTATTTCATACACTGGAGCTTTTAGCATGACAATCTGAGAGCCGCACCTTTGGATGGCCAGGGTGGGCGAGTATAGTTGCTGCACCTAAAAGACCGCCATAAGAAAGATAAAAATGAATGTTGGGGAGTCAAAAACTACGATGAAACGGATCAACGTCGGCATCATCGGAACCGGCTGGTGTGGCGGCATCCGCGCCAACACTTGCGCCAACAGTGCGCTGGTGGATGAATTGCATATCGCCGAAATCAACGCCGAGCGTCTTGACGAAGTCGCCAAGGAAACAGGGCCAAAGATGACGACGACGGATTACACGGAACTCTTGGCCAACGACGGCATCGACGCATTAATTATCTCTGCGACTCCGGAGACGACCCACTTTCCCATGGCCCGGGAATGCCTTAAGGCGGGCAAGCACCTTTTTCTGGAAAAGCCGATGTCCTTGACGTTGAAGGAAGCCGACGAACTGGTCGATCTGGCCCGCGGCAACAACCTGAAATTCACCATTGGTTACTCGCAACGTTTCAATCCGAAATTCGCCTATGTGAAAAAGAGCTTCGCCGACGGCACCCTGGGCGACCCCGTCAGCGCCCTGGTCAGCCGCCACATCAGTCGCAATCTCGGCAACAAGATCGGCGGCCGGATCAAGCTTTCGCCCGCCGCCATGGAGGCGACCCATGACCTGGATTTCGTTCTTTGGTGTTTGGAACCGGCGAAGCCGATCCGCGTTTACGCCCAGGCGGTGAACAAGGTGATGCGGCCGACCCACGGGGTCGAGGATTGCATGTGGATTATCGTGACCATGGACGATGGTTCGGTTGTCACCGTCGGCGCCGGCTGGATACTGCCCCCCGCGTATCCAAATTTCTCGACGACAATGATTGAAATTGTCGGCACCAAGGGGGCACTGATGATCGACGACAGCCACAAGGACGTCATGTTGACGACCATGGACGGCGGCATTGTCCATCCCATGTCGACCATGCCCGGCGAACAGGTGGACCACGTTTTTGCTGGTCCCATGCACAACGAAACGATTCATTTTCTTGAAGCCGTGGCGTATGACCGGCCAGTGATGGTGACGCCCGAACAGGCCCGCAAGGTGATGGAGGTCTACATGGCGGCGGACCTGTCGGCGGAGAGGAATCAACCGGTTCCTTTGCCCATGAACGCCCGGGATATGACCGAGGCGGCTCCGGTATAAATCGAGAATTTTAAAAGAACCGAAAAACCAATCGCCTTAAAAGGGAAAGCAACACGTGAATCCGTCGAAGGAAAGCATTGGAAATAATGAGGGGCCGACGCGCCGGTTCAACTTCAATACCGTTTTCGGCCTGGTATTCTTCTTTCTTTCCGTCGTTCTTTTCTTCATTATTCCCGATCAAATCGAAAAGCCGTTATTCGTTTTGGATGAAAACGAAAACGCCCTCGAACCGAGTCTTTTCCCGCGACTGGTCGCCGCCGGATTCGGCGGGCTCGGCCTGTGGCTTGTTTTCATAAGCTTTTCCATTCGGGAAGAAAACAAACTAAGGAACCTGGACAGGCAGGCCATCGCCAATGTTTTGGTGACCTTGCTGGTCATGGCCTTGTACACCCCGTTGTTGATGCAGGTCGGCTTTGTGGTTGCCAGCGCCCTTGTCATTGCGGCGCTGTCGACGTTCTTCGGCAATAAAAGTTATGGCGTGACGGCGGTGGTCAGTATCGCCGTCCCTATCTCGATTTTCTTCGTCTTCACGAAATTCCTGGCGACGTATCTTCCGCCATTTCCAATCGATACGCCGCTGACCCGGCTTTATATCCTTTAATAAATTAAAAGATTGCCGGTAGGGGGAGCGGGCAAACGATGTGGGAAAGTTTCTTACTGGGCGCGGAAATGGCCATGCGCTGGGACACCTTCGCGATCATGAGCGTCGGTTTGTTGCTGGGCATGTTCGTCGGCGCCCTGCCCGGGTTCACCACCGTCATGGCGATGGCCATTCTTCTGCCGCTTTCGTTCTTTCTCGAACCGCTGATCGGCATTCCGTTCCTGCTTGGCGTTTATAAGGGCGGCATCTACGGCGGCAGCATCCCGGCCATTCTGGTGGCCATGCCGGGAACCGGCGCGGCGGTGGCGACAACCTTCGACGGCCCCGCCCTAACCAAGAAGGGAAAAGCCAGGAAGGCCCTTGAAATGGCCCTTTATTCCTCGGTCTTCGGCGACCTTTCCAGCGATATCGTTACCATTATGTTCATCGGTCCGATCGCCCTGGTCGCCCTCAAGATCGGACCGCCGGAATTGATGGCGATTCTGTTTCTGGCATTGATTGTTATTTCCGCGACGTCTTCGGGGGTTTTCGTCAAGGGGCTTCTGATGATGGTTGTCGGCCTGTTTTTCGGCATGGTCGGCCAGGACCCGATAGGGGCGTTGTCGCGCTTTACCTTCGATATCTTCGCCTTCCGCGCCGGCATCCCGCTTTTGCCCATGCTGATCGGCGTTTATGCACTTCCGGAAATTCTGAACGCCATCGAAAACAAAGCCACCGACATGATCAGGCAGACCATCAATTCCAGGGAAGGAGGGGCGTTGACCTTCCAGGAATTCCGCAGTTGTTTTCGGACCATATGCCGGTCAACCGTGATCGGCACGGTGATCGGCATGATACCCGGGATCGGCCAAGTGGTCGCCGCCTTCATGGGTTATGCGGCGGCCAAGAACGCCTCGAAAACGCCGGAGGAATTCGGCAAGGGCAAACTGGAAGGGGTGGCCGCGGCCGAAGCCGCCAACAACGCTGTCAATGGGCCGACCATGGTTCCGCTCCTGACATTGGGCATTCCGGGCGACAACATCACCGTCATCCTGATCGGCGCCTTCATCGCCCAGGGGCTGCGCCCCGGGCCCCAATTGATGGCGGAACAAGGGCCCCTGGTCTTTGCCATCCTGGTGGCCATGGTTTGCGCCAACGTTCTTTTCCTGATTATCGGCTATTTCGCCATTCCCCTGTTTGCCAAGGTTGTGAGCATAAGAAAATCGATTCTGCTGCCGCTGACCGTGGTGTTCGCCTTCGCCGGATCGTACGTGCCGCGTTCGGATCCTTTCGACCTGTTTGTTCTGGTTGGCTTCGGCGCCTTCGGATATATCGCAAAGAAGCTGAAATTCGATGTGACGCCTATGGTCATGGCCTTTATTTTGGGCACGGAACTGGAATATTCCTTCGGCCAAACGCTGATCCTGGCGCAGGGAAACCTGGCCCATTACATCTTCTTCGAGCGCCCCATCACCGCCGCCATTGTCCTTGGAACTCCGTTGATCACCTATCTGCTGTGGCGAAGAAGCTCGCGTTTGCGCCGAGAAGTGGCCGCGAAGCTTTCCGATGAAAATTCGTCATAGAATAAGCTGGATTACGAATTTTCTTTCATAGCCCATTCTCCTTAATATTTCCGTTAATCAAGAATAAAAATTAACTCGTTTTAAACAGACAATAATCCAGGGAGATTTCACGATGACGATCCGTAAGATTACGTTGATGTTTTTTGGGGCGGCCCTTGTCTTGGGACTAGGCGCCGGCAGCGTCAAAGCTGAATTCCCTGATAAACCAATCACCCTCATCCTGCCGTTGGGGGCTGGCGGGTCTCATGACCGCAATGCCCGCGTATTCACAAGCACCCTTCCCACCTATCTGGGCAACGCCATGATCGTCAAACTGATGCCCGGCGCCAGCGGTCAGACCGGCACAGCCGCCGCCGCCCGCGCCAAGCCCGACGGCTACACGCTTCTGTTCACCCACAATTATTACGACCAGCTGCAGCAGCACGTTAAGAAGCTTCCCTACGACACCAACAAGGACTTTGTCTCGGTCGCGCAATTAAATTCCAATGACGCTTCGTTGATCGTCCGCGCCGACAGCCCGTTTAAGACGTTGAAGGATCTGGTCGATTACGCCAAGGCCAATCCGGGCAAGCTGAAATTCGCCCACAGTGGCGTCTGGGGCGCCGTTCACGTGCCCGCCATTCGGCTCTTCAAGGAGGCCGGTATCAAGGTGACCATGGTCCCGTACAAGGGCGGCGGACCCTCCATGCGGGGGTTTCTGGCCGCCGAAGCCGATTTCACCATGCAGTTCCCATCGACGATTCTTGGCCAGGGTGACAGGGTGCGCGTTCTTGCCAGCGGCTCGAAAGGGCTGTTCAAGGGGGTCCCGTCCTTTGGCGAATCGGGGTATTCCACTGACCTTGGATCCATGCGCCGCATCATCATGGCGCCCAAGGGAATTCCCGCCGACCGGCTGAAAAAGATCCAAGACGCCCTGGTCAAGCTACAGAGCGACAAGACTTACAAAAAGCTGATCAAAGCCATCGGCGAAAACCTGAATTTCATCAACGGGCCGGAATACGATAAGCTCCGTCCCGGACAGAGCGACACTTACAAGAAACTGATCAAAAGTTTGATGAATTAACGCCCAGCTTTCACTTACCTTGAATGGCATCCCCATAACCGGGGATGCCTTTTTTTATTTCCGCCGGTTCAGTCGTCCACGGGCGGCCACAACCGCTTTCCAACGCTGGGGGATCCCGGTGCGTGGATGGTGTAGGTGATGATCTTGTTGGTCCATTCGCTATCATCAAGGGCCAGGGATTCATGGTTCTGGAAATGCCGCTGACGGGCGTCCAGCGAGGTGAACTCATACATAACGGAGTGCTTTGCCCAGCCGGCGATCGACACCAGCTTGCGCGTCGCGATGCAGCCGGGCATGCGCGACATATGGGGAAGCCGGTATTGCGCATACCATGCCGCCAGATCGTACTCGTCTTCAACGGTTCGGGTCCGGAAGCTTCCCATTTGGATGACCGGGCCAGGCATCGTCCCCGCGGGGCGCGCCTCATATTCGGGGCCGGCGACGAATTCTTCCTGGACAAAAATGCAGGACCTTGTTCCGGTGCGGCGCGCCAGCATGCTTTTCGCCGGTTCAATAAGGTTGGCTTCCCATTCGTCGATCCGGGGATCGGCAAAAACATGCGGAGACGTTGCGCCGGCTAGAATTAGAAACTGAGTGCCAGTCCCCAGGCCGTCTTCCTCGGCGCGGGCCAAACGGTCATGGATGGCCTGCATCCGCTCTCCGCCGCCAGTAATTTCGTAATGCGCCACCCAGGCGATGCCCGGCCGCCGCATAATTTCCGGCAGGTGTTTGCCGTGCAGCCAATCCAGGTAGGTGTCCCGGTTTTCTTCGTTGCCGGTGGGGGCTAAATCATACCAAGTCGCCCAGAGTCCATTATCCATTTCTCACTCTCCATCAAAGTAACCACGGTGTTATAATTCGTCCCGTTTATTCCTGGGACGGAAAAAATAGATGGACCCTAGGTCCAGCCAAAATTCATAATTGACTTAATACCATGTCGTTTCCGAATATGATCGCGGCGTGGAAGGATTGTATTCTATTTTCGAAGGCATCCCTTGCCCCTCCATTGTTGCCGCCTACAGGAGAAAACCATGTCTCTAATCCCCATTGTTACCGACGAAGAAGCGTCCCCGGAACAGGCGGTGCTGTTCAAGCACTGTACGAAAATGCTGGGTCGCGTCGCCAATGCGCTTCGCGTCGCCGCGCATACCCCGAAAGTCGCGCAAGCCTTGTTGGGCTTCATGATACCGGCCCTTCGCGAGGAGGTCTCGGGCGTCCTCAGCGTCCGCATTAAGGCGCTGGCCATTCTCAAGACGTCGATGCTGAACGGTTGTGGTTACTGCATCGGTCACAACACCCAACTCGGTCGGGCGGTTGGGTTCTCCGACGACCAGATCGAGGCGTTGGAAGGGGACTATCTTGGCTCGGACCAGTTCGCGGCGGACGAGAAGGCGGCCATTGCCTGGGCCGAATGCCTGACACTCATGACCTACCGCAAAAAGCCGGAGGTCATGGAGGAACTGAAAAAGCATTTCACCAACGAACAGATCGTCGAGATCACGATGGTCTCGGGCTTCTTCAATTTCTGGAACCGCTTTACCGATGGCCTGCAAGTGGACATCGAGGCCAAGGAACAGGTCGGGTTGATCCGGAAATCGAAAAAAATAGATTTGAACGACTACCTCGCCTACATGCAAAGTACTTGGTGGAATGATGACCGAACCGCCTCGGAGAGGACCGCAACCGCCGCCGAAACATAGATAGGTGAGGTCATTCCGGAGGGGAAAGAATTTCTTAATCCTGATGTGTCCCGGACACCGGCCAGATTACTCAAAACAAAGAAAGAACAAGAACGCGGCCAACCGGCCGGAGGCTAATGCTGTAAAATTATCTTCATGCTGTCGGTGCTGGAAGATTCCAGGGTGCCCAGGGCCTTGCTCAAATCGTCGAGCGGCATTTCGTGGCTGATCAACGGCTGCAGCTCGACCGCTCCTTTTTTCACCAGGTCAATGCTGGACGGATAATCATCACCCTTGGCGGCCCGGGCATTGATGATCAATAGCTCTTTGTAATAGAGTTGATAGAAGGGAAGCTTTCCTTCGGTTTCCGTATAAGTGCCAAAATTCAGGATGCGCCCGCCAATGCGGGCCAGTTCGATCGCAAGAGCCAAGGTGGCGACCCGGCCCGCGCATTCGATGACCAGATCCGCGCCCCGGCCATCGGTCAGGTCGAGAACGTGGGACTTGAGGGCGTCGCCGGGCGCAAACGTGGCATCGGCGCCAAGGGATTCGGCGAGATCCCGCTTCCAGGCGCTTCTGGTGATGCCGATGATGGGGCTTGCCCCACTCTCCTTGGCCAGTTGAACATGAAGCTGTCCGGTGACCCCCAGCCCGATCACCACAACCGATTCGCCAGGGGTGGCGGGTCCCAGTTGTTGGGCATGAACACACGTCGTCAAAACCTGAAGCAACGACGCTTCCTTGTTCTTGATCTCCTCGGGCAAGGCATAGACATTGCCGGCGGGCACCGAGACAAAGTCGGCGAAACCGCCGTCCCGGTCGCGGCCGATCAGGCCGCCGACGAGGCAAAGATTGTTCTGCCCGGCCCGGCATTGGTAACACGTGCCGCAAGCCATGACCGGGTCAACGATAACGCGGCTGCCGACGGCAACCCCTGGGTCCGCGGTCTCGGTAATTTCGCCGATCATTTCGTGGCCCATGATGCGCGGATAATCGACGGGAATACCGCCCGAGTATATTTCCAGATCGGTGCCGCAGATGCCCGAGTTGGCGACGCGGACCAGAACGTTGCCGTCCTCGGTTACGGGTTTGTCGACGTCGCCCGGCTCCAACACCCCAGGGGTTTTCAGAATCATCGCCCGCATGGGGGCTACTCAAAAACTTCCGGATTGATTGGATAGACGGGATTTTCGCCCCTCAGAACCGCGACCACATCCTTGGCGGCCTTGGTTTGAAGATCAAACAGCGCGTCTTCGGAATAAAACCCGGTGTGGGGGGTTAAGATGACATTGCCGCGCCCCAGAAGCGGTGAATTTTCCGGCGGCGGTTCAACCGGCAACACGTCCAGGCCGGCACCCCCAATCTCGCCCGCGTCCAGCGCTTTGGCCAAGGCGTCGGCATCGACCAGCGGCCCGCGGGCCGTGTTGACGATAAGGGCGTTCGGTTTCATCCGCCGGAAGGCGGCGGCATCGAACAAGTTCTCTGTCTCCGGCGTCAAGGGGGTATGGATGGAAATATAATCCGAGGTTTCCAGCAGCGTTTCGAAGTCGACGAGTTCCACCTCCAATGCCGCAGCCGTTTCCTTCGGGACAAAGGGATCGTAGGCAACGACCTTCAATCCGAAAGCCTGGGCCTTGGGCGTCAAGGCCTGGGGAATTTTTCCAAATCCAGCCAACCCCAAGGTGCCGCCTCGCAATCGGTAGAGAGGCGTCACGGCTTTCATGTCCCAGCGTCCCGATTGAACGAGACTATTCGCGAAGCTTGTTTTCCGGGCCAGGTCCAAAAGCATGGCCATGGCATGGTCCGAAACTTCATCGACGCAGTAATCGGGAACATAGACCACCACGATTCCGGCCTTGGTGGCGGCGTCGATGTCGATATTATCGAAGCCGATTCCGAAGCGGGCGATGACCTTGCATTTTTCCAGCGAAGAGATGATATCGGTGGTAACCTGGCCGTACGTAACCATCAACCCGTCAGCCTGGGCCGCTACCTTAATGATTTCTTCGGTTGTCGGTTCGGTGGCCAGAACCACTTCCGCATCCAGAACGGCCAGGACTTTTTTGGTCGGTTCCAGGTCGGGAAAAACGGAATCCGTTACGGCGATCAGTGGCTTGCCCATGGGCACTCTTCCCCTAGGTTTGTTTTTGATAGATCAATAAGATAGTAGAACCATAAGGCTATGATAAAAAATTCATTTTGAACCTATGTCCATACGGATTTTTCATTAGACCTGTTGCAAAAGTAGCGTCCTGAGGTTTGAGACGCAACTGCGGTTGCAGGACTGACGTTCAAAACCCAGCGGCGAAGTTGATGATCCCAGCCACGGTGCTGATTTTGACTGCGTATCGACCTCTTGGATAGCGGTATCTTTCGGACAGGATGCGGAAGGACTTGAGGCGGCCGATGCTGTGCTCGACGCGCACGCGGAAGCGGCTCAAGGCGTGATTATAGGCGCGCTCATCTTTTGTCAGGGGTCTTGCCTTGGTTTTCTTGTAGGGGATATCGATGCCGGCGTGATCTTCCTGAAGTCCTTGATAGCCACTGTCGGCATAGACGTGTGAGGATGACGGCAACGGTGGGCCGCGCCTGCGGACTTCAAGATCATGAACCCACCCCGGCGCGGGTTTGGAAACGCTGACGATCCGACCATTCTCGGTGATGACGATTTCGGTTTTGATGGTATGGCGTTTCTTCTTGCCGGAATACCAGCAACGCTGTTTTCGGCCTGGCCTTTGAATTGGTTGTTCCGTGCAGTCGATGATCAGGGCCTCGGCCTCCTGGCGACTGACGCGGACCGCACGCTTAACCC
>Ga0066376_10005266_pt1 | contig 11031 bp, 8 predicted proteins | sample Knorr_S15_td_Bot_FD_77009 | JGI IMG/M metagenome (GOLD analysis project Ga0066376, IMG submission 77009) | Marine microbial communities from Southern Atlantic Ocean transect - Knorr_S15_td_Bottom_ad_5009_LV_A | ecosystem: Environmental > Aquatic > Marine > Oceanic | place: Southern Atlantic... | reverse complement strand
GTCGAGGGTTCAATCCCCTTCCCCGCAACCACGATAACCCCTCATAAAATCAACATATAATTTAAAAAGGGAAGTCTTTTCTTGGATCTGCAACGTCCTTTATGATCAAGGGTTCCGAAGAGCAGATAGTAACAAGTCCTTCTCGAGGAGCTGCAGATCGGCACCCTCGAGTAGAAAAGGTTCTACGTCCTTGGTGAGTCCACTCCAGTTTGTGGATTCTATTTTGTTAGCCACCCGTTCTCTCCAGTTGTCCTCATCGACTTTCCTCCCTTTGTAGTTGCTTTGACTCAAGGCATTTCTGAGGTAGGTCATATTCGGTTCAGTTCCCCTCCAACGATTCAAGTAAAAGAAGAGATCATAGTAATCTCGGCCTTTCGTATAACGACGTGTAAGCACCGCGTGTAATTTACCGGCAAGGAAAGAGGGTTTGTCATGAGAGTGAACGGCAAAAGGGAAGTACTTGTTGATCATGTTGGTCTGCAGGGTGAATCCCTCTGGGGGATTCGTATCAATTTCTAGTTTCACGTTGAGTATTTGATTTTTATGAGGTGACAGACCACTCTCAAAAAGTAAATCTGAGAATTTGACCATGCTCGATTGGACAGGACCCGTTGATGGCGTTGTTAAGGTGACGTCGTACCCATTTTCCTTCAACCGTTTTTCTATGACGGGAAGATGGGGTACCAGTTCAAAGCCGGGATTTGATGTTTTCAGGTGGAAATCAAGATCCTCTGAAAACCGAGCGAGCCCATGAATCATACGAAGAGCAGTCCCACCATGGAAGACCAGTTGGTGTAGTAGATCTTTTTCAAACAGGGTTCTCAGCAACACGTGTTGCAAGTATTCTCTCAGGTGGTTTCGTTTGGCCTGATCCGAGGTTTCAGCTTTGACGATGGATAGAGCCTGTTCCTTCATGCAGCGGTCTCCAGACTAAGAGTGACCAGGTTGACAGCTGCTCTCTCTATTTTGGGGCTCTTGAATCGCTTCGCATAGGCTCGCATCTTGACGAAATCGATTTCTTGTAAGTTTTGGAATCTCATTTCATTCAATCGGTCCATCGTCCATTCCCCTTCGTTGAAATAGAACAGATCAAGAAGAGCTTTCTCCGGACAAGCCATGGAAAAGCTTGTTTGAGCCAAAGGGTCACTGCGAGAAAGGAAGTACTGCTGATAACCAAAGAATCGTTGTTGTTTGATTGAATGATAGTTGAATCTGCCTAAGGGTGTGGTCCATCGACGACTTTGCCTTGGTGTGATTGCCTGAATGATTCCGACTGCTTCTGGGATCAAATTGTGAAATTCGAGGGCACTGTGCAAACTTACATAGGAAGGGCGGTATAAGTAATTAGAAAGATAATAGATGGATGGCTCACTGTACCGATATTCTTCATCTAAAATATACTTTCCTCGTCTCAACTGGATGAGCTTTTTTTCTTTGACCAAGCGAGAAAGCCTGGCTTGAATCTGAGAAGATGGCTCATCCAGGAGCATGTTCAACTCTTTCGTTTCAAAGAAGGGCCGCTTTCGGAAAAGGCGGACGATTTCATTGAGTTTCATATCTTTAACTTATGATAAATGATATGTTAAGTATACATAATAATTATTTTAAATTCCAAACTTTTCAAATATATTCAGTAAATAACATATAACGGTAAGGCTCTAGAACATCAATGGGATTTCTCAACGGTGTCACAATCCGGGTCACCTCAGCGGTCACCGGTTGGCTAAGAGCCATCAAAATAATGGCAATAATGGATAGCTTGCACTCGATTGCAACATTCTAATGAGAGGTTATATGGGATATAAATCATTTTAAATAAATGACTTATCCCTGTTTTAACTGGGCAGTCTTTAGGTTTGAGTCCACCCTGGGGAACCAGATTCCGGGCCGTTTCCTTGGGTGCCTCACCCACAGGTGGAGGGGCTCAAGAATCTGCCCGGCAACCCAACAACTATTTCGGCCACTTATAGAAATGAGCCTGCAAGAGTTCGATCATTTTGCCAGGCCCCCGGGATCAATACCTTTTCCAAAAGTGAAGGAAGCACCGACCGCACCCACCACCGCGGTGCTACGGGTCAGATTTGCCCCTTCCCTGAGCCGGAACAGGGCTTCGATTCCCGTGCAATGTGCTCCGATGACATTTTCCGTCCCGATGGAGGCCAGCTTCTCGGCTGTCCAGGCCAGCCTCGCTTCATCCGCCGCATAGAGGTGGAAACCCCCGATCACCGCATGTATCGGTACCGCCGATATGGCCCCCTGGACATGCTCGAGCGTATTGATGACGCCTGCATGACCACAGCCCAGTAAAACGACGTGCCCACGGGGCGTCAGGATGCTTAATCCCTGACTCTCGGGGATGATGTCCCCAACCAGCTCCCCATCCAGAAGCAACTCCCTCTCGGTATTGTAATTGGTCTCGGGGTGGGTTCGTTCAATGGGTCCGGTCACCCATACCCCGGGGAAGATTTCTGTGGGCTCAGAATACTCGATAAATTTGATCCCCGAGGCCTCCAGCTTCTCCCGAGTCTCGATCATCCCGTTCCGCTCGCCACCTCCCGGTACAGGGCGGGAGAGGAATATTCCCTGGGCCACATGCACGCGCTGGAAGGCTGTGGGATTTCCTTTCCGAAACTCTTCCTGAAGGGTGATCAAACCACCATTATGGTCGCCGTGATGGTGGCTGAGAACCACGTCGGTGACACAGGAGAGATCGACATTCAGTTCCCGGGCGTTGCGAAGCACGGTGTCAGGGTAACGCCCTGCATCAAACAGAATGCACCTGCCGTCGACCTCAACCAGTGCCGACAGGCCCCATTCTCCTACTCCTGGCACATCGGCAAGATTGGTGGAGAGGAGGGTCACCTTGACCTCCTGGACAACCTCCAGGAAAGAAGGTTGGCTTTGAGCTGCAGGTTGGGTTACGCCGGTCACCGATGCGAATAGCCCAAGAATGAGGAGGCTGGTGGTCAAGCCTTTCAGAATCGTCATGTTATCCCTCCATTGCGATGTGAATCGATAAAGTGCAACAACTACCTAACACCGTTTATGCTGATCGGTATCATATCTTGATTGTCCGCGTAAGACACATGCAGAAACGGGAGAAAATCCCGCCGTAATGAGCTTACTGGCGAGGACCCTGAACAAATTTCCTGGAGCGGGAGGATTATGCTGATTCGTATCTCAGCGGTCTGGTGTGGTGTCCATGGTGCTCCCCATTCAGCAGAGATCTCCAGTTGGTGGTGCTTCTAGCCCCCGATTATGGGGTCATACGACCAGGAGTAACACTTCCCCTCGAACCACGTTGCTGTCTGTGCCATACTGCACCGATGATGATTCGATTCCTTTCTCTCTCCGTTCTTTGTTGTCTTGTCTTTGCCTGCTCCTCTACGCCTCCCGTCGAGGAAGTCGAGCCGGATCACGGCGCTGGCACCGTCATCCGGCATTCTCCGGAACTGGATGCCATCGTTCCCGGCGACTACACGATTGAGAAGCTCGACGATGGCTTTGTATTCATCGAGGGGCCGGTTTGGGTGAAAGACCCCGGCTATCTGCTTTTCAGCGATGTACGCGGCGACACCCTTTACCAATGGGCACCGGGTGCCAAGTCCGAGCCCTTTTTGAAGCCCGTCTACTCGGGGCCTCCGCTCGAGAACCCCGGTGCCGTTGGACCCAACGGACTCACCATCGACGGAAAAGGCAATCTTGTCATCCTGGAGCACGGAGACCGCCGGATTACCCGGATGCCTTTGGCTGGTGGCAACCGTGAGACACTGGCGGACAGGTTCGAGGGGAAGAGATTCAACAGCCCCAATGACCTCGTTTATCACTCCTCCGGTGCCCTCTACTTCACCGACCCTCCCTATGGCTTGCAAGGCCAGGATGAGTCACCCGATAAAGAACTCGATTTCAATGGCGTCTATCGCCTCGATCCCGACGGTGAACTCGAGTTGCTAACGACGGAACTCAACCGCCCCAACGGCATCGCCTTCTCGCCGGATGAAACCACGCTCTACGTTGCCAACACAGACCGGGAGCAGCGAATGTGGATGGCCTGGGATGTCCAACCGGACGGCTCCATCGCCAACGGTCGAGTCTTTTTCGATGCCAGCGATATGGAGGAATCCGGGGGACCCGACGGCATGAAGGTGGATTCCGAAGGCAATCTCTACTGCACCGGACCCGGTGGTGTAATGATCTTCACTCCCGAAGGTCAGCATCTCGGGACGATCCAGCCAGCCGAGCAACCGTCCAATGTGGCCTGGGGGGACGCCGACGGAAAGACCCTCTATATGACAGCCCGAACTGGCCTTTACCGCATTCGGCTAAACATCCAGGGGCTGCTGCCGGTGGGTGTGAGGTAGATCCCCCCGAACGGAGACCTTCAGGCTTTTCGTCCAGATGAAGACTCCGCTCCAAGGTCCCTCTACCTGACCGCAAACCTCACCGGAAACTCGGCCTTCACTCCTTTGTGTAGGTGCTGGGTAGGGCTGATTGGGTATGAGTCCGTATCAGGTTAGCGATTTCTAAGGCCTGAGATACTAGTTTTCAAGCTGAGTGTGATGGAGAACATGGAATTCCGGATCAAGAGCACCTTACTTTCCCAAAAGCCTCGTGAGGAGAGCTTGGTAATAGCACTATTCAGTGTCATGGTGCTTTTGTCTGTTTCACTGCTTTGCTGGCGAGACCCATCGCTACTGAATCTATTGGCTGCCAGCCAACATCAGGTTGTAGGAGAGCAAGAATATTGGAGGCTGCTAACGACGAATGCTATCCATGCTGATCTGACCCATTTCCTCTCCAATTCCCTGCTTTTCGCCTTCTTCTCCTTTTTGCTGTACGGTTATTTTGGATTCTGGGTGTTTCCGGTTGCTGTCCTGGCACTCGGTTCGCTCACCAACTATTTGTCGATTCTGACCTATCCTGAAAACACCCAACTCATTGGAGCTTCTGGATTGGTTTACCTGATGGCGGGTTTCTGGCTGACTGCCTACGTTCTTGTGGAGCGAAGCCACCCCCTTAAAAGGCGAATCCTGGTTGCCATGGGTATTGCGCTCATCGTCCTTTTTCCCAGCAGTTTGTCCCCGGGAGTGAGCTACCGGACCCACGCCATAGGTTGCGCTATTGGAGTCATTGCAGCACTCGGGTATTTCCAGGCCAGGAAAGAGCAGATCCGATCCCTAGAAACGTTCCAGATCGAGGAAGCAGATGAGTGACCCTGGCTCGTCTCGATAGGTCAATCCTGGGTTCTTTGCTGTCTCCTGTTTTTCTCCTGTTACAAAGTTAAAGCTTTCGACATCTTTCACATCTTTGGGAAACGAAAAATCCGGGAAGGTGTGGGTGTTTATGAGCGGTTCGTCACGAGACACTTACTGTCGCACAGGACTTAAGATCCTGTGAGGGTTTCCCTGGTGAGGGTTCGAGTCCCTCCCCGGGAACGCTCCTGACGCGGGTGTCAGCCAAGTTGAGTCCCCCCGACTCACCCCCGAAATGGCCTAATTGTGCCCGGATTGTGCCCGCGCCAAACTCACTCCAACTCACTCCAACTCACTCCAACCAACGCAAACCAAAATAGAGGGTGATTTTGATTGCTTTCGGTACACCTCAAGATTTAGCATTGAGCCCAACTGCACTGCACACGTGAGGGGGAATTGAATGGTCGGAACGACCATTAGCCATTACAAAGCTCTTGAGAAAATTGGCCAAGGAGGCAGGGGAGAGGTGTATCGGCGGTAAGCTATGGTTCTGAAACGAAAGATTTATTGGGCAGTAGCCATTGCCCTCGTGGTCCCAGCCGCTGTGGTCATCGTGTTCGGCTGGATCGGTTGTGATCGGGCCATCCACCCGCCGCTGGGGAAATCGCCGTACAACACGTCACAGTTCGATCTGCCATTGGAGGACGTTCACTTCCAGAGCCGCGATGGTCTGAGACTGGCTGGGTGGTTCATTCCCGGCACAAATGGCGCGACTGTGATCCTGGCTCACGGAAGGGGCAGCGAGCGTAGTAGGATGCTGCCCCATGCCAACTATTTGCACAAGGACGGCTTCTCCGTACTGATGTTCGACTTTCGCTACCGTGGTCAGAGCGAGGGCGACGAGTCAACGATGGGAGCCAAGGAGCCGTGGGATATAGAGGGTGCGTCGACTATCTCAAGACACGCTCCGATGTTGACTCAGAGCGTGTCGGCGTGCAAGGTAGCTCGTTGGGAGCGGTGTCGGCCATCCTGGCTTCAGCGGAAACGCCGGAGATCAAGGGCGTGGTCGCGGAAATCCCCTTCAAAGACCTCCCCAGCACCATTGCTCACGCCTACGAACACCCCAGCGAAGGGGTTTGGCCTACCTAGCTTCCCCTTCGCACCTGTGAGCAAGTGTTTCTGCGAGTTCCGCCTGGGTGTCGACCTTGACGAGGTGTCGCCTGTTAAAGTCATCGCCCAAATCAGCCCGCGCCCAATCTTTCTCATCGACGACCTGGAAGACGATGTGTTTCCAAGCGTCTCAGTGGAGGTGCTTTATGAGGCAGCACGCGAGCCCAAGGAGTTATGGTCGATACCGGAGGCCACACATAGTACAAGAGGAGGTTGGGAAACGGCCCCTGAGGAATACGAGCGGCGAGTGCTGGCCTTCTGGCAACAGACCTTCGGAGTGACTCACGAGGCTGCTTCTATCTAACTAAAATGATTGGCAAAACACTCTCCCATTACAAAGTCCTAGAGAAGATAGGCCAGGGCGGCATGGGGGAGGTGTACCGTGCTGCGGACACCTCTCTGAAACGCGACGTAGCCATCAAAGTCCTCCCCGAACAGTTCACGAAAGACCCTCAACGCTTAGCGAGATTTGAACGAGAGGCCCAACTCCTAGCACAGCTCAATCACCCCAACATTGCCGCCATCCACAGCTTCGAGCACTCAGATGAGGTGCATTTCCTGGTGCTGGAGTTGGTCCCAGGCGAAACCCTGCAAGAGCGTGTTGCCAAAGGTCCAGTGCCGGTTGAGGAGGCCTTGGAGATTTGCCGCCAGATTGCTGAAGGAGTGGAAGCGGCTCATGAGAAGGGCGTCATTCATCGGGACTTGAAACCTGCCAATGTGAAAGTCACCCCTGAAGGCAAGGTCAAGATCCTGGACTTTGGGTTGGCGAAGGCGTTTGAGGACGAGGCACCTGTTACTGATATTTCTCAGTCACCGACGTTGACGGAGGAGATGACGAGGGCAGGAGTGATCCTGGGGACTGCTGCCTATATGAGTCCTGAACAGGCCAAGGGGAAATCGGTGGACAAGAGGGCTGATATTTTTGCTTTTGGAGCCGTACTGTATGAGCTATTGACGGGCAAGAGGGCGTTTGAAGGGGAAACGATTACGGAGACGATTGCAGCCGTGCTAAAGAGTGAGCCGGACTGGGAGAAGTTGCCGAGTGACACACCTTGGAGAATCCAAGAGCTACTTCGCCGATCTCTCACCAAAGAGCCGCATGATCGCCTTGCTGGTATAGGCAACGTGCGAATTGAGATAAAGCTGGCTCTGAGCGAACCTGCAGCACAATCGCCAACTGGAGTAGCCAGCGCTGTCCAGCCTGGAGGCCAGCGGTGGGGAATGACCGTGGGTTTGGTTGTGCTGACAGCCATCGTTACAGGTCTATCTGTCTGGCTCTTAATACAACCATCGTCACCTGAGCAGCCACTAAACAGGTTTGTGATTAGACCTTCACCACCCGTAGTTTTGGCATCTACTACTTATAAAGAGGTGGCAATTTCACCGGACGGAAGGCAGCTTGTTTATATGGGCGTTGGGGAGGAAGGAAGGCAACTCTACCTGCGCTCTTTGGATGATTTCGTGGATAGACCGATCCCCGGGACCGCAAATTCTCGGGGCATAGTGTTCTTCTCACCTGATGGCAAATCTATAGGGTTTTTTGCGGACCGTAAGGTGAAGAAGACTTCGCTGGCAGGGGGATCTCCTATTACGCTGTGCGATGCACCGCCAGGTTTACGAAGCGGGGACTGGTTTGAGGACACGATTGTATTCACTGCGAATGTTGAGTCTGGTCAAGGTCTGTACCGGGTGTCCGCCAATGGGGGTGAGCCTGAGATGCTGGCAACCGTGAATCTCGATGAGGGTGAGCTAAGGTATGGTGCTCCCGACTTCTTACCGGATGGGAAGGACCTACTCTTTACCATCCAATTCAGTACAGGATTTCAGACTGCTTTGCTATCGCTGGAAACTGGAGAGCGAAAAGTGGTCCTGGAAAACGCCAGGCAAGCACGTTACCTATCAACGGGACATTTAGTTTATGAACAGTCGAGAACAGGAAACCTGATGGTTGTGCCATTTGATCTGGCTGCCCTTGAGGTAACGGGTGACTCCGTACAAGTTATGCAGGGAGTGAGACAGAGGGCAGATAGTTATGTTGACTACGCCATTTCAAACAATGGCACGCTTGTCTATGTTCCGAGCACGAGCACTGGTGGCCTCAAGCGTACTCTGGTCTGGGTGGATCGACAGGGATTAGCCACACCACTGGTAGAAGACCGGCAGGCTTACAGTCGTGCTCGTCTCTCGCCGGATGGCCAACGGGTAGCGGTAGCGATTCAGTCGAGTTTGAACCAGGACATCTGGATTTACGATATCGGGCGTGGCACTCGCATGCGGCTGACGGTTGAAGGAAATAACGACCACCCTGTGTGGACGCCGGACGGCACGCGAGTCACGTTTGATTCTACTAGAGACGGCCCCCGGGAACTTTACTGGAAACCGGCAGACGGAAGCGGCCAGGCGGAGCTCTTGCTGAACACAAACAGTGAGAACCGTCTTATGCCCACATCGTGGTCTCCTGACGGCGAATCGCTGGCTTTCTATAGTCCCGATGGCGCAAGAGATATTTGGACGCTGCCGCGCGAAAGGGACGCCTTGACCTTTGTTGCCACAACCTTCAATGAACGATCGCCCATGTTCTCACCTGACGGTCGGTGGCTGGCCTACGTCTCGGATGAGTCGGGCCGGGACGAGATCTATGTGAAGCCGTACCCGGGCCCTGGAGGGAAGTGGCCGATCTCGACCGAAGGAGGGACTGAGCCGCAGTGGTCAGCCGATGGACGTGAGTTGTTCTACAGGCTGGGGGAGAAAATGATGGTCGTGGAGGTGCAGAGTGAACCGGCCTTTACCTCGGAAGGGCCACAACTGGTCTTTGAAGTGCCTTACCTAACGAACCAATTTGGTACTTCCAACTACGATATCTCACCCGATGGGCAACGATTCTTGATGATCAAGGCAGCAGAAGAAGAGGAGGGGCAGCAGGGCCAAATCAACGTCGTCCAAAACTGGTTTGAAGAACTCAAACGCCTGGTGCCTACCCCATGATCGGCCAAACCGTCTCCCACTACAAAATCACAGAGAAGCTAGGCGGCGGGATGGGCCATTGGGCAACTCAGATAGTCCGGATTCTATTGGTAGCGGTAATATTTTCCCCATTCCTTAATCCCGCGTTCGCCCAGACGACGAACGATCCTTTTCCCACACCGATCGCAGCGGTGGAAGGCGTCATCACCGTCGATTTCATCGAGTTTGCGTCCATCCCGGACATGGATGGCCAGGCGGCGCGCGTGATGCTGCTGGTCGATGAGCCCGGCACGCGACGCATGTTTGTCAATGACATGCGCGGCCCACTGTACAGCCTCAGCTACGACGGCCGGACCGTTACCCGGTATCTCGATGTCAACGCCGGCCACTGGGAGGTTAGTGTCGAGTCGACCGGAAGGGAGCGGGGCATGCAGAGCTTTGCCTTCCATCCACAGTTCGGCCAAGGCGGCACACCCGGGTTCGGCAAGTTTTACATCTGGACGGACACGAGCAACACCGATCCTACGCCCGACGTCGCCGCCGGCGGCGAAGACAACTCGCACGACACGGTCCTTTTGGAATGGACCGCCCGGACTCCCGGCGCCGCAACCTATGATGGCGGCACTCCCCGAGAACTGTTTCGCTTCGAGCAGCCTTTCCGTAACCACAACGGCGGTCAAATCGGATTCAACCCCCTGGCGTCGCCCGGCGACGCGGATTTCGGCCTGCTTTACGTCGGGGTCGCCGACGGCGGCAGCGGGGGTGATCCGCTCAGCCTGGCGCAGAATCTCAACTCAGGCTTCGGGAAGATCCTGCGCATCGATCCGCTCGGGTCCAACAGCGCCAACGGTCAGTACGGAATCCCTGCCGATAATCCGTTCGTCAACGACAGCGACGACACCACTCTCGCTGAAATCTATGCCTATGGCGTTCGCAATCCCCAGCGCTTTGCCTGGGATTCCGCCAACGGCAACATGTTCTTCACGGACATCGGCCAGAACATCGTCGAGGAGATCAGCCTGGTCACCCCGGGCGCCAATTTCGGCTGGAACGACTGGGAGGGGAGCTTCGGGTTTATCAGCCGTGCCGAGGTGAGCCTCGCCAACCAGCGCGGTGATTCCCGCGTCACCTATCCCGTCGCCGAGTACGACCATGTCGACCCGCTCCTGGTCGAGCGGTCTCCTCCAACTGGTCGCACCAGCACAGCCGCCACCGGCGTCTACGTTTACCGCGGAAACGCCATCCCACAGCTGGCGAACCGCGTGTTGTGGGGCGATCTGCCCAGCGGAGAGATCTTCCATATCGACGCCGACAATCTGCCGACTGGTGGACAGGCGGCCATCCGCCGCGTGTTGCTCATCCACGATGGCGAAGCAAAAACGCTACTCCAGCTAATCCAGGAGAAGAATCGCGAACAGGGCAAGCAACCGGCTGCACGTGCGGACTTGCGCTACGGTGCGGGACCGGATGGACAGGTGTTCATCATGAATAAGCACGACGGCACCATCCGTTTACTTGTTCCCAGCAAGTAGCGATTTCCGCCGAGCCTAGTGCCTTGAGCGGACGAGAGACCTTTCACTCAATCGACGGCAAAGCAGTAGAACAGGCCATCACCTCCGGTGCCTTGCAGATTTTCCTGGCTGCAGCCTCTGGAGCCATGGGCCGAGTTCCACGAGGTGGGATTCTGACCGCCGCCCGTGCGGTC
>Ga0066376_10005264_pt1 | contig 11032 bp, 11 predicted proteins | sample Knorr_S15_td_Bot_FD_77009 | JGI IMG/M metagenome (GOLD analysis project Ga0066376, IMG submission 77009) | Marine microbial communities from Southern Atlantic Ocean transect - Knorr_S15_td_Bottom_ad_5009_LV_A | ecosystem: Environmental > Aquatic > Marine > Oceanic | place: Southern Atlantic... | reverse complement strand
TTATGCAGCGGGTCGCACCCTTCCATGTACATGCCGACCAGCGCGTGGCCGGCCTCGTGGTAGGCGGTCAGGCGCTTCTCGTCTTCGCTCATCACCATCGAACGCCGTTCGGCGCCCATCATGACCTTGTCCTTGGACAGTTCGAGCTCGGACATGGTCACCACGCGCTTGCCCAAACGCGCCGCAAGTAACGCCGCCTCGTTGACCAGATTGGCAACATCGGCGCCCGAGAAGCCGGGCGTCCCGCGGGCGATGGTCCGGGGCTCCACATCGGGCGCCAGCGGCACCTTGCGCATATGAACCTTGAGGATTTTTTCGCGGCCCAGAATATCGGGATTGGGCACCACAACCTGACGGTCGAAACGGCCGGGACGCAACAGCGCCGGGTCGAGCACATCGGGCCGGTTGGTGGCGGCGATCAGGATAACGCCTTCGTTGGCCTCGAAGCCGTCCATCTCCACAAGCAGCTGATTCAGGGTCTGCTCGCGCTCGTCGTTGCCGCCGCCGAGACCGGCGCCGCGATGGCGGCCGACCGCGTCAATTTCGTCGATGAAGATGATGCAGGGGGCGTTTTTCTTGCCTTGCTCGAACATGTCGCGCACCCGGCTGGCGCCGACGCCGACAAACATTTCGACAAAGTCAGAACCGGAGATGGTGAAGAACGGCACATTGGCCTCGCCGGCGATGGCGCGGGCCAGCAGGGTCTTGCCGGTGCCGGGCGGGCCGACCAGCAGCAGGCCCTTGGGGATCTTGCCGCCGAGGCGCTGGAATTTTTGCGGGTTCTTGAGAAATTCGACGACTTCCTCGAGTTCTTCTTTGGCTTCGTCGATGCCGGCCACGTCATCGAAGGTAACGCGGCCGTGCTTCTCGTTCAGCAACTTGGCGCGCGACTTGCCAAAACCCATGGCCTTGCCGCCACCCGACTGCATCTGACGCATGAAGAAAATCCAGACGCCGATGATCAAGATCATGGGGAACATGGACAGCAGGAAGCCCGACAGGGACGTGCCGTCCTCTTCATCGGGCCCGGCGCTGATGCGAACACTATTTTCGCTCAAGATCGTGACCAGATTGGGATCATTGGGCGCATAGCTGTTGAACGGGCGACCGTCTTCGAAATTGCCGACGATCTGGCTGCCCTGGATCGTCACGTTGCGGACATTGCCGCGTTTAACTTCGCCAATGAAGTCGGAATAGGCCAGGTGGTCCTGGGGGCTCTGCCCCGAGGGTGACTGGAACATGTTAAACAACATGATCAACAGAAACCCAATGACCACCCACAACGCGAGGTTACGCCCAAATTTATTCACGTTCTAAATTCCTATAGTCTCACAGCCGGCCAAAGAGGGGCAAACCAAGGAAGCGCCTCAAGCCGCTGACTGGAGGAATACACTATCCCGTGGTCGCGACAAAGGCAAAGACGGCTGGCGCCAAGCCTTGGGCCGGTCTGAATTCGGCGCTGTAGGCCCCATCTTTTCCATACTCTAAACCCCGCCTCATATATCCTAAATGGGGGACAGCAACGATCCCGTCAAGGTCGCATAATGCAGGTAAGCTGGGCCTTACCGCGCCCGGAAGCCTGTTCCGCAAGACCTTGCGATCCTGTTTCGGGATGAGCGACCAGCTTTCCCGATCGAGTCGGCGCACCATTATGGGGGTTTCCCCAGTGCCCGCGGTCAAGAGAAACCGGCCATCCCACAGCAGGGATTCGCAGGCCAAAAGCCGCACCGGACCTGAAACGACCCTGGGTTCACGGCAGATCAGGATACTCCGGCTGCTCGGCAAAACACGACAACCGCCGAGGGTGCGACCGACGGCAAGGGCGCCATCGGCCAGGGCCCCATGAAGCCGCTGCAAGCGCTCGCCGCGCGGCCCATAGTCAGCCCCACCGATACAGAGCAGCATTCGCGCCAATGCCCGTTTGGCAATTTCGTCGGGCGCGGCGCGGTAGGCTTCCCCGTCGAGCCGGCAAAATCCCGCCGGGTGAATCGTCACGGCGGCGGCGAGGAAATTTGCGACCGCCCCCTCCATGACAGCACGGGCGCGGCCGAGGGCGGCGGCGGTGCTTGTCAATCGCTGCGTGCTGACGCCGTCGGCGGCGAGGGTCGGCGCCAGGCGCCGCATACGCACCCGCCCGAAAGCCAGATTTCGGTTCGAGGGATCATCGATCGAGGGCAGGTCTTGCGCCGCCAGGGTCGCGCGCAGGCGCGCCAGGGGCAGGGCGAGCAGCGGCCGGAGCAATCGCAATCCATTCCCTTCGACAACCGCCGCCATGGCGGCAAGACCATCGAGGCCGCTGGCGCCGGCGATTCGCAACAACATGGTTTCGGCCTGATCGTCGCGATGATGGGCGAGAAGCAGATGGAGAATGCCTTTGTCCCGGCAGTAATCGCCCATCAGGCCGTAGCGCGCCGCCCTCGCTCTAGCATGGACCGCCACCGAGATGTCGGGGCCATGGCGGGTCAGCAGGGCATGCTCGATGCCAAAATCGTCAAGCCAGCCACCAACCCGCAGGGCTTCATCAGTCGATTCAGGCCTGAGCCGATGGTCGACTACCAGCGCCAGAATACGCCCTGACCGCCGCTTCGCCCACCTATCGGCGAGCAGGCAAAGGGTCATGCTGTCGGGTCCACCCGAAACGGCAACGGCAAGGGTCGGGCCCTCCTCGAAAGGCCCGAGCATAGCCATCAGCTGTTCGAATTCATCGGCGCCGATCGGCGCCGATTGGTCAGCCGCAGCCAGCGCGTTGGCTTTCGAAAGCCGCCCTTTGTTTGATCGACGACGGCGCGTCGGGGTAACGCTCGGAGAGTTCCTTGAAGGTCAAGCAGGCCTGGTCGGTCTGATCAAGATTGGCCAGAGACATGGCCAGCTTCAACAGATTGTCCGACGCCTTATTGCTGTCTGGAAAGTTTTTGTAGCCGGCGGCGAAATACCCGGCGGCTTTTTGAAAATCACCCCGCACGTAATAGGTCTCTGCCAGCCAGTAGTTGGCGTTGCCGGCGAGGGGATCGCTGGGATGCGACTCGATGAACGCGGTCAGAGCCCGTTCGGCCTCGGTGTATTCCTGCTGGCGCAGCAGACTGAAAGCATAATTATACTGCTCCTTGACCGTCCCGGCGGGGAGCGCCGGCGCCGGCGGAAGCGTCGAAACAACGGTCTCGCCATCGGCGGATAGAGCGCCCACCGACATAGTGCCGAGGGTGCCGGGCGTGGTCGAGGCCGCCGATACGCCGCTGAGTTGCTGGTTGCTGAGCGGCTGGCCGAGGAGGGTTGCTTGCTGGGGCTGACTAAATTGCGGCACCGTGCGCGCCAAAGCCTGTTCCTGCGCCCGTTCGATGGCGTTGAGCCGGAAATCGACGTCGTTGACCAGCTTCTCGACCCTGTCGGAAACCACGCTGATACTGTGAGCAATTTGCTCGATCTGGCCGGTCAGGGTGCGGAATTGATCCTCGACCACGCCGAACCTGACTTCGAGTCTCGCCGCGACCTCGTTGCTTTCAGCCGCCCCCTGGGCTGTGCCGGATTCGATAATCGATGGGGCTGGTCCTTCACTGCGGAAGATAAAGAACTGGATATCCTTGATATCGTTGCGCAGACGCTGAAGGTCTTCGCTCAACCCAGCGAGATCGGCATCCTGCGCAGTGACCGGGGCCGCGAATAGCCAGGCCGCTGCGAACGCCGACAGTAGAAGCCGCGAATTTATCCTCATATCAATCCCGCCCCGTGGATCCGCACCAATGAAACTAGCCCGAGCAGTCGACCGCAAAATTATGTCGAGATTATGTCGGTCGAAAAATGAATCGGCCCGGCCCTCGCTAATGAAGCGGGGACCGGGCCTGGATAACCTATCTGGAGGTCATTTTAGAGCGAGTGGCAACCTGCTCAGCCGCCACTCAAGCGTGGCTCCTTAATTTAAGGTCGAAACACCGCGCCGATTTTGCGACCAGGCAGCTTCCGAATGACCCAGTGCGTCGGGGCGCTCCTTGCCGTAACTGATCGTCGCAATTCGACTCGAACTGACGCCGAGGGCAACCAGGAAATTCTTCACCGCCATCGAACGCCGCTCACCCAAGGCCAGATTGTATTCCCGGGTTCCCCGTTCATCGGCGTGCCCTTCGACCGTGATGGTCACGGTGGCATATTGGCGCATCCACGCCGCTTGGCGTTTAAGGGTTTTCTCGGCAGCGGCGTTGATCATCGATTTGTCGAAACTGAAGAAAACACGGTCACCAACATTGATGGTCAAATCTTCCGCAGATCCGGGCACCGGCTCAGACATCATGCTGTCCGTTGTCGCCTCTGTCGCCTCTGGCGTCACGGCTGTGCCGGTGACACCTGAACTCGATCCACTGCTCGAAGAGGTGGTCGTTCCCGCACCAGATGTTGAAGCCGATTCATCAGGCGTGGTTTCACACGCAGCTACGAGGAACAGCGCCGCGAAAAGGCTAACTAATTTGGTCCGCATCTAGAAGCTCCCTCCTGCCGGGATAGGGTTATGATTCATATGACGTATACGCGATTTGGGTGACGTATACGCGATTTGGGCGGTATTATTAAGCATTAATAATCACAAGTAGTTTACAAACCGCACCAGGACGCATGACGCGCGCATAAATTCGTCACAGTCATCGAGGCCGACTTGAGCCCAGCGACTATACTGCGCCCATGCAACCCTACGCAAGTCATGGAATTAAGGGCGACCACGCCGGGTCGGAACCGTCGAGAGGTGTCACCAAAAGTCTTTCGTTATAGCCGGTTAGATCGATCGAATAGAGTTCCGTCTTGTCATCCGTGCCGTCGCTTCCGGGGATCTGTCTAAAATAGGACAACACGCGTCCATTGGGCGACCAGGTCGGCGCTTCGACAAAGAAACCACCCACCAAAAGCCGTTCCCGACCACCATCCACATCCATCACGCCGATATAGAATTGGCTCTTGTGAATTTTGGTGAACGCGATCAAATCGCCGCGCGGCGACCAAACCGGAGTCGCATAGCGCCCGTTGCCAAAGCTTATTCGTTCTACATTGCGGCCGCTGGCGTCCATGACGTAGAGCTGTTGCGATCCGCCGCGGTCCGAATTGAAGACTACTTTTTCCGCATCGGGCGAATAGGATGGCGAAGTGTCGATCGCTGAATGTTTGGTGAGCTGCGTAATTTGGCGATTTCGCAAATCCATTGTGTAGATGTCTGAATTGCCGTCGGTCGCCAGGCTCATGATGATGGTGTTGCCGTCGGGCGAAAAACGCGGCGCAAAGGTCATGCTGGGAAAATCACCAACCACTTCCTGCTGCCCGGTGTCGATATTGAGAATATAAACCCGAGGCTGATCGTGGAAAAAAGACAGATAGGTAATTTCCTGGGCCGAGGGCGAGAACCGGGGAGTCAGCACAAGGTCCACGCCGTTGGTCAGGAAGCGATGATTGGCGCCGTCCTGATCCATGATGGCCAGCTGTTTCTTGCGCAAGTTCGCCGGTCCGCTCTCGGCGACATAGACGATGCGGGTATCGAAATAGCCTTCCTCGCCGGTAATGCGTTTGTAGATGTCGTCGGAAATCTTATGCGCGACACGGCGCCAGCTCTCCTCCAGGGTGCGGTAGATGAACCCGGTCAACTGGCTTTCGGCGAACACGTCCCACAGGCGGAACGTCACCTTGACCCGGCCGTCAGGCTCGATCTCGATGGTTCCGTTGACCAGCGCCTCGGCGTTGATCTGCCGCCACTCGCCGAAGCGCGGCCGCTGTTTCATGGTTTCCGGCTTCTGGATGAAGGCCTTGGGATCGATCGGCAGGAACAGGCCCGACCGCTCGAGATTGGCCGACACAACCTGGGCGATTTCACGCCCCAACTGCTCTGCTCCACCCTCGCCGACGAGGCGGGTTATGGCGATGGGCATAGGTTCGATGTTGCCGCGAGTGATGTCGATCTTGAGCTCAGCGCGCGCCGCGCCGACATCGACAAGCGTCAAGAACAGAACCAAGCCTGCGAAAATCAGGGTCCTAAAATACCCTTTAAATTTTGTATCGATCAAGATCGTCTCCCCTTGCGTCTGGCGGATCATACTGGAGGTTTAAAGGTAAAAGTAATTTCCCGCCACTGTTCGTACTTCTCAGGCGGTAGGTCGCGCAAGGGGCTGGCCTGCAAAACCGCCCGCCGGGCGCTTTCCGCCATGGTCCGATAAAAGGCGTCGGTCAATCGACTCTGATCGACGATCACGGCGCGAATAACCCCACCATCCGACCTCAGAGAGATACGAATTTCGACGGTGAGATCAGCCGCATCAGCCGCTCCCGCCGGCACATTCCAGTTATCTTCAACCTGGCGGCGGATGGCGTCGCTGACGCTCAGCGACAGCGGCTCGTCAGAGACTCTCGACATGGTCGATGTCTGCGGCGGCGGCGCGACAGGCTCTGCATTGGCCTGTTTCTGTTCGAGCTTGATGGCTTTCTGGGCGCTCTCCATGACCGATTTCAGAAGCGACGCCAGAGGATCGGGGGGCGTCGGTTTTACTTCCAGTATGGGATCGGGCTCGGGCTTTGATTTGACCTTGGCGAGATGTACGGGCTTGGGCGGCGGCGGCGGCGGCACGAGTGAAGGTTCGGGTATGGACGGCGGCGGTGGCGGCTGTGCTGCCGCTTCGGCGACGCGCGGCGCCGGCTCGGGTTTCGACGGGGTCGGCTCCGGCGGCTTCGGCGGCGCTTCATGCGCAACGTCCGGGGCGGGCGGTATGGGGACGGCCTCTTTATCCGGCTCGGGCTCAGGCTCGGGCTCCGGTTCCGCCTCGGCCTCGACTTCCGGCGCCTGGGGCGGCGGCAGCACGGTCTCTTCACGCACCGTATAGATGGTCACCGGTATCGGCCGTTCAAGCACCTCCTCGCTGCTAAACAGGGAAGGCACGCCGAAATAGGCCAGCAGCAAGATCGCCAGATGAAGGAGCGATGAGAAGGTGATGCCACGCCGCACGGCTTACCTCGCGACATCGTCGGGAAGTGTCGTGATCAAAGCCAGATTGGTGAAACCGGCTTCGGCCAGGACGCCCATCACCGCCATCACCATGCCATAGTCGATGTCCTTGTCGCCGCGCACAAAGATGCGGGCCTCCGGGTTTTGTTCGGTGACCGCCACCAGGCGGGGGCCAAGCTCATCGAGGGCAATCTCGGTGTCCTGCAAATAAATCACGCCGGCCTGGTCGATGGAGACCGCCAGGGGCTCATCAGCGCCGGTGATTTCGGGCGCCGTGCTCTTCGGCAGTTCGACCGGAACACCCACGGTGAGCAGAGGGGCCGTAATCATGAACACGACCAGCAGGACCAGCATCACATCGACGAAGGGGGTGACGTTGATCTGGCTCATCATCGCCCGGTTGCGGCGCGCGCGCCGGGGTGTGAAGGTCACCGCCATCAGAGATCATCCTCTTCAAGCTGGCGTGAAAGGATCGCCGAAAATTCGGCGGAAAACGCATCGAGCCGGCCTTCGTAGCGGCTGAGATCGCCCGACAGTTTGTTGTAGGCGATGACCGCGGGTATCGCCGCCACCAGGCCGAGCGCCGTGGCGAACAGCGCCTCGGCGATGCCGGGGGCGACCACGGCAAGCGATGTGTTCTTGCTCGCGGCAATCGACTGGAAGCTGTTCATAATTCCCCAGACCGTGCCGAACAGGCCGATGAAGGGCGCCGTCGAGCCCACGGTCGCGAGAAAGTCCATATAGCGTTCCAAACGCTCGACCTCGCGGTTCAGGGCGACCTGCATGGCTTGGCCGATGCGCTGATGCAGCCCCACCGTCAGGCCCTGGCCGCCATTGCCGTGGCTGCTGGCGGTCGAGCGTCGCCATTCGGCCATCGCGGCGACAAATATCGTCGCCATGGGGTGATCGGGCCGTTGCCCGACGCGATCATAGAGATCCTCGAGAGAACCGCCCGACCAAAAAGCTTCCTCGAAGCGATCGGCCAAACCGCGCAGGCGGCGAAACCGGATGGTCTTGTCGAAAATGATCGTCCAACACCAGAAGGACGCCACCACAAGGATCAGGATGACCCCCTTGACAATAATGTCGGCGTTAATCAGCAACGACCAGACAGACAGGCCGTCGCCGGCAACCGAGCCGCTTAAGGCGACGCCTTCAACTACGCTTTGTTCCATCAAATTGCCTCACACTTCACAAGAAAAAATCAACCGGATTTCAGAAAGGGCTTAATCGCCGCCCGGAAATCGCCGGCCAGGCGGGTTGGCCGCCCCGACGACGACAGCACGGCGAGACGCACCTCAAGCCGAACCAGTTGCTCCCCGTCGCGCAACACGGTTTGCTCAAGATCGAAACTCGCTCCGCCGAGAGCGATCAGCCTGCTTACCACTTCAAGCTCGTCGTCAAGTCGCGCCGGGCTCAAATAATCCACCGCACATCTCCGCACTGCGAAAGCGGTGCCATTGTCGTGGCTGAATGTGGCGAAACCGAGGAGACGGATCATTTCCGTCCGGGCCCGCTCGGCGTATTTGAGATAATTGGCGTAATAGACAATGCCGAGAGCGTCGGTGTCTTCGTAGTAGACCCGCAGGTCATAGCGATGCTCGCCATCCACCATGGATCCGGTCGGGCTAGTCACCGGCCGGCCCCTCATCCTTCGACTCCTCGAGCATATCGAACTGATCGGCAAGGCGCTGGGGCGCAATCAGGCCCAGATGTTTATAGCTCGCCGGGGTCAGAGCCCGGCCGCGCTGCGTGCGCATGAGAAAACCCTGCTGGATCAGGTAGGGCTCGATGACTTCTTCGAGGGTGTCGCGTTGCTCGGACAGGGCGGCGGCGACCGTATCGACGCCGACCGGGCCGCCGCCGTAATGTTCCGCCAGGACGGTCAGGTAGCGCCGGTCCATGGCGTCGAGCCCGCGGCTATCGACTTCCAACCGGGTGAGCGCCGTATCGGCCACGGCCGCGTCGATCACATCGACACCGGCCACCGCGGCGAAATCGCGGACCCGGCGCAACAAGCGCAAGGCCACCCTGGGGGTGCCGCGCCCGCGCCCGGCTATTTCGCTCGATCCGTCGGGGCTTAGGTTCATATTGAGCAACCCCGCGCCGCGCCGGACGATCAAATCGAGTTCATCGGGCTCATAGAAATTGAGCCTGAGGGGAATCCCGAAGCGCTCGCGGAACGGCGTCGTCATCAGGCCCGAGCGGGTGGTCGCGCCGATCAGGGTGAAGCGCGGCAGGTCGAGCCGCACGGCGCGCGCCGCCGGCCCCTCGCCGATCATCAAATCGAGCTGAAAATCCTCCATCGCCGGATAGAGAACTTCCTCGACCACCGGATTGAGGCGGTGGATTTCGTCGATGAACAGCACATCGCGCGGCTGCAGATTGGTCAGCAACGCAGCGAGATCACCAGCCCGCGCCACCACAGGCCCCGAGGTCGCGCGAAAGCCGACGCCCAACTCCCGGGCAACGATCTGCGCCAGAGTCGTCTTGCCAAGGCCGGGCGGGCCGTGAAACAGCACATGATCGAGCGCCTCGCCACGGGCGCCCGCGGCATCGATGAACACCCGCAGGTTCTCGCGGGTCTGGCTCTGGCCGACGAAATCATCGAGGGTTTCCGGTCTGAGCCCGACCTCGACGCCATCGCTCTCGGCGAAGGCGGTATCGACGACCGAGTCAGCCATCTGGTCATCGCTCATTTTGCAAGCTCCCCAAGGCTCGCGCGGATCAGGTCTTCCAGGCTCGCGCCATCGCCCAGGCTACGCGCCGCCGAGGCCACCGCGCCGGCCGCTTCAGCCCGGCGATAACCGAGATTGGCCAGGGCGGAAATGGCATCGCCCGCAACCCCGCCGAGCGGGCCGCCGCCGGCAATGTCGCCGGCCAGGGCCGCCGCCTTGCCGAGGTCGAGCTTGCCGGCTAAATCCTTCAGTTCAGTAAGGATACGGGTGGCCAGCTTGCTGCCGACGCCGTTGGCCTGGATGAGCGCCGCTTTATCCTGGGCGGCGATGACCAACAGCAGATCTTGCGGCTCGATCACCGCGAGGATCGCCAGGGCGACTCGCGCGCCGACACCCTGGACGGTCTGCAACAGGCCGAACCAGTCGCGCTCCAAAGCGTCGATGAAGCCGAACAGATGGATATGGTCTTCGCGCACATGGGTGTCGATGAACAGCTCGATGGCCGTACCCGCCGCCGGCAGGCCGCGCAAGGTGCGGCCCGAACAGAAGGCGTGATAGCCGACCCCCTGGACATCGATGACCACGCCGTCGTCGAGGATTTCGTCGAGCCGCCCCCAGAGCTTGGCTATCATCTTGACGCCGCCATGGCTTCAGTCCAAAGGCTCTGGGTCTGGACATGATGGGCATGGCATATTGCCACGGCGAGGGCGTCGGCGGCATCGTTGCTCGCGGTCAGACAGCCGGGCAGCAGGCGATGCACCATGGCGGCGATCTGGCGCTTGTCCGCATGGCCACTGCCGACCACGGATTTCTTGATCAGGTTGGCGGCATATTCGCTGACCTCGAGACCGGCCTGAGCCGGCGCCAGCATGGCGACGCCGCGCGCCTGGCCGAGCTTCAAGGTGGATCTGGGGTTCTTATTGACGAAGGTCTCTTCGACCGCGGCGGACAACGGGTGGTATTCTTCGATCACCGCGCAGAGGCCCTGATGAATCTGGTTCAGGCGCATGGCCAGGGGCGCCGCCCGGTCGCTTGCCACAACCCCATGGGCGACATGCATCAGGCGATTGCCGTCGACATCGATGACCCCCCACCCGGTCGCTCGCAATCCGGGATCGATGCCGAGCATGCGCATCACAGACGGGTGCTTAACAGACCGGGAATTCTTCAAGCGCTGAGCTTTTCCATCAGTTCGTCGGATATATCGAAGTTCGCCGAAACCGTCCGCACATCGTCGCAGTCTTCCAGGGATTCCAGCAGGTTCAGGATCATTTGCGCATCGTCTTCCTCGAGCGGGATCATGCTTTGCGGTTTCCATTCGAGACCGGCGCTGCGGCTCAGGCCGAAGCTGGCCTCCAGGGAGTCGCGCACATCGCCCAGATGATCGGCGGAG
>Ga0066376_10005263_pt1 | contig 11034 bp, 11 predicted proteins | sample Knorr_S15_td_Bot_FD_77009 | JGI IMG/M metagenome (GOLD analysis project Ga0066376, IMG submission 77009) | Marine microbial communities from Southern Atlantic Ocean transect - Knorr_S15_td_Bottom_ad_5009_LV_A | ecosystem: Environmental > Aquatic > Marine > Oceanic | place: Southern Atlantic... | reverse complement strand
GACGGGCATCTGCGCAACGAGGATTTTTCTCGACGTGACCAATCACCATCTCATCACCTTTGAGGGCAGCGACGTCGAGGTGCTGAGCGGTCACGAATTCGTCGTCACCGGCGATCTGACCATTCGAGGCGTGTCGAAGCGGGTGCCTCTGAAAGTTACCTACCTCGGACAGTGGCCGACTCCGTGGTGGGAGGACGGGGAAGACAAGGGTCCGAAAATGTGCGCCGGCTTTCTGGCCGTGGCCAGCATCGACCGCCGCGAATTTGGCATAAGCTGGAATGGCGACCTGGAGCGGGGCGGCTCGGTGGTCGGTAACACCGTGCAGATCACCATCGATGCGGAAGCCATCCAGGAGGGCTGAGGAAGCCGTGCTTATCGTCGACTCTCATCTCGACCTCGCCTACAGTGCCCTCGAGTGGAACCGCGACCTCCTCCAGCCGATCAGTCGTATCCGCGAAGCGGAGGCCGGCATCGGCGAGAAGGGCCGCGGTCTCAACGTCGTCAACTTCGAGGAACTGAGGCGCGGAAATTTCGGCCTGATCTTCGTCACCATTCACTCTCGACTCGCCTCCCTGGGCAAGCGCTTCGCCGGTGTTCGCACCCAGGACCACGCCTACGCCCGCTGTATGGGAGAGCTCGCCTACTACCGCCGCCTGGTGTCGAAAGGGGTGTTGCGCCAGATTCGGGACCGCCCCGGGCTCGACGCCCATCTCGAGGAGTGGGAGCGCTCCGCCGATTCCTGTCCGCTCGGCTTCGTCCTCAGCATGGAGGGCGCCGACGGCATCGTCGACGAGACCCAGGTGGGAGATTGGTGGGAAGAAGGTCTGCGCGTGGTCAGTCTTTGCCACTACGGCATCAGCTCCTACTCCCACGGGACCCAGGCTCCGGGCGGGCTCACTCCCCGCGGAGCTCCCCTGCTCCGGGCCCTGGAAAGCGCCGGCATCATCCTCGATGTGAGCCATCTCGCCGAAACCGCCTTCTGGGAAGCCCTTGATAGTTTTGGCGGGCAGGTGCTGGGCACGCACAACTGCTGCCGGGCGCTGTGCGACCACGACCGCCAGCTCGACGACAAGCAGATCAAGGCCCTGGTCGATCGCGGCGGGGTCATCGGCACCGCCTTCGACGACTGGATGCTCTCGTCGCTGTGGGATCCCCAGGCGCAGGACAATTCCGGCATCACTCTGGAGACCGTCGTCGACCACATCGACCATGTCTGCCAGGTGGCCGGTAATGCCGGGCACGCCGCCATCGGCTCCGACCTGGACGGCGGCTTCGGCAAGGAACAGGCGCCAGCCGACATCGACACCATCGCCGACATGCAGAAAATTCCCGCCATCCTCGACCAGCGCGGCTACTCCACCCAGGATATCGCCGCCATCATGCACGGCAACTGGATCGGTCAGCTACGCCGGTCGTGGACTTAGGGGCGCCCATGTCTGTGCGCTTCGTCTTTCTCACCGACACCCATTATCACCCGTGTGCGCCAAAGGACTTCGGGGCGCCGAAAATGCTGACGCGGGGGCGCGAGGTGCTCGACATTACCGCAGCGGCGGTCAATGCCCTGAAGCCGGACTTCATCGTCCACGGCGGCGATCTGCTGTGCGGCGGCGGCTCCTTCGAAATGCCCCGGGAGACCTACCTGCAGTCGATCGAGCACGTTGCCCAGGCCTACAGCGGCTTTGATGCCCCGGCCTATTACGTGCCCGGCAACCACGACTGCGACGCTGACACCCGCTCCTTAGACGCCTTCGCCAGTCGCTTCCCCGTACCGGACCTGCTGAACGTCGCTGAGGCGGCGCCGGGACTCAGGCTCGCCCTGGCCAACATCTACGCCCCGGCCTCACCCGACTATGGCGGTGTATGGACGAATGAGCACGACGAAATCCTCCGGCAGGCGGGTCGCGACGCCCTGACCGACCGCTGCGCCTTGATCCTGGTGATACACGAGTGGGTCGTCCCCGCCGATGGCGACACCGCCGGCAAAGGGGTCGTCGGCAATGCGGCTGCCCTGATGCGGACCTTGTCCGAGTTGCCTGCCATGGCAGCCGTCTTCACCGGTCACCGTCACACCAACCGCATCCGGCTCCACGGTGGGTTTGCCGTCGTCGATACAGCCTGCCTCATCGGCTTTCCACTGGGTTTCCGCGAGCTCACGCTCTCCCCTGAAGGCCTCATGTCCAGCCGCTTTCACCAGCTTGACCTGCCCGACCTGATCCGGGCCTCCTACGACCGATCCAGCCCGGAGGTAAACGCCGGCTGGCAGGGAGAGGTCGGCGACCGCGATACCGATCTGCTCCTGCCGGGGCTGAGGGAGGTGTGGAGTTGACCGCAATCGGTTCGCGGAGTTAATCTTCGGGGCGTATCTTATGCAGGTGGCCTTACGGGTGACTTGACCTCCTGTAGCGCTGCAGCCGGGAGTTTTTGCCGGCCTATGACCATATTGCCAGGACCTATTAATTACCAGGACCTATTAATTAACTGACGGCAGATACGCCGCAGACTGACACTAAATGCCCGAATCCTTTCTCCGCCGCGTTGCCCTCTTCGACTGTCTCGGCGACGACGAGTTGACCGCCCTCGACAAGCTCGCCTTCAGGCGCAGCTTCGCCAAGGATCAGCTCATCATCCTCGCCGAGGATCAGGGCGACACCCTCTTCGTCATTGAGAAGGGAGAGGTGAAGGTCAATCTCATCCATTCCGACGGGAAGGAATTCATTCTCTCGCTGCTGGGCGAGGGGGAGGTCTTCGGCGAGCTCTCCCTCCTCGACGACCAGCCCAGGTCCGCCAACGTCACCGCGGTCGAGGATACCGTGCTGGCGATGATCAGGCGCGCCGATTTCCTCCAGCTCATGACCAACATCCCCCAGATCGCCATCTCCCTACTCGAGGAGCTCGCTTCCCGGCTGAGGCGCACCGACGATCAGGTGGGGGGCCTGGCGCTGTTGAACGTCCACAACCGCATCTCCAAGACCATCCTGCACCTGGCTGACATCCGCGGCGCCGAGACCGAAGAAGGCATCCTCATCAGCGAGCGCCCCACTCATCAACAGCTGGCGAATATGTCGGGCACCACCCGCGAAACCGTGACCCGAGTGCTGAAGCAGCTCGAAGAGGACGGCTACATTATCTCTCGAGGACGCCAGCTTCTGGTCTTGCCCACCGAGGATACCGACCGCTACGGGGACATCGGGGGATGACATGAGCGAGCCGGAAACGACGCTTGCGCCCACACTGGAGTGGACCAGCCATCCCCTCCGATCTGAGTCCTGGCACAGATCGATTTCTCTGGGCGCTCTTCTGGCAGCCTCTTCCGCGGCCGCCTGGATCGGTCTGGACGGTTTTGCCTACGGTCTCCTGGCGCTACTGGTGCTGGCCGCATCCGTCTCCAGATATCTCCTGCCCACGAGCTACGCCGTCGATGCCAGCGCTGTCCGCCGCACTCATCTCCTGCGCACCCGGACGTGGCCCTGGACGGCGTTCCGCCGCGTCGACCGCCACCGCGACGGCTTGTTCCTCAGCCCCTTCGATCGCGGCAGCCGCCTCGATTCCTTCAGAGGCGTCTTCCTCCCCCTGGGCCCGAACGGGAGCGAGGTGACTACCTTCGTCCGCTCCCGAGTCCAGGGACAAAGCGATTGATATCGCCAGAGGAATCTCCATCACCGGAGCGCTTGGTATCGCCAGAGGGACCCCCCTCGACCAGCCGATCGACCTCAACGCTGCCGCCATCCAGAATCGGCCGCCTCAAGACCTGGTGCTCGCACGCCTTCGCGGTCGAGGGCCCGGACGCTGTCTTCGACGATGGTGAGCGCCAGCTGGCGGAAAAACTCGCCGAATTCGTCGTCCGCCGCCGCATGACCTCACCGGCCCTCATGGCGTTGGAATCGAGCCTCCCCCTGGGCTTCCTGGGCAGCCAGTTCCTCGTCTTTCTCTCCCCCTTCGCCACCCTCCTGTTCTCGTCCGACGAATTCGAGAGTCTAACCCGCCTGCTGGAGAAGCGACGCGGACTGGGCCTCGTTATCGATGCTATTATTGCACGGGAAAACAGCCGCCCGCATGGATAAAGTGACCAAGAAACTGGACGTCATCATCGCCACCGATTGTGGCAGCACCACGACCAAGGCCATTCTCATCGAGCGGCAGCAGGACGGTGGCTATCGCCAGACTTTTCGAGGGGAGGCGCCCACTACGGTGGAAGCACCCTTCGAGGATGTCACTCGCGGCGTGCTCAACGCCATCCAGGAGGTGGAGGAGCTCTCGGGCCGATCTATTCTCGACGGCGAGGAGATTCTCACTCCCTCCGAGGACGGACGCGGCGTCGACATCTATATCTCCACCAGCAGTGCCGGTGGGGGGCTGCAGATGATGGTGGCCGGGGTGGTACAATCGATGACCGGCGAGAGCGCCCAGCGCTGCGCCCTCGGGGCCGGCGCCATCGTCATGGACGTGCTGGCCTCCAACGACGGTCGCCTGCCCCACCAGAAGATCGAGAGAATCCGTCACTTGCGGCCCGACATGGTCCTGCTGTCGGGCGGCACGGACGGCGGCACCGTCTCCCACGTGGTCGAGCTAGCCGAGTTCGTCGCCGCCGCCGATCCCAAACCGCGCTTCGGCACCGGGTTTCAGCTCCCGGTCATCTTTGCCGGCAACACCGACGCCCGCCAGCAGGTGGAGGAGGTCCTGGGTGAGACGACCGCCCTGACCATTTCGGAAAACCTGAGGCCCGTCCTGGAGCGAGAAAACCTGGCGCCCGCGCGGCAGGTCATCCACGACCTCTTTCTCGAGCACGTCATGGCGCAGGCGCCCGGATACCGCAAGCTGATGACCTGGACCGGTGCGCCGATCATGCCCACCCCCGCCGCCGTGGGGGAGATCATGCAGACCATCTCGCGGCAGCAGGGCATCGAAGTGCTCGGCGTCGACATCGGCGGCGCCACCACCGATATCTTCAGCGTCTTCTTCCCCGACGGACCCGGCAAGGCGGGCTCATCTGCCCAGACCCCATCTGCCCAAACCCCATCTGCTTCGTCCCCATCTGCATCGTCCCCATCTGCTTCGTCCCAGGCAAACAGGGGCGAAGCGGTCTTCAACCGCACCGTGAGCGCCAACCTGGGCATGTCGTACAGCGTGTCCAACGTGCTCTCCGAGGCCGGGCTCGACAACGTCAGGCGATGGTTGCCGTTTTCCATGGACGAAGCCGATCTCAGAGACCGCATCAAGAACAAGATGATCCGCCCCACCACGATCCCGCAGATGCTGGAGGAGCTTCAGGTCGAGCACGCCGTCGCCCGTGAAGCCCTGCGCCTGGCGTTGATCCAGCACCGCGATCTCGCCGTGGGTCTGAAGGGGGTGCAGACCGAGCGCACCCTCTCCGATGTTTTCGAGCAGTCCGCCTCGGGGGCTTCCCTCATCGACATGATGTCTCTCGACCTGCTGGTGGGCAGCGGCGGCGTGCTCTCCCACGCTCCGCGCCGGCAGCAGACCGCCGCCATGCTCATCGACGCCTTCCAGCCGGAGGGGATCACCCAGCTGGCGGTCGACAGCATCTTCATGATGCCCCATCTAGGGGTCCTGGCCGCCGTCGACGAGAAGGCAGCCACCGAGGTCTTCGAGCGCGACTGCCTCGTCTACCTCGGCACGTGCGTGGCCCCGGCGGGCGCCGGCAAGGTGGGCGGCCCCTGCTGTTCCTACGAGATCCGCGCCCCAACCACGGGTGATGCCACCGGTGTTTCCGACCATGCCCCAGACAATGCTAAGGGCGAGTTGCTCGTCGGCGAGCTGCGGTGCCTCCCCCTGGCCGAAGGAGTGGAAGCGGAAATAGTCCTGCGGCCGGCGCGTGGCTGGGACGTGGGCGCCGGCGCGGGACAGGAGCTGACAGCGAAGATCAGGGGGGGCCTCGTCGGCCTGGTCCTGGACGGTCGCGGACGGCCCATAGCCTTCCCCGAAAGCGTCGCCGAACGCGACGTCCAGATCCGATCCTGGAGCGATGCCCTGAGCCTGTATCCAGCTGAGGTAACGGGCCTGTATCCAGCTGAGGTAACGGGCCTGTATCCAGCTGCGGCAGCGGCCCAGGAGCGCTAATGGCCCACGCCTACACCCCGGGTCTCCGCGTGACGAAATACACCGAGCTCCTCAAGCAGCGCCGGCTCCCCATCAAAGGCGAGGTCCTGGTTGAGGTCGGCGATGTGGTCGAGCGCGACCAGATAGTGGCCCGCACCGAGTTGCCCGGCAATGTGACTACCGTAAACCTGGTAAACCGCCTCGGCATCAACGCCGATGAACTGACGCAGTACATGCTGAAACGCGAAGGGGACCAGGTCAAAGCGGGGGAACCCCTGGCGGAGACGCGCCCCCTCATCAAGTGGTTCAAGACCACGGTGAACGCCGAGATCGACGGCACGGTTGAGAGCATCTCCTCGGTGACCGGACAAGTGATGTTGCGCGAGGCGCCGATCCCGGTCGAGGTCCCCGCCTTCGTTCGAGGCACGGTCGAGGAGGTGCTGCCGGGCGAGGGGGTGGTGGTCAGAGCGGCGGGCGCCTACGTGCAGGGCATTTTTGGCGTCGGCGGCGAATGCTGGGGAACGCTGCGCATGCTCGTCGAAGCGCCCGATCAGCGGCTCGAGCCCGGCCTTATCGACGCCGATTGCGGCGGACAGATTCTGGTGGGAGGTGGCCTCATCGAGTTCGACGCCATCGAGCGCGCCCGCGAGGCGGGTGCCGTCGGCGTCATCGGCGGCGGCATCCACGACCGCGATCTCAAAAAGCTTCTCGGCTACGACCTCGGAGTCGCCATCACCGGTGCCGAAGAGATCGGACTCAGCGTCATCGTCACCGAGGGGTTCGGTCAGATCGACATGGCGCGCAAGACCTTTGACATACTGCGGGCCTGCTCGGGTCAGGAGGCGTCCATCTCGGGTGCCACCCAGATTCGCGCCGGCGTCATGCGTCCCGAGATCATCGTAGCTAATGATCCCGCGGCGGAGAGATCGCTCACCGATGCCGCTGCGGAGCCGGACCCGTCCGGCGATTCTTCCCAGAACCCCGCCCACCAGGCGGGTATGAGACCCGGGGATGCCCTTCGGGTGATCCGCGCCCCCCATTTCGGCCGACTGGGACGGGTCAGCGAGCTGATCGCCGACCTGCGACAGATCGAATCGGGCGCCCACGTGCGCGTCCTCGAAGTTGAATTTGAAGACGGCTCGCGGACATTGGTGCCGCGCGCCAATGTCGAGCTTATAGAGGAGTGAATTCATGAGGTACCTCCCGCTGTGTACCGTGATTCTAGCCCTTTGCGCTCAGGTGCATTCTCAACCTGAACCGGCGCCCATACCCGAGTCACGGCCCGAGTTACGACCCGAGCCGAAACTCGAGTCACGGGCCGAATCCGTGGCCGGCGTGGAGGCCTTCGACACCCCGAACGACGCCGGTGGCAGTATCACCGTCACCTGGCCGAAGCACCCCGAGGCTTCCGCGTCAACGATGTACACAGTCTTCCTGGCCGACGCGCCCTCCGGACCCTTTCTCCTGGTGGCGACGGTTGGCGCTGACGGCAGTCTCAAGTCGGACAACCCTGGCATGTTCGGGCACGACGCCGACAACAGCCACACCCACTTCGCACATATCGAGATCTTCCCCGCCGTCGGGGAAGACGAAGGGACGCCGTTGATCGACGGCAAGGCCTATTACGTCAAGGTGGGATTGAGCCCCGCCGACGACTCCGTCATCCCGTCCAGCGACGGCTTTGGCGTCCCGTCCGGGAACGCCATCGAGGCCGTGCCCGGCGGCAACTTCTTCAACTGGGCCAAACTCAACAACTTTATCCTCGGCACCTTTATCTGCCTCGTCATCCTCGGCTACATCTCAGTAGCTCGACGCAAGGAACTCTATATCCGCCGCATCGCCGGGCTGGAGGCCATAGATGAGGCGCTTGGGCGAGCGACCGAAATGGGCAAACCCGTGCTTTTCGTGCACGGCCTCAAGGGCATGGAGTCCATCCCCACCATCGCCGCCGTCAACATACTCAGCCGCGTCGCCCGACGCACGGCTCGGCTCGGCACCGATCTGCGCGTCGTCAACAACGAGCCGATCGTCATGGCGGTCAGCCAGGAGGTGGTGAAGGAGGCCTACCTCGAAGAGGGCAGACCCGATGCCTACAATCCCGACAGCGTCTTCATGGCCGCTCCCGATCAGTTCAGCTACGCCGCGGCGGTGGCGGGAATGATGGTCCGCGACAGGCCCGCGGCGCATATCATGATGGGCTACTTTTACGCTGAATCGCTGCTGCTGGCCGAGACCGGCAGTACTACCGGCGCCATCCAGATCGCCGGCACCGACGCCTATACCCAGCTGCCCTTTTTCGTCACCACCTGCGACTACACGCTCATGGGAGAGGAGCTCTACGCCGCCAGCGCCTACCTGTCGCGCGAGCCCCGACTCCTCGGCAGTCTGAAGGGGCAGGACGTGGGCAAGCTGGTCCTCATCTTTGGGATTCTCGTCGGCACGCTGATGGCCACTTTTCAGATGCCCTTTCTCACCCACCTGTTCACCTCCTATTGAGGGGTAGAGACCATGCTCTTTCTGACTCGGACACTGCCTCTGGTGATCGCCTTCTCGTGCGGAGTGCTGGCTATCGCCATCTACTACGTGCCCCACAGCGCCGCGCAGGGGATGGAGGAAAAACTCACTCTGTGGCTGCGCATCGTCGCCGCCTTCGCCTACTTCCTGGGCCTCTATAGCCTGCTGAATCTGCACTGGAATCGGATTCGCCAGCACCAGGCCGGATGGGGGTACAGCGTCGTGGCAGCTGTCGGTTTCGGCCTCATGTTTTTCTTCGCCGTGATCAACGACGGTGACGGTCCCTTTGCCCCCCAGGCCAAGCAAGGTGCATATCAGTGGATGTTCGACAATGTCCAGGTCGCCTGCGCCAGTACCATGTTCTCCCTGCTGGCCTTCTTCATCTCCTCGGCCGCGTATCGGACCTTCAGGGCCCGGAGCCCGGAGGCGACCATCCTGCTGGTAGCAGCCGTCGTGGTCATGCTGGGGCGCGTACCCATTGGCGCCTACATCTCAGATCTTATCCCGGAAGCCATGCTGTGGCTCCTGTCGGTTCCCAATTTGGCGGCCAAGCGCGGTATTCTCCTCGGCGTCAGCCTCGGGGCGATCGGCACGGCACTGCGCATCATATTCGGAATTGAGCGATCCTATCTCGGCGGAGGTGAGGAGTGAAAGCTCTCGATATCGATCGTCGCATCATCTTCATCTTTGTCTTTCTCGGCGTCGCGATCCCCCTGATGGTCGACTTCACTCTCCCCATCAAGCCCACGCCCCCGGTCATAGCGGCGTATGACGCCTTTGAGAAAGTGGCGGCTGAGAAACCGGGCAGCACCATTCTGCTGTCGTTTTCTTATGGCGCCAGCACGGCGCCGGAAATGCAGCCCATGGCCAGAGCGGTCCTGCGTCACTGCTTCCGACTCGGCTTCAAGGTGGTCGCCATCTGCCTCTGGCCCGACGGGGTCGGACTCGCCGAGTCTGTGCTGGCTGAAGTCGCTGAGGAGATGGGCAAGAAGGAAGACGTCGACTACGCCTTCCTCGGCTACAAACCCGGGACCATCGCCGTTATTCTCAACATGGGGCAAGACCTTCACACCGCCTTTCCAGTCGACAGCAAGGGGGTATCTCTGGCCCAGCTGCCGGTGACGAAGAACATCCACCCGCTCACCGACTTCTCCTTCGTTTTCGATTTCGCCGCCGGAGACTCCATCGAGTTCTGGTGGATCCCCTACGGGCAAGAGAAATACAGATTTCCCTTCGCCGGCGGCTGCACCGCCGTGATGGCGCCCGACCTCTTCCCCTTTCTGCAGTCTGGTCAGATGCTGGGCATGCTGGGAGGCCTGGCCGGGGCCGCCGAATACGAGACCCTGATCGGCCACCCAGGACAGGCGACAGAGGGCATGCGACCCCAGTCCGTCACTCACCTCATCATCATCGCCTTTATCATTCTCGGCAACGGCATGTATTTTCTCTCCCGGCGATCGTCCGGGCAAGCGACAGGTTGAGGGAGATCGGCAATGACCAGAGACTCGTACCTCTTCATCGGCTTTCTCCTCCTCTTCGCCGCCGTCAACGCCGCCCTTCTGGCCACGGGAGCGATCGCCGCGGACTGGACCGGCTTCGGTGTCATCCTCGCGGCTGGACTGACCCTCTCACTCTATAGTTTTCTCTACAAGGACAACCCCCTGTACAAGTTCGTCGAGCACCTCTTCGTGGGTGTCGCCGCCGCCTATGTGCTCGGGCTGGTCTGGTACAACACCCTCCTCGCCGAAATCGTCAACTCGCTGATCCTGGGAGAGGGCAAGGACCGTTGGTCGCTATTGATGCCCTCCCTTCTCGGTGCCCTCATGCTGACCCGCCTGGTGCCACGCATCGCCTGGCTCAGCCGCATCGCCTTTGCCTTTGTCGTCGGCCTGGGCGCCGGCCTCACCATCCCGCGCTACATCTCCTCCTTCATTCTCGCCCAGATGGAACCCTCTTTGAGACCCATTACCTGGAGTATAGAGGGCCTCAACCTCGTCATCATTCTGGTGGGGGTCGTAGCCGTAATGGTCTACTTCTTCTTTTCGGTCGAACACACCGGTGTCGTAGGAGGCGTGTCCAAGGTCGGCATCTGGTTCCTCATGATCTCTTTCGGCGCCTCCTTCGGGTACACCGTCATGGCCCGGCTGTCCCTGCTCATCGGGAGGACGCAGTTTCTCCTCGATGACTGGCTGCACGTGATGAAATAGCCTTCGCAGAGCGGGTCCGAACCCGCTCTGCGTCGGCCGACTCAACCGGCTGAACCGACAGGCGACCACGCTACCATGGGTCTTACCAACAACTCCATCACGGTGGGATCGGACGGAGACCGACCCGTAGAGATGGCCTACACCGACAGCGGCAACCGGAGCGCCAAGGGGGCCGACTACTGTCTCCTCCTCCTGCACGGTCTCCTCGGTCACCGAGGCACCTGGTCCCTTCTGCTGCCGCACTTCGACGAGCGCT
>Ga0066376_10005261_pt1 | contig 11039 bp, 10 predicted proteins | sample Knorr_S15_td_Bot_FD_77009 | JGI IMG/M metagenome (GOLD analysis project Ga0066376, IMG submission 77009) | Marine microbial communities from Southern Atlantic Ocean transect - Knorr_S15_td_Bottom_ad_5009_LV_A | ecosystem: Environmental > Aquatic > Marine > Oceanic | place: Southern Atlantic... | reverse complement strand
GTCGTTGCTATAGCGGCTCTGTTGGGGCATTGCTACGCCTCTTTTTTATGATTTCTTTGATAAAAAGAATGGTTTTACACGTAAAATGATTATAATCGTTGTTTGAGTGAGTACAATCATTCATTCTAAAATCCCGCAATTCTTTGGATATTTCTGACACTTTTTAAGCAACAGGACACCCGATACTCTATGAGTGCACTGATTCATCACTTTGTTGTACATCGTTTGATTGTAAACAAAGAAGAGAAAATTGAAGCTATTCCACGTGACAACTGCTTAGCTGTTACTCCGGAAATCGAGCTTCTTGCCCATCAAATAAACCACAGTTTCAATGCTAAACCTGGAAAAGGGGTTGGCCACTTCGTGACGGAAGTTACCCGTGAAGCAAAAGTGGAAAACGAAGAAGGCGAAGCGACGACGCAAAAAAGCACCGAAAACGTGGCTGAGTTTGCGGAAGGCCTTAGGCAATACATGGATATCCAAAAAGCGGCGGGTGATAACGTTGAAGATGCATTCCATGCGTTTTCAGTGTCATCGACTAACCGCTTGGTTCGCACTCTGGCAGAGACGGGTACGGTTGAGACCGGTTTTCTTATTTTCTGCCAGTATGAATATTTGGCCACACAGTATTTGATGATTGCATTGTTAAATACCCGTTCGCACGTTGAAGTGACAAACTCTTTAGATCTTTCTGCTCGTGAACACTTAGATTTAGCAAAAATGCAGCTCGCTGTACGTTTCGATTTAACCCAGTGGGATATTCAGCCAGAACAGCAGCGCTACGTTAGCTTTATTAAAGGTAGAATGGGGCGAAAGGTATCTGACTTCTTTATGCAGTTTGTAGGCTGTGAAGAGCTGGTTGATGTTAAACAGCAAAACAAACAATTGATCTCTTCAGTTGATGCCTACCTTGCCAGTGAGTCTCTAGACCCGCAAGAACAACATCAGCATAGAGAAGAAGTTAAATCGTACTTTAAAGAAAAGATTGATGCAGGCGAAAGTTTATCGGTAGATGAACTGGCGAACCGACTTCCTCAAAATGAAGAGACCAGCAGCAACTTTTCTGCTTTTACTCAGTCTATGGAAGTACCGCTTGAGAAAGAAATTCAGCCAGACCCTGCGGCGCTAAAACAGCTTGCTAAATTTACCGGTCAGGGCGGTGGAATATCGCTTAGCTTCGAACGCAAACTAATGGGCGATCGGGTATTTTACGACCCAGCTACGGATACGCTAACAATCCGTGGAATTCCACCTAATTTAAAAGATCAGCTTAATCGCCAATCTTCAATGGACTAGTCGCTGCGAAGCAAAGATAAAAAACGTATACTAGTTAGTAGAATATAAACTCGATTCAAGGGTGTTATGCAATTATTTGTAAATGATTTGACAGTGATGGACTTCTCTTACCTTTGCCCAAAACGCGGCATGGTAGGGGAAAGCTGGATTGTCGATGTGATTTTGGACGGTGAGCTCAACGAAGAGAGCATGGTTCAAGACTTTGGTCACGTGAAAAAGAACTTAAAGCGACTAATCGACGAATATGTTGATCACAAGTTGCTTGTACCTGCTGAATACAGCGGTTCAGAGGTTATTCACGACGACGATTCTGAACAGGTAGAAGCGCGCTTTACCTGCATTGATGGGCGTAGCATCATGCTACATTGCCCCGCTGAAGCTTATGCATTTGTTTATTCTGATGAGATAAACATGGAATCTGTTGGCGTTTACTTAAAAGAAGTATTGGCGACTCATCTTCCAGAAAACGTTGAAAACATTACGCTGCATTTACGTGAGGAAGTCATTAATTCTCCGTATTATCACTATACCCACGGGCTTAAAAAGCACGACGGTAATTGTCAGCGCATAGCGCACGGTCACCGTTCGCGTATTGATATTATCCTTGACGGCAAAGTGTGTGTTGAAAGTCAGCAGTATTGGGCTGACCGTTGGGCCGACATCTATATAGCAACCCGTGAAGACGAAATAGCGTACAGCGACAAAAAGCTTAAAGGTCAAGTTTCAAATGAAGCGGATTACTACTGTTTTGCTTACGAGTCGTCACAGGGCTATTTTGAACTATTAATTCCTAAGTCAGAGTGTGAAGTCATCGAAACCGACTCAACAGTTGAGTGTTTGGCGCAGTATCTGCTTGAAGAGCAGAAGAAACGCACGCCTGACGGCGTTTGCCAAGTTATCGCTTATGAGGGCGTAGGTAAAGGCGCCACAGTAAAGGGTTAACATTTGACGACAGCTCGTTATAGGGAAAGGAAACAACTATGGCATTCACGCTTTCAAGAAACGCATTGCATAGCGCAGTATCTCGTGTAATGAGTTGTGTAGTGGCAATTAGCACAGTTGCCTCTATGCCATTTGCTTACGCAGATGTAGAGTTAAACGGCCAAAAAGAAGCGTTATCTAGTCAAGAGCAAGTAAACGTAGTGTTGAACGGTAAGTTTACGCAAGGTGCCTTACTGCGCGGGCAAGCTCCCGCTGGGGCCAAAGTAACGCTTAATGGCGAAACTGTTCAAACCAACAAAGACGGAAAATTTGTTGTTGGCTTTGAACGGGAAGCGCCACTGCATCAAACGTTGGTTGTAAAATTAGACAACGGCCAAAAGTGGCAGCGAGACATTACCCTTGAAAAACGCGAATACAACATTCAGCGAATTGACGGGCTAGAGCAAAAAATGGTTTCTCCGCCAGCAGAAGTGACGGCGCGTATTAAGCAAGACAATATCAACGTAGCTAACGCGCGAAGCGGTAATACTGATTTAGATGCATTATTCACCCGGTTTGAGTGGCCTGCGAAAGGCGTTATTTCCGGTGTTTACGGTAGTCAGCGCATTCTAAATGGCGTGCCGAAATGGCCGCATTATGGTTTGGACATCGCCAATGAAACGGGCACGCCTGTGTATGCACCTGTTGATGGTGTGGTAACAATGGCTGATGATCTCTATTATTCGGGTAACACCTTGATTCTCGACCACGGCATGCGCGTGTTTTCAACGTTTCTTCATATGGATACTATTACGGTAGAAGTGGGTGAAACCGTTAAGCAAGGCGAGCAGATTGGAACGATAGGTTCAACAGGGCGCTCTACAGGTCCGCATCTGGATTGGCGTATTAATTTGGGCAACACTCGTTTAGACCCACAGACTATCATTTCGGAGTCTCCCGAAGAGTAACCATTAATTTGATTTAGTTTTAACAGTCATAAAGAAAAAGGCGCTTTCAGGTAAACTCTCAAAGCGCCTTTTTAGTTTTTACGCTACAGGGCGGAGTTATTTCCCCAGCCACTGATTAAGCTTTTCTTCATCAGTGATTTCAAAGTAAGCCATTTCTTTTCTTGCCTGAGTTACCTCAAGAGGCAGGGTTAGAAGCCGCCCGTCTCGAATAAGCGTTAACTCCACCTGCGACGTTTGGGCATTATCTAATAGGCGCTGAAGCTTCTGGGCATTGACGATATGACCGTCTAACCCAATGATGACATCGTTTAAAAGAACACCTGCCTTCATTGCGGCAAGACCCTCAAATACCTGTATTACAGTAAGTCCGAAGGTAGCTGGCTTTAACGTGGCGCCAAGCTGATTTTTAATAGCAGGCAGCGAGGAGGCACCGCCTTTATCTTCACCTGACACGCGAGCACGAACCGCATAGTTAACGCCCATTTCAGATACTAACGAAGCCAATTCTACATCGTCTGTGCCATACACCACGCGATTTAAGTATTCTGAAACATCAATGCCAAAATGCGTTGTACATAGATTTTGGATCACGTCATCAGGCGTACCTTTTTCATCCACGCCATAGTGTTTCCACAATAACTGCATCAAGGTATCTAAATTCACTTGTTCGTTTGACTGCTTACGAAGGAGTAAATCTAACCCAAGGGCGATAATGCCTCCCTTGGTGTAATAACTTACGATATTGTTAGTAGCGCTCGCATCTTGCTTATAAAACTTTGTCCATGCGTCGAAGCTACTTTCAGCTGCACTTTGTTTAAAGCGCCCAGCGTTTTGTAAAAGTCGACTGACATTTTGCGCAACAATATCGAGGTATTTCTGTGGTTCAATAACGCCGGCTCTAGCAAGGGTGACGTCATCATAGAAACTGGTAAAGCCTTCATAAATCCACAGCTGATCCGTGTATGTTTCTTGAGATAAGTCTGGTTTCACCATTACGCTAGGTTTAATGCGCTTAACATGCCATGTGTGGAAAAATTCATGGCTGCACAGACTTAAGAACGTAATGTAGCTGTCGGTTTTTTTCTCACTTTCACCAACTTGAGGAAGGTCGAAGCGAGGGTAAAGAAGGGCAGTAGAGTACTTATGCTCTAAACCGCCGAACCCATTGTCGGCAAGCAGCGTCATAAACAGGTAGTTATTAATAGGTTGTGGAGCACCAAACAAATCTAGGTGGTGCTTGCAAATTGGCGTTAAGTCATTTGCTATGCGCTCATAATCAATATTGTTGTTACCTGAGAAAAGTAACGTAAACGTAATGCCGTCAACCTCAAAGCTGTGAGTGTCTGCAATGCCCACATAAATGGGATGATCAATGAGCTCATCGTAATTTTTTTCAACGAAGTGCCACCGAGACGGGCTTGTACTTTCACAACGAGAAGGCATTGACGTATAAGCCTTCCAATTCGAGGTTGCAGAATCGCTGTCGTTCAGCTCAATGTCCACCTCACACGGCACATTCTCGAAGCCGGAAACGTTTAGAAACGCACTGGTTCCATTTATAAACGCATATTGGTCGTTCATAAAAGCAGAGCGAATAGATAAGTCGTTGGCATAAACCGAGTAAACGACCGTACATGGTTTTCCATCTGTGTCTACACGCCAAGTTTGTTTATCGAGCTTAGTTACCGAAAGGCTATAAACGCTTCTATCGCCAACATTTTCAGTACTATGACCTTCAGAAGTGTTTGCAGTTAGCTCGATAATGCTTTTTGCAAAATCGCGCACCATGTAGCTTCCCGGGATCCAGCTTGGAAGGCTAAGCTCAATTGATGAGCCAGAATGCTCAGGTATTTGCAGCGCGATAGTAAATTGATGGGCACGCCAATTGGAAATAGTTAACGTATAGCGAAGAGCAGAGGTCATAAACGTCCGAAAAGATAAGCAAAACTATCCCTCAACTATATCAACCTATTGAGTTAATCCCAATAGATTGCCTGCTACTAAGGGGCAATTTTTACGTTTATTGAACATGGTTTTCAATCGTAGTATTGATAAGTTTTTGTTTGATGCGTACATTGAGTTAAATGACATTAAATCCAGCAATAACAAATACAAATGGCTGAAAAAATACAAAGCAATTTACTAAGCGAAGATAATTTGGAATCGTTGCGTACGCTGGTACCCGGCGATACAGTAGATTTACAAATTGCTATGCCTGCAGCGCCAAAGCGTGTGAAGACTGACTACATAGGCATGCTTATTGATGAATGTTTGCTTTTTCATATTCCAACATCGGCGAAGTGGATTACCGTTAGGGATGCTCTGACTGTTGGCAACGATATCGTGGTGCGTTCTGTGCTTGAGGGCGATACTGGCCAGGTTATTGCGTTTAAAGTGAAAGTACTCAAATTGCTTTCAAAGCCATCAGGCTTACTTATTACAACCTTTCCAAAACGTATTGAAAGTATAGGACTTCGCGCTGTAAAGCGTGCTCAACTTGGCGTTTCAGTAACGTTAGAAGCTGACGTTTATCCCAGTGACGAAAACGTAACGGGGATCATCATAGATTTAAGTGAAAAAGGGTGCAAAGTAGCGTTACAGGTCAAGCCAAATTGGCCGGTAATGCTCGATGAAGCTGAGGTTAAGCTAAACTATTCGTTGGACGGTAAAGAAGTAGCGCTTACTGCAAAAGTTAAAAATCATAAGCTTGATAGTGATGTGGTTTATTATGGGCTCGCCTTTACCTGTGAAGAAAAATTGATAAAAACGCTGTTGTCCCGACACACATTGTTAACGTAGGAAAACAATAGTTGGGTGCTCTTTAGATAAAAATCAAAATAACAGGCTAAGGGGATTTACATGAGAAGCATTGAGCGACTTTTAATGCAGTATGGTGAGAGCCACCAAAATAAAACTAACATTATCATTCATGCTATAGCCGTACCCAGCATCTATTTCGTAACGATAGGTTTGCTGTGGAGTTTGCCGGTGCCTTATGTGATTGCGCAATTCGATATTACATGGGCGCATATCATAGCGGTTCCCGTATTGTATTATTATTTTATGTTGTCTGGTCCGATTGGGGCTGCAATGACCCTCTTAACTATACTGTGTTTCGGTGCAGTTAATACCCTAGACCACTTCAGTATCTCAGTATGGTTATTTTCTCTTGTACTGTTTGTCGTTATGTGGATTTTGCAGTTTATTGGCCATCATATCGAGGGCAAAAAGCCTTCGTTTTTTGACGATTTGCGCTTCTTGCTGGTTGGCCCAGCCTGGTGGTGGGTGCACTGGCTGAAAAGAATGAATATCAGTTACTGAGCGTAATCAGCGAATTGATATAGCCAAAACATGTCTAATTTCAAGATTTTGCCCTGCGACAAGAAGCATAAGGGGCACGACCAAGGCGCTTGGGTCGTGGCAAGGCTTGCGTATAATCTTCTTATAAGTTTTTAAATTGGTAATATTGTGAGTCGCTTTCAGCGTGTAATAGAAAGTAATGAACGTTTATTTTGGACATTGCACAGTGCAGGCTGGGCAGGGTTCGCAATAATTTATTACATCGGATCTTTTCTCCATGATGTTCGACCCATTTGGGTTTTCATCATCATGCTTAATGCCTATGCAGGATGGTTGCTAACCATTCCGCTTCGCTACATCTATCGATGGGCAAGAAAGCAATCACCGCTCAACATGATCATCATAGTGATTGTGTCGTGCTACTTAATTGCTTTGCTATGGGCCGTGGTAAAAAACATTAACTACTGGGAAATCTACAAGCACGGATATCGGCCAGACGAATGGTATATGTATTTTACCAACACTATTAACTCGCTAATAATGGTGGGGTGTTGGAGTGGTGTGTACTTTGGCATCAAGAACTTCCAAATGCTTCAAAAAGAGAAGCAGAACGCGCTAAAGGCGAGTACCATGGCGCACCAAGCTCACATAAAGATGTTGCGCTATCAACTCAACCCGCATTTTCTCTTCAATACGCTTAACGCTATCTCAACCCTTATTCTTTTAAAAGAGAACGACACAGCAGAAGCGATGGTGTCGCGTTTGAGTGACTTTCTACGTTATTCATTAGACAACGACCCGATAAAGCGAGTACCGCTAGGTCAGGAAATAAAGGCATTACGACTCTATCTAGAGATAGAGAAGGTACGTTTTGACGATCGTCTAGAAGTACTATGGGACATCGATGAAGGGTGTGAAAGTGCACTTGTGCCGAGCATGATCTTGCAGCCCATTATTGAAAACTCAATAAAGCACGCCATATCTAAGATGGAAAATGGTGGTCGTATAGCGATTACGGCACGTACATTTGGCAATGATTTGTTAATGGATGTTGCCGATAACGGCCCTGGTGCAGATATCAAAGACGGAACACTTAGTCGAGAAAACGGCGTAGGCCTAGCCAATATAAAAGAGCGTTTGCAATCCCTCTATCATCGTAATTTTGCATTCTCTATAGAACACAATCAGCCTTCAGGCGTGCGAGTTAGAATACGCATTCCCTATGAAGTTAAGGACGTATAACATGACAAAGCAAGTGATTAAAACCATTGTAGTGGACGACGAACCTTTAGCACGCAAGGGCCTTCGTGCCAGGTTAGAGCGTCATGATGATGTGCAGGTGCTTGCAGAGTGTCAGAACGGCCTAGAGGCTGTAAGTAGCATTTCTCAACATCGTCCAGATTTGGTGTTTTTAGATATTCAAATGCCCGGTTTAAACGGCTTTCAGGTTATTCATAAGTTGCGCGAACTGAAACAGCCCATTCCCATGATCGTTTTCGTAACTGCTTATGACAGCTACGCAATAAAAGCATTTGACGTGCATGCTTTAGATTATCTGTTAAAGCCAGCAGACGACGAGCGCTTAGGTGCGGCGTTAAACAAAGTACGTGAATATTACTCAACTCAACATCAAGATGAGCAGTCACAAAAATTGGTAAGCCTTGTTGCTGAACTTACAGGCGATGATTGCGAAGAGATTTTACGCAAGTTAGCTAATGGTGAGCCGGTTGAAACCAATCCATACCCAGATGTATTGGCTATTAAAGATGGCTCAGAAGTAACGCGCGTAAACGTTCAAGACATTCAATGGATTGATGCTGCAGGTGATTATATGTGCGTTCACGCACTGGATGGCATGCATATAATGCGCAAAACCATGAAAGAACTTGAGCAGGAACTAAACCCACAGTTCTTTGTTCGAGTGCACCGTTCAGCTATTGCTAATATCCGTTTTGTTAAAAAGTTAGTGAGCCATATTAGTGGCGAATATCATTTAATACTTCAAAATGATACAGAACTTAAAGTGAGTCGCAGTCATCGTGATAAAGTGAAAGCGGCAATGAAGATGTAAAGAAGCTTGAGCATGAAGTACTAAAAGGCGGTGTTTTATTATAAAGCACCGCCTTTTTTGTTTTTACAATCTATAAATGTTTCAAATTAAACAGCGTCTGAACCATCTTACTTAGTTGCAGCTGTACCTTTCGTTCATTAGGGTACGCATAGCGTCAACCCGGGCTTGATTGAGGGGCTTTGTTTCTTCCCAAGTTTTGGGTAGGGGGACGGTAATAGGGCGCTGATTAACTTCACCAACCATTATGTTGGTGACGTCGCTTCCTACTAAGCTTATGGCGAATTCGCCAAGAGTAGTGGCGAGTAGTCGGTCCTGTGCTACCGGCGAGCCGCCACGTTGGACATGTCCCAAGGTTACTGGCCTAACGTCGTTGATATTGTGATACTGCAAAGCTTCGGTTAATCCTGTTAAGCCATTAGGCCAAACGTTTTCAGCTACTACAACAATAAAACTGACGGGCCCTTTCAAAGCACGCTGCGCTTTTATCTGGTTTACGATCTTTTTGATTTCAGTCTCAGCGGATTCAAAAAACTCAGGAACAACCACATAGTCAGCAGCCGCGGAAAGGGCACCATTTAATGCTAAAAAGCCAGCATTGCGACCCATTACTTCTACAAGGAAAATACGTTCGAAGGCATCAGCTGTATCACGAACTTTATCGATAGAACTCATGGCGGTATCTATTGCGGTAAAGTAGCCTATAGTCGCATCAGTACCCGCTATATCGTTATCAATGGTTCCCGGAATACCAAGAATCTGGCCATCCCATAGTTCGCTCAACTTTGCTGCGCCGCGAAAAGATCCGTCACCACCGATTACAATAAGTGTGTCGATCTCGGCCTGTCTCAAGTTATCAGCCGCTTTGATAAGCCCTTCACGATTTTTAAATTCTTTACACCTTGCGCTGTGCAGTATGGTGCCGCCTTGCTGGATAAGATTGTGCGTTGAATCAAGAGATAGAGGAATAAACTCTTGCTGTAGTAATCCGTTGTAGCCGTGCTTGTAGCCAAGCAAGGTAAAATTAGCTTTCTGACACGCAATAATTGCGGCACGTATACATGCATTCATACCTGGGGCGTCGCCACCAGAGGTTAAAATTGCGACACGTTTTGACACATTAAAGTCCTTCTTTTTACAGGCAATGCCATTAAAGTAGAGTAAAGGCTGTGCAACGTAAAGTTCTCAATTGCGGATATTTATTGCGTAATATCAAAGTAAAATTCAATTTTTCAGTACACAGCAATAAGCGTTTTTGCTTGTCACGACGTAACTAACGTAAAAAAGGAAATACTATGCGTTCATTGTTGGTTGTTGTCTTTATTATTTTTCTTACTTCATGCAGTTCTAAGCTGGCTTATAACAACCTGGATTGGTGGGTGTATTGGTACATGGACGACTACATCGAGCTTAAAGATGAGCAAGAGGAGAAGTTTGATGCGCATTTACAAAATTGGTTGAGCTGGCACAAGAAGAGTGAACTTACTCGTTATAAAGCGCAATTAGAGGATATAAAAAAGCAGATTCAGAATGACACCCTTAATTCGAGTATTGTTTATAACAACCTTGAGCTAGCTAGATCGCATTGGGAGCGCGTACGAGACGAGGTCAGTCCTGAACTAGCGGCTATTGCTAAAACACTCGATGATGAACAAGTTGTCACCTTGTTTGCGGCTTTAGAAAAAGACAATAAAGAAGAAGAGGAAGAGCGACAAGAGGTGCTGGAAAAGTCTGAAGCAGAGAGACTTAAAGATAGAATTGAGCGAATACAAGAAACAATAGGTGAGCGTATTGGAGATCTAAGTAAAGAGCAAAAACAAATTGTTAGCACCTATGCACAACAGTTTATTCCTACAGGTGACGCTTGGATAACGTATCGTAGAAACATTCAAAATGCGGCAAGAAAGCTATTCGTTTCGCGCAAGCAAAACGAAAGGTTTGAGCAAGAATTGGTGGCTCTCATGCAAAATCCGGATAACTATAAAAGCGATGTGTACAAGCAAAGTAGTGCTCATAATATGACTATGACGGCAACGCTACTGGCCGAGATATTTTCAACTCTTTCAGAGAAACAGCGTCAAACACTGATTGAAAACGTGGATGAGCTAATCGAAACGGTTGATAATTTTATGGATTAGTTAGTAATACTTTGGCTCAGTACTCATTCAGCTCGGTCGATACAGTACTGGCCTTCTCGTAATACAAGAAGAAAGCTCCGACTTATGGTGGTAGCACTCAGTACTAAATAAGGTATTAAGTTATAATTCTTTCCAGTCGATTTTAAGAACTTTACCTTCTTCGTTAGCAACGAAAAGGGGAAGCTCGGTCAATTTAGTGTTTTTTTGTTTTAATGTTTTAAGGTTCTCGTAGGAATACTGCCTCTGTATATGCCACTCTACCTTATTCCTTGATTTGTAGTCTAAATCAATATTCCACCTACCCAGATAAGAAACCGCGCTTGGTTGAAGCGAGAAAAAGCAGCCATC
>Ga0066376_10005260_pt1 | contig 11040 bp, 8 predicted proteins | sample Knorr_S15_td_Bot_FD_77009 | JGI IMG/M metagenome (GOLD analysis project Ga0066376, IMG submission 77009) | Marine microbial communities from Southern Atlantic Ocean transect - Knorr_S15_td_Bottom_ad_5009_LV_A | ecosystem: Environmental > Aquatic > Marine > Oceanic | place: Southern Atlantic... | reverse complement strand
GCAAGCGGTTGCCCACGGAACAGGAGTGGGAAAGGGCTATCCGTGCAGGAACAACATCTCCTTATTATTGGGGCGAAAACCAACCGGACCGTTACGCCTGGCACAAGGACAATGCTGATAAACAGACCCATGTTGTAGGAGAAAAGGAGCCAAACTCATGGGGACTTTATGATATGGCCGGAAATGTCTGGGAATGGACCCAAAGTGATCATGAGCGCAGTGGCAAGGTGGCCCGTGGTGGGTCGTGGAGGAATGGAGTGGGAAGTTTAAAATCCTCTCACAGGATATCCAGCCTTCCCATCCATAAATTTCATTATGTTGGTTTCAGATGCGCCCACCACTAGGCGTGGGGCCAGTACTGCATTGCCCGTCAAGCAGGCCAAGCTCCGTGGTATTCTTCCACAGCTTTTACCCTTTCAGGGCATGAAGGCTAAGGAAGAGGACATCACGCGTGCCCCGCAGGGGTAGCGCGATACTTAAATACTCCCCCTGACAAGGGAGATAAAGGGGATTTGCGTAAACCAGCGGTTTTGCTGGCGAGTAACAATTCATTTTGGTTTAACGAGCCTTTGCCCAGTTGCCTTCCCGGTCAAGGGGCTAGTTGGGTCCGGCGTCACGCTGGTCTGCTTTGGAGTACAGAGTTAAAAGAGATTTTTGTTCGTCCAGAGAAAGACTTTTAAAAGCTCCATAGGTATCGCGTAGTGTTTGTTTTTCTTTCTCAGGCAAGTTATGAAACCGTTGGAACTGGTTGCGGATTATCAATTTTTCGTCAGGGGTCTTTTGTTTCCAGGCTTGGAGTTTTTGCTTGAAGTTTTTTTGTTGTTCCGGGCTCATGGCGTGCCACTTCATTGCCCCATTATTCAGACGGTTTTGTTTTTCCGGTGAAAGTTTATCCCATTTTTCTTGGAGGGGAGCCAGGATTTGTTTTTCCACAGAGCCCAGTTCATCCCATTTTATGCTGTTTTCTTGATCCTGTCCCATGCTGGGGCTTGGGCCAAATATCAGTACGATCAGAAAAAGAAGTGGCAATAAATTAAGGGCACCTCTGAAAATTGTTTTGGGCCATGAGCGGCCCTTATATGATAAAGGCCTGCGAGTTGCCCGAGGGAAAAGTACCGAATAAATAGAGGCCTTCTTAACTGTCTTTTTTTTCACTTTTAAGATCTTTCCATTTTTGCAGAAATTCCAGGTTTTCATAAAACTCAATTGGCTCATTGGCAATCAGAATTTCCAGGTCTTCCAGACTGTTATCGGTTTGAGGCCCTGGTTTGGGTTTTGCATAGATCAGTGCAATAAAAATTAATGCGGTGATGAAACATAATAAAGGCAGGGAAGCCCATTCGGGAAAATTGCTTTTGCTCTCCAATTTGGATTCAAGATCCCGATACTGAAGTTGCAACAATTTTTCGCGGGTATCGGCATCCAACTCTTTTTCATCGGTTTTCAACTGATGGCGGGATAAACCCTTAAATCTTTGCGGATCGTCTTTTTCGCTCATGGTAATAGTTGATATTTGAAAGTGGTTTTAAAGCTTTATCAAAAAACTAATCCAGATGCTATGATGGTTTATTTATAACCCATATTAACTGAAAAAATGGTCCGTAGCATATCTAAAAATTTCCGGAAAAATGAAGACGACCAAACCTCGTCTTTTTCCCTTTTGACGAATGATGATCTTCATCTTTTTAATGAAGGCAATCATTACCGCCTTTATGAAAAGATGGGAGCTCATAGAATTGAGGAAAAGGGAGGCACTTACTTTTCGGTCTGGGCTCCCAATGCGGAACAAGTCCATGTGGTGGGCGATTTCAACGGATGGAAAAAGGGCAAGCACATTTTGAATCCCATTCAGCAGTCTGGGATTTGGGAAGGGTTCTTCCCCGAAGTCGAGAAGGGCGATATTTATAAATACTATATTCAATCCCGTCAAAATGGATATCGAGTTGAGAAGGCCGACCCTTTTGCCATGTTATGCGAAACACCTCCTAAGACCGGAAGTATTGTCTGGGATCTGGACTACTCGTGGAATGATCAAAACTGGATGGACAAGGGACGCGAACGCCATAACTTTCTTAACAGTCCCCTTTCTATTTATGAGATGCATCTCGGGTCCTGGATGCGTAAGCCCAAGGATAAAGGTTCTCTGCTTGGTTATCTTGAATTGGCGCCACTTTTAACTAAGTATCTCAAGGAAATGGGATTCACCCATGTCGAATTCCTTCCTGTTATGGAGCATCCCTTCTATGGTTCCTGGGGTTATCAGGGTACGGGATATTTTGCCCCTTCGAGCCGATACGGAACGCCTCAGGATTTTATGTGTCTTGTGGACACCCTCCATCAAAATAATATTGGGGTGATACTGGATTGGGTGCCTTCCCATTTTGCCACCGATGAGTTTGCTTTGGGTAATTTTGATGGAACCCATATTTATGAGCACGCCGATGACAAGCAGGGTTTCCATCCGGACTGGGGCAGTTATATTTTTAATTATGGCCGGAATGAAATATCCAGCTTTCTTATCAGCAACGCGCTGTATTGGTTAGATGTGTTTCATGTCGATGGTTTGCGCGTTGACGCGGTGGCATCCATGCTCTATCTGGATTACTCACGCAAAGAAGGGGAATGGATCCCTAATGTTCATGGAGGCCGGGAAAATCTGGAGGCTATTGGGTTTTTACGGAAATTTAACGAGCAGGTGTATAAAAATCATCCCCATACCCAGACCATGGCTGAAGAATCTACGGACTGGCCTATGGTTTCGAAACCTACTTATGTTGGGGGTTTGGGATTTGGAATGAAATGGGACATGGGCTGGATGCATGACACGCTGGAGTACATGAAACAAGATCCCATCCATAGGAAATTTCACTATGAACGATTGACCTTCAGGATGTTGTACGCCTACCATGAAAATTTTATTTTACCCCTGTCTCATGATGAAGTGGTTCATGGCAAGGGTTCCCTGCTGTCCAGGATGGCAGGGGATGACTGGCAAAAGTTCGCGAACTTGAGGTTGTTATTCGGGCATATGTTCGCCCAGCCCGGGAAAAAACTTATTTTCATGGGAGGGGAATTCGGACAATGGGCAGAATGGGATCATGATAAGAGTCTTGACTGGCATCTTTTAGAGTATCCAAACCATAAAGGCCTGCAGTTTTGGCTGAAAAGTCTCAACCACCTTTATGTAAATGAACCTGCTCTCCATGAAAACGAGTTTTCTCCTGAGGGATTTGAATGGATCGACTGCAGTGACTCTCAGCAATGTGTTCTCGTGCTCATGCGGAAGGGAGTCGACCCTGATGAAAAAATTATCGTGGCCTTGAATTTCACACCGGTTCCAAGGTTTGATTATCGCATTGGGGTGCCTTGTGAAGGAGCCTGGAAGGAGATTCTAAATAGTGATGCCGAAGAGTTTGGCGGAGGAGGAATCGTTAATCTACAACCTGTACAAAGTGAGTCCATGTCCTGGCACGGGAAACCTTTTTCAGTCAACCTCGTTTTACCTCCCCTGGCTGTTATCTTTTTAAAATGCCAAAAATAAACCATTGCCTTTGTAGACAGAATAAAAAACAAACTTAAATTCATGAAAAAGTATATTTGTATCCACGGCCATTTTTACCAACCGCCCAGAGAAAATCCATGGTTAGAGGCCATCACCCATCAGGAATCGGCATACCCCTTTCATGATTGGAGCGAGCGTATCCATGCAGAATGTTATGCCCCCAACACACAGGCTCGAATTCTTGATGAAAAGGGTTTGGTTGCCGAGAGGGTCAATAATTATTCCAGCATTAGTTTTGATTTTGGTCCCACGCTGTTAAGCTGGATGGAATCCAAGGCCCCGGATACATATCAGGCGGTTTTGGATGCAGATAAAATCAGCCAAGAAAAATTTTCCGGACATGGTTCCGCAATGGCGCAATGCTATTCGCATATGATCATGCCTCTGGCAAACTCGAAGGATAAATACACCCAGGTTTATTGGGGAATCCGGGATTTTGAATTTCGATTTAAGCGTTTGCCGGAAGGAATGTGGCTCCCGGAAACGGCGGTGGATCTGGAAACTCTCCAGATAATGGCTGATTTAGGCATTCGATTTACGATTTTGGCTCCCCATCAGGCAGGTCGACCTTCAGATCATGGTAGACAGAATGGTCAGTTGGATATCAATCAGCCTTATAGCGTAAGCCTGGGGGCAGGTAAGAGCATTAATATTTTCTTTTACAATGGCGCCTTATCCCAATCCATGGCGTTTGAAAATATTTTGCAAGATGGGAAATGTTTTGCTGAAAAATTAATGCATACAGATAATAATGGTGGCCCTCAATTGCTCAGTGTTGCTACAGACGGAGAAACCTATGGACATCATCATAAGTTTGGCGATATGGCATTGGCTTTTGCCCTTAAATATATTGAAAACCAGATGGATGCACGATTGACCAATTTCGCGGAATACCTGGAAAAATTTCCGCCGGAAGGGGAGATTGAAATTATTGAAAAAACTTCATGGAGTTGTGCCCATGGGGTTGAGCGCTGGAGTAGTCATTGTGGATGCGAAACAGGAGGTCATCACGGATGGAATCAAAAATGGAGGGCTCCTCTTAGACAGGCGTTGGATTGGCTGCGAGGTAGATCGAATTCAATTTTTGAAGAAGCTGGCAAGGATTTATTTAAAGACCCTTGGGCGGCGAGGAACCGTTATATTGATGTTCGTATCAACCGGTACGATAGAGATACTTTTTGGGCCGAACAGTGCCAGAGTAAGTTAGAGGAATCCGAAAAGGTTGTTATGCTAAAACTTCTGGAACTGCAAAGCAACTTGATGTTCATGTATACCAGTTGTGGATGGTTTTTTAACGATATATCGGGAATTGAAACAGAACAAATTCTGTTGTATGCGGGAAAGGCGATTCAACTTGCTGAAGAACTTTCTGGTGAAGTGCTGGAACCCCATTTTCTGGAATTGCTTGAGCTGGCAGAGAGTAATATTCCTGAGAAAGGGAATGGTTCCCAGATTTATATAAACGTGACTAAAAAGGCCAGAATGGATTTCCAAGTTTGAAACTTTAGCCTATTTCCTGATAATTATACATGTCGCAGAAACCTGAATCTCGATGTAGCGGAATTCTCCTTCATATTACTTCCCTGCCATCAAAATTTGGTGTAGGAGATTTTGGGCCTTCCGCATTTGAGTTTGTTGATTTATTAGGGCAGGCCGGTCAGACCCATTGGCAAATTCTTCCTATTAATCCTCCCTCATTTGGCAATTCACCTTATAGTTGTACTTCCGCTTTTGCGATCAGTCCTTTATTCGCCAGCCCTGAAGTTATGATTCGTGAAGGTTTGCTGGAAGACTGTGATCTTGAATTCGCTCCTGAATTTTCTTCGGATCGGGTTCAATATTCTTTGGTTTTGGATTTTAAGATAAAACTTCTATCAAAAAGTTATGACACATTTAAAGAAAGCGTAGAAAAAAATGAGTTTGAAAAATTTTGCGTTGATAACTCATATTGGCTGGAAGATTTTTGCCTCTTTTCTGCGTTAAAAAACCATTTTGGCGGGCGTTCCTGGATTGAGTGGCCAGAGGATATTAAGAAAAGGAACGCTATTCATCACTATACTGATAGTTTGCGAGAATGCTTGGAAAGAGAAAAATATTTTCAATTCGTTTTATTTCGTCAATGGAAGGAACTGCAAAAGTATTGCCGATATAAAGGGATTCGTGTTTTTGGCGATGTGGCTCTTTATGTTAACCATGATAGTGCGGATGTCTGGACTCACCCTGAGCTATTCAAACTAGATCAGGAATTAAATCCTGTTGTCGTTGCTGGAGTTCCTCCTGACTATTTCAGTGAAACGGGGCAAAAATGGGGGAATCCGGTATTTGACTGGGGTTTTCTTCAGAAAAATGATTTCGGCTGGTGGGTTGAGAGAATGAAGCATAACCTGGATTTGTTTGATCTGGTAAGGATTGATCATTTTCGTGGTTTCCTGGCGGCTTGGGAGATACCTGCTAATGATTCAACCGCCGTAAACGGGCGGTGGCAGGAAAGCCCAGGGGTGGAATTCTTTTCCGTCCTATTGCATGAATGCAAATCGATCCCCGTTGTTGCTGAAGACCTGGGTGTTATTACTCAAGATGTCAGAGACGCAATGGCTCGGTTTGGATTTCCTGGCATGAAGCTTTTGATATTCGCATTTGATGGGGATATTTTGCAAAATCCTTATGCTCCGGAAAATCATGTAAAAAACTGTGTCCTGTATACCGGAACACATGACTGCAATACAATGCGTGGTTGGTTTGAGGAAGAATTAAGCGATGAATCCAAGGTCAAGTTGGAAAAAATTCTTGGAAAAAAAATTTACTCTGATACTGTTTCTGAAGAAATGGTGGTTTTGGCAATGAGCTCGATTGCCGATATGGTTATTCTTCCCATGCAGGATGTGTTGGGACTGGGTTCTGAAGCTCGCATGAATTGTCCCGGAGTTGCTGAAAATAATTGGGAGTGGCGGTTGCTTCCCGGTCAATGGTCAACCTGTATAGCGGCAAAACTTGCTCATACGACTAAAACCCACGGCAGGGATTAAGGGCACTATGTTCAGTTTTGTGGATTAATCGGAACGTTCCAAATATCTTTCGCATATTCTTTGATGGAACGGTCACTGGAAAATTTCCCCATCCGAGATACATTGATGATGGACTTTCTTGTCCAAGTGTCTATATCCAAATAGGCATTGCCTATCTTCTCTTGAATGTCACAGAATGATTGAAAATCTGCCAGGACCATATATGGGTCACCATGATCCAGGAGGTTTTCCAGAATGGGTTGAAAAAGGTTGGCCTGTGGGCCGGAAAAAAAGCCTTGCTGAACCATATCCAGCACTTCCCTCAATTCCAGGTTTTGCGCATAAACTTCCCTGGGGTTGTAACCGGATTGTTTCTTCTCCATGACCTCATTGGAATTCAAGCCGAATATGAAGATATTTTCATTTCCTACCTCTTCCATGATTTCAATATTTGCGCCATCGAGTGTTCCCACAGTTAAGGCGCCATTGAGAGCTAGTTTCATATTGCCGGTGCCCGATGCTTCCATCCCGGCAGTGGAGATTTGTACCGAAAGGTCTGAGGCGGGAATAATTTTTTCAGCAAGGGTCACGGAGTAATTGGGTAAAAATATGACTTTCAGTTTTCCCTTTAAACTGGTATCGGTATTGATGGTATCGGCTACGCTGTTAATGAATTTGATGATCAACTTTGCCATAGCATAGCCCGGAGCGGCTTTTCCCGAAAATATAATGGTTCTTGAAATTTTAGGTGCTTCAATGCTGTCGGGATTGCTACGTAGGCGGTTATAAAGTGCTATAGCGTGCAGAACGCTTAAGACCTGCCTTTTATATTCATGAATTCTTTTCACCTGAGTTTCAAATAGGGAGGCTGGGTCAATTTCCAAACTTAAGGAATCTTGAATATATTTTGTCAATTGTTTTTTATTATGGGTTTTGATTTTTTTCCAGCGGTCGATCAGTTGAGAATCGTTGATATGATTCTGAAGATTTTTTAACTCTGATAAATCTCGGATCCAGGAATCTCCAATATACTCGGTTATCAATTTGGATAGTTCCGGATTGCAGGCTTTCAGCCAGCGTCGTGGAGAAACCCCGTTTGTTTTGTTGTTAAATCGGTTGGGAAACATTTCATGAAAATCAGAAAATACTCTTTCCCGAAGTATGCATGAGTGCAGTTCCGCAACCCCATTTATGGAATGACTGCCAATAATGGAAAGGTTTGCCATCCGAATATATTTTGTATGATTTTCCTCAATAAGAGACATTCTGCTCATTTTCCCCATATCACCAGGATAAAGTTCCTGTACCCGATTCATAAACTCGTGGTTGATTTGGAAAATGATGTCCAGATGCCTGGGTAAAACCCTGCGGAATAATTCTATCGACCATTTCTCCATCGCCTCGGGAAGAATGGTGTGGTTGGTAAATGCAAAAGTGTTTGTGGTTATTTCCCAGGCTTTGTCCCAAGGCAGTTTTTCAAGGTCTACCAGAATGCGCATTAATTCGGCAATGGCCAGGGCGGGATGGGTGTCATTTAATTGGATGGCAACCTTGTCACTGAACATGTCAAAGGAGGTATGCGCCTTTTTGTACCGTCGGATAATATCGCTCAGGGAGGCAGAAATGAAAAAGTATTCCTGTTTGAATCGGAGTTCTTTCCCTCGTTGATTATGGTCTGCTGGGTATAATACTTTGGAAATTATTTCGCTTTCATGCTTGTTTTGCACGGCCTGGAAATAATCACCGGCTTGAAAATGTTCCAGTTCCAGCTCCCGGCTGGACCGCGCGCTCCATAGCCGAAGATTATTTACCGTTTCGTTTTTATAGCCGGGAACCGGAATGTCGTGAGCCATGGCCATGACATTCTGAGTGTCGATCCACTTGTGCTCCGTTGCTCCCTTGGAGTTTGGAGTGGATTCCACACGTCCATAAAACTCGACCGGGACTAGCGAGCGTGGCCTCGGGATTTCCCAGGGATTCCCCATCTGCAACCAGTTGTCAGCCATTTCAACCTGGTAGCCCCGGACAATTTTTTGGTGAAAAATTCCAAATTCATAACGGATTCCATACCCATAACCAGGAATTCCTAAACTTGCAATGGAGTCGAGAAAACAGGCCGCAAGGCGGCCAAGGCCTCCATTACCAAGCCCTGCCTCAACTTCTATTTCCTCCAATTCATGAATATCATGGCCCAATTCTTCCAGAGCCAGTTTGTATTCATCGTAAATTCCAAGGTTGATCAAATTATTGGTCAACAGTCTCCCAATTAGAAATTCCATGGAAAGGTAGTAAACCCTTTTTACATCGTTCTCATAATAGGATTGCTGGGTATTGAGCCATCTGTTGACCAGATGATCTCGGACAGATAAAGCCAGGCTGATGAAATGGTCCATTTTGGTTGCAGAAAATTTATCGTCCACCAAGGTATATTTCAGGTGATGTTTGAACCAAAGTTTGAGAGATTCCGTGGTGACTCTGCCTGGGCTATGTTTAGGTTTGTCCATGAAGATTTAGAATGTATTGAATTAATCGGTGGCGGCCCGGGTTGAAGTCTTAGGGATTAGCGGTCGGCTGTGGTCCCAGACCTTATCCCAAGCCACATGTGTATCTTTTAACATATTATACTTTGCCCCGCCAGATACTCTGCTGGTGGTTTGGTATATTTCGTTGTCTAAATATAATTTAATTATTTCAGGTTCAGCTCCCGGCTGGCCTGAGTTTTTTGACGCTCCATGGCTCGTAATCTCCGGGCTTCTTTTTTATTTAATTTGGTTTTTGTCTTTTTCTCTGTAACCGGTTCACCCTCCCAGCCAACTTTTTCCAGGAAGTCCTGATATCCTCCATGAAAATATTCCGCCCGGCCGCGGTGGAATATAATCAGGTTTTTAACCAGGGTTTTAAGGATGAGTTCCGAGTGGGTAACAATTACCAAGGCACCAGCATAATCGTTCAACTCTTCCATTAAGGTTTCAATCGATTCTACATCCAGATGGTGGGTGGGTTCATCCAAAAGTAATAGATTGGTAGGATGGGAAATTATTTTTCCCAGTAGAACGCGACTTCTTTCTCCTCCAGATAGCACGCTCACTTTCTTTTTGCTCAGGTCTCCCTCAAACATCATGGCTCCACATATGCTGTGAGCGGCTTGCAAGGATAGTCTGGGGTTAGACCGGAGTATCTCATGCAGTACCTGATTATTGGGTTCGAGCCGATCAATATTGGTTTGGCCAAAATGACCCAGGCAGGCGGTGGGATGATTGGTGATGGAGCCTGATTTGGGCGTCAGTTCTCCTGCCAGGCAATTTAATAAAGTCGACTTGCCTTTTCCGTTGGCACCGATTATTCCTATGCGGTCCTTTCGGCCAATGGAAAACGAAACATCGGAGAATATATTTTCATCCGGGTTGTTATTGTAGGAAAAAGAAATATTCTTTATGTCCATGATAATTTTTCCTGGACAGGAGAGATGGTTAAACCTGAACCCCAGATTCTTTTCAGTTTCCAACTCTTCCATAGTCCCCATTTTTTGCATCATTTTTAGCCGCGACTGAGCCATGGTAGCTTTGGAGGCTTTGGCGCGGAACCGGTCTATAAGAGCTTGCATTTCTTTGCGTTTGTTTTCCAGATTTTTGCGGGTCAACTCATAGGTTTCTTCTTCCTGGATCATTAATTCATAGAATTTAATGGTGCCGCCCTTAACTTTTCTGGCTTGTTTCCGGTGCAAGCCCAGTGTATGGGTGGTGACTTTATCCATGAAATCACGGTCATGAGTGATGAGCATCATTTCTCCGGGCCACTTGTTCAAATAGTCCTTGAGCCAACGGAGTGAAAGGATATCGAGATAATTGGTGGGTTCATCAAGCAGAAGCATATTGGGATCACCCAATAATGCTTTACAAAGGTTGATCCTTACCTGGAAGCCACCGCTGAAAGTGGTGGGGTCTTTGTGGAAATCCTGTTCCAGAAAACCCAGCCCGGATAGGATTATTTCAGCCTTGTAGTGATCCCATTGTTTTTCTGGGGGCAGGGCATCAATGCATTCCTTAAGAACCGTAGGCTGGGTGAAGTGGATATGTTGATCCAGCGCTCCGATCCGGTAACCTTTGGGGACAGATAGGGTTCCCGAGTCGTGGCTCTCCTGTCCCAGAATCATCCTGAATAGAGTTGATTTTCCCGTACCATTTTTGCCTACCAAGCCAAGGCGTTCGCCTTTGTTGATAAGAAAGGATACATCCTCAAACAGGATTTGAGGGCCATAAGACTTTTCCAGATTGCTGGCTATGATCATTCAGGATTAAAGTCAAATAGGGTGGTCATCGCAAAGGGACTCAACAAAAAAGTAAGTGGATCAGGCAGGAAAAGTTTAGAAAACTGGTCGGGATGAGAAGATTTGAACTTCCGACCCCTTACTCCCAAAGCAGGTTATAACTGATTACTTCTTTTTAGTAGTCTTTGGCTTTATCGATGGTTTCT
>Ga0066376_10005259_pt1 | contig 11041 bp, 11 predicted proteins | sample Knorr_S15_td_Bot_FD_77009 | JGI IMG/M metagenome (GOLD analysis project Ga0066376, IMG submission 77009) | Marine microbial communities from Southern Atlantic Ocean transect - Knorr_S15_td_Bottom_ad_5009_LV_A | ecosystem: Environmental > Aquatic > Marine > Oceanic | place: Southern Atlantic... | reverse complement strand
GTCTTGCGAATAAGGTGCTGTCATCCATGGCTGGCCTCCTTTAATCCAGCTCATAGGTTGAATCACTTTTCGCGACCTTTGGGAATCCCCTTTCGATTCTGTCTATTCCGGATGTGCTCTAGGCCTTCCGGCAGGCTTTCGATTGCCAGATTACAGATCCTGCAACAAATTCGCCACATAGGCGGCGATCGGCATCGCCGCCGTCAGCCCCGGCGACTCGATGCCGAACAGATTGACCAATCCCGGCACGCCATGATCGCCGGGCCCCTGGATGACGAAATCGCGCACCGGTTCGCCCGGCGCCGAGATGCGCGGACGGATGCCCGAATAGGCCGGCTGCAACGCGCCGTCCTTCAGCCCCGGCCAGTAGCGCCGCACCGCTTCGTAGAAGCCGTCGGCGCGGCGCGGATCGACGTCGTAATCGATGACCGGGCACTGTTCCACATCGGGTCCAAAACGCGCCTGCCCGGCAATATCGATGGTGATGTGAACGCCCAGGAACTCGGTCGTCGGCGCCGGATAGACCAGGCGGCTGAACGGCGTGCGGCCGCTCAAAGAATAGTAGTTTCCCTTGGTATAGTAGGTCCGGGGAACCAGATCGCGGGGCATGCCGTCGATGGCGCCGGCGATGTCGGTTGCATAAAGACCAGCGCAATTCACCACGGCGCGGCACGCCAGGCTTGTCGCGGTATCGCCGCCGACTTCCAGCACGATACCATCGCCGCGCACTGCGCCGCCCGATACCGGGCTGAGGAACGCCAGCATCGCCCCTGCCGCTTCCGCGTCGCCCTGCAATTCCAGCATCAGGCCGTGACTGTCGATGATCCCGGTCGAAGGCGAATATAACGCGCCATGGCAGCGCAGCGCCGGTTCCATCGCCACCGCGTGCGCGGCATCGAGCATTTCCAGATCGCCGACGCCGCAATGTGCCGCGCGTTGCTTGATTTCGTGCAGCGCCGCCATCTGGTCGAGCGACGTGGCGACGATGATCTTGCCGCATTGGCGATGGGCGATCCCGTGGTCGGCGCAATAGCGGTACAGTATTTCCTTGCCGGCGACGCAATAGCGCGCCTTGAGGCTGCCGATCGGGTAATAGATGCCGGCATGGATCACTTCGCTGTTGCGCGAACTGGTGCCGGTGCCGATCATATCGGCGGATTCCAGCACGATAACCTCGCGCCCGGCTTGCGCCAGCGCCCGGGCAACCGCCAGTCCGACGACGCCGGCGCCAATGACGACGCAGTCCACTTTTTCAACCATCTAAAATGTCTCGCTTGCTCAAGTGAAAAAGCGGGTGCTATCACTGGGGCGGATCAATTCCGTTCCCCTTGCCGATAGAATAACGCTGGACCCATGAAAGACAACACGATCGTCACCCATGCCGGAAACCACCCGTTCGAAAATCACGGCATCGTCAATCCGCCGGTCTATCACGCCTCGACCGTCCTGCAACCGACGATGGAAGCCCTGCTCAACCGGGGCAGCGCCAAGGTCCGCTATGGCCGCCGCGGCACGCCGACCACCTTTGCATTGGAGGAAGCGGTCAGCGCGCTGGAAGGCGCCCATGGCACGGTCCTGGCGCCGTCCGGGCTGGCGGCGATCGCCATGACGCTCAGCGCCCTGCTGGAAACCGGCGATCACATTCTGATTACCGACAGCACCTATGCACCGACGCGCAATTTCGCCACCAAAATTCTCGCCAAACTGGGCATCGAAGCGGAATATTACGACCCGAATATTGGCGCCGGCATCGCCGCCCTGATCCGCGCCAACACCCGGCTGATCTGGACCGAAAGTCCCGGCTCCCAGACCTTCGAGGTACAGGACATGCCGGCCATTGTCGGCGCCGCACACGCCGCCGATGTCCTGGTGGCGATGGATAACACCTGGAGCGGCGGCTATTTCTATAAACCGCTCGCGCATGGCGTCGATATATCGGTCCAGGCGGCGACCAAATACATCGTTGGCCATTCCGACGTGATGATGGGCACCATCGCCTGCAGCGAAGCGACCTATGAACGCGTCAAGGAAGCCACCGGGTATTACGGCCTGTGCTGCGGTCCGGACGATGTTTATCTGGCGCTGCGCGGCTTGCGCACCATCGGCGTGCGGATGGACCGGCATCACGAAAACGGCCTTCGGCTGGCCAACTGGCTGCGCGACCGGCCGGAAGTCAGCCAGATCATGCATCCGGGGCTGGCGGGCGATCCGGGACATGCGTTATGGCAACGCGATTTTTCCGGCGCCAGCGGTCTGTTCGGCTTCGTGCTGAAGGACGACAGGCGCGCCAAGATCGCCGCCTTGCTTGACGGGTTGGAACTGTACGGAATGGGATCGAGCTGGGGCGGCTACGAGAGCCTGATTTTGCCAAGCTGGCCGGGAAACAACCGCACGGCAACGCAATGGTCGCCGGGCGGGCAAAGCATGCGCGTGCATGTCGGGCTGGAGGATATCGACGATCTGATCGCCGATCTCGAAGCCGGGCTGGCGCGCTACAACGCCGCCTGACATGGCGAACCGCGACATCATCGACGCGATTGCGTTCGGCGCCGACGGGCTGGTTCCCGCCATCGCCCAGCAGCATGACAGCGGTGAGGTCCTGATGGTCGCCTGGATGAACGCCGATGCGGTGGCCGAAACCCTCGATACCGGCCGTATCTGCTACTGGTCGCGTTCACGCAAGGAATTGTGGCGCAAGGGCGAACGCTCGGGCCAGATCCAGCGCCTGATCGAAATGCGGCTCGATTGCGACGCCGACACGCTGTTGCTGCTGGTCGATCAGACCGGCGTCGCTTGCCATACCGGGCGGCGTAACTGTTTCTTCCGGGCAGTACGCGGCGGCAAGCTGGTGACCATCGCCGAGGTCGAAATCGACCCCAAGGAACTGTACGGCGAATAGCGCGCTACCAGTCGTGCAGCAGCCAGTTGCGGCGGGTCTTCACATCGTCGCCGATCAATTCGATCGTGTTGGCTGGCCATTCCTTCAGACACGCGACCATGCAGGCGACGCTGGACCCGCCATGGCCGATGAAATAGTCGCAGGCGGCGGCAATATAGGTGTCCTTGATGACCTCGGCGCCGAGCCGGCGGCGGTCGTCATGGTCACGCCATGTCAGCGGCGTGATGTTGTGCGTGCGCAGGCAGTCGGTATGGAACAGCCGGTCGCCGAATTTCGCCACATAGCGGTCCAGAACGGTGCTGGAATCGGTCATCAGGAATATCCGCAAATCCGGCCGCCGGATCAAATAAGCTTCCGTCATCGGCATGAGCTGTTCGATCTGGGTGGCGACGGCGGGGTCTTCCAGCGCCTTGTCGATGTTGCGGACATGGACGCCCAGTACCGGCCGCGTCGAAAAATGCGCCGCGACAAAGGCGTCGACGCCGGCCGCGATATCGGCAACGGGAATCAGATATTTTTCGTAGAGCAAGCGGATCGCATCGATGATCGATGCGCCGTGCAGCCAGTGGCCGGAATCCAGCCAGGGCAGCAATTCGGCCACCTGGGTGAAGAAATCGCTGACCACGACCTGTTCCGGGCGGTTCAGCAGATACAGTCCGGACAGCCGCGAATGCGGGCCGTCCCAGATGTTCAAGCCGACCGCGTCCAGATTGCCGCAATTGTATTTGGGCGGATAGATATCGCTTGTCTGCGCCGCCAGATCGGCCAGGCTTACCGGCGCCAGGGGCTCGAACAGGGTCGAAAACGCGTCCGCCGTTCCGTCGTCGATATAGAAGCTGTTTTCGCCCCAATGCACGACCGGAATGCGCTGGGTCATTTCCGCCAGCAGCAGCGACGACAGGACATGTTCGACATCGGCCCACAGGCTGTAGCCCCAGCATTTTACCACCAGACACCCGCCGCCGCGCGCCACCGGTTCGGCGCGCGCCAGTCTGGTGCGCAGCGCCCGCAATTCGGATTCGACCGCCGCATACGCGCCTGCCGGATGCCGGGCCAGCAAGCTATCTTCCAATCGATGACGCGGAACCAAGGCTCGCAGGAAGCGGCGTATTATCTGTCGCTGCTGGCCTATTTCGACAATGTACGGGCAAAGATCGACGCCCTACCGGAAGGCGGCGGCGCGCCGCGGCCGCTGGTGATGAACGTCATTGTGTGGGGTGCGCGTTATGTCGATTCACTGCTGACCTATAGCTTTCCCAGCCTGATGGCGGCCGGCAATATTCCACAACTGGCGCGCGGCCGGCGCGTCATCATCGATATCTTCACCACCCAGGGCGACCGTGACGCGATAACCGCCAGTCCCGCCGGCAAGGCGGTCATGGCGTGCGCGACTCTGCGCTTCACCATCATCGCCGATAACCTGCTGTCCGGCGCGGCGCAAAAATCGGTGTTCAATTACGACCGCTGGCTGATCGCCGGGGCGCAGCAATGCTCGGCCTTGCATGCGCGCCGCATCGGCGCCGACGTCACCTTTATCAGCTGTTCGGCGGTCTACAGCATGGACTGTTTTTCGGTCGCGGCCGGGTTCATCGATGAAGGCTACCGGGCCGTCGTGACCTGCCCGCCGCGCACCGAGGAACCGGCGATGCTCAGCCATCTGAAGCATTATGCGGAAATCTCCAGCGGCGCGATCACGATTGACGCGCCCTCGCTGACCCGCTTCGCCATCGACAATCTACATTCGCATTCACGCGCCTGCTTCATCGCCGCGCAACCGAAACTCGCCTATCAGAGCGCCGTCGCGCTGTTTTTTCGGACCAGGTCCGGTTTCGCCATCCGGTCCTTCCAGCTATCGCCGATCCTGATTTCCCACCGCTTGCTCGACCATGGATTTAGCTTCGACTATCTGAGCGTCGATGCGCGCTTTATTGCCGAACTGGTGCGTGGCAAATCGCCGGGCGCGTTGCTGAAAGTGATCTCGAACCCGGCCGAGGAGATGGTCGTGGCCGATATCGACACCGCGTCCGGACCCGCCATGAAAGCCTATGACGGCGTCCCCGTCACCATCGACGCCAGCGCCACCTTCGCGCTGGCCACGGTGTTGCGCGAAACCGACCTCGCATTCTACGAATGGGCGCTGCGCCAGCGCGTCGAATACACGACCAGCGGCGATCCGGGCAGCCTGCCGGAACGCGGCCTGGACGAGGACGAAACCATCGAAAGCCTCATCGGCCTGATCCGCCAGCAAAGCCAAAGCGTCCGCAAGACGCTGCGGCTCTACCGATCGTCGCCTAGGTCACATAGCGCGTGAACGCCGCCGTGGTGGCGCCGGCGTCGGCATCGGTCTTGACGTTGACCACGGCCGGCTGGCCGTTGGCGTTGGCTTGCGCGGCGCGTTCCAGGGCGGCGCGGATATCGTCCGGCGATTCGACATATTCGCCATGTGCGCCCAGCGCCTCCGCCATCTTGTCGTAGCGCTTGAAACCAAGGTCGCGGCCCGGTTTTTCCTTGTTCGGATCGGCGGTCCAGCCGCCATTCATCGAGATAACCACGGTAATCGGGATTTTGTGCCGCACGGCGGTGTCGATCTCCATCGCGTTCATGCCGAACGATCCGTCGCCATGCAGCACCAGCACCTGCTTGTCGGGCGACGCCACCTTGGCACCGACGCCGAGCGGCAGCCCCACGCCCATGGTCCCGAAACAGCCCGAATTGAGCCGGTGCCGTGCAACGTAAGTCGGGATCGACTGGCGGCCAAAATTGAGAATTTCCTGCCCATCGACGATCAGCACCGCGTCGCGGTCGAGAAAATCGCGGATTTCCCGGCACAGCCGCAGCGGGTGGATCGGCGTTGCCGCATTGGCCAGGATCTTTTCCTGTTCCGCCACCTTGCTGGCGTTGGTGCCGCCCAGGCGTTCGCGCCAGCTTCGATAGCGGTCCGGTAAAATCCGCCCCTTGGTGGCCTCCAGAAGCTGGCCCAGCACCGCTTGCGCGTCACCGACGACGCCAAGATCGGCGCGCGGGCTGGTGTCGATTTCGGTCGGGTCGATATCGATGCGCACCAGCGGCGCATCGGCATTGAAGCGCGGCGGGGCGGCATGGCCGATCATGTAATTCATCCGCGTACCGATCACCAGGATCAGGTCGGATTCACGGAACGCCGCCGACCGCGCGGTCAGATAGCAATATTCATGGTCCTCGGCGATGACGCCGCGGCTTTGCGGCGTGGTGTAGAAAGGCACGCCGGTCTGCTCGACAAACGCCTGGAGCGCGTGCTCGGCCTGCGACCACTGAATCCCAGCACCCGACACGATTACCGGCCGCTCGGCCTGCTCCAGCAGCGCCACGATGCGTTCGATATCGCGCTTGCCGACGCGCGGCCGGGCGCGTTTGGCCAGGTCCCAGGGTTCCGGCCACTCGATGGTATCTTCGTCGATATCGCGGTACAGCACGTCGCCCGGAAAATCGAGATAGACCGGCCCCGGCTTGCCCGACATCGCGGTCCGGAACGCCTTGTTGATCAGCTCGGGAATGCGCGCCGGATCGTAGACCCGCTCCGACCATTTGGTGCAGGGCTCCATCATGGCGAGCTGGTCGATTTCCTGGAACCCGCCGCGCCCGGTGGCGCCGTAGGGCGCCGAGCCGCCCAGCGCGATCACCGGCGTGCAGTCGGCCCAGGCATGGGCCATGCCGGTAATCAGGTTGGTGACGCCCGGCCCCGAGGCCGCCATGCAAATGCCCGGCCGGTTGCGCAGCCGCGCATAGGCGAACGCCATCATCGCCGCCGCCTGTTCGTGGCGGACATCGACGCCGCGGATGCCCTGCGCCATGGTTTCGGTTTCGGCCATCATCATGGGACCGCCCATGATGTAGAAGAATACGTCCGCGCTTTGTTGCTTCAGCGCGCGGGCGATGATCTGCGATCCGTTCAGTGCCATGACTGCCCCCCTCCCTAAAAGACGCCGGCATTCTTCAGCGCCCCATTTGCATCACCTTGCCAAGCCAAGCTTAGAGCAAGAAATTCGGCGGCGCCAACAGCGCGACAAAATTGGCTTGGCGCAACGGTTTGTTGCACTGGTATGATTTCATCGAACCAAGCAGGAGAATTCCCATGCGCGACGATCTGGTCATCTATGATTCCAAAGACGGCATCGCCACGATCACCATCAACCGGCCCGAAAAGCTGAACGCGCTGTCCAACGCGGTCGTGGCCGGTATCCGCGACGCCTTCATCGCGTTAAATGAAAGCGATGACCGCTGCGCCATAATCACCAGCGCCGGCGACCGCGCGTTTTCGGTCGGCGCGGACCTCAAGGATCCGCCGCGCGACCCGGATCTGTGGGAGTGCATGCCCGGCGTCGGCATCGATGTCGACAAGCCGTTGATCGCGGCGATAACCGGCTATTGCGTCGGCGGCGCCTATGTCCTGGTGCAGATGTGCGATATCGCGGTGGCCGACGAAAGCGCCGATTTCTTCTATCCCGAAGCCCAGATCGGTTTTTGCGGCGGGTTGATCGCCAGTTGCGCCGCCCGGCTGCCCTACAAGATCGCGATGGAATTCATGCTGACCGGCAAACATTTCGACGCCCAGCGCGCCTATGAAGTCGGCATGGTCAACAAGGTCACGCCCCAGGGCGAGCATATCGCCGGCGCGATGGAATACGCCAAAATCTTCTGCGACAGCTCGCCCCTGGTCATGGCCATGCTGAAGCGCTTCGTGCGCAACGAGGTCATGCCGCGCGGCCCGTCGGAACAAGCCGCACTGGCGCGGCGCGATCTGCTGGCGATTACGCGCTCGCAAGATCAGATCGAAGGCGGCCGCGCGTTTCGCGAAAAACGCCAACCGGTGTTCACGGGAAGATAGGAAAAACCGAACTTGGAAATGGCGCCGGCGCGGCCCGGCTGATATAAACCTTTTCTGGGTGCTAACATCGCTCTGAAAGAAAGCCAACAAGCCACTGATATGTACCTGTTAATCGATAATTACGACAGCTTTACCTATAACCTCTGGCATTTCCTGGGGGAAATGGGCGCGACCTTCACGGTGCATCGCAACGACGCGATTAGCGTCGATGAAGCGATGGCGATGGCGCCCCAGGGCATCGTGTTGTCGCCGGGTCCCTGCGATCCGGACAAGGCCGGTATCTGCCTCGATCTGGTGCGCGCGGCGGCGGAAAAAATTCCCCTGCTTGGCGTCTGCCTGGGCCATCAGTCGATTGCCCAGGCGCTGGGCGGGCGGGTCATCGCAGCACCGCACTGCATGCATGGCAAGCTAAGCCGGATCGATCATACCGGGGCCGGCATCTTCGATGGCATTCCCAATCCGCTGACCGCCACGCGCTATCACTCGCTCATCATGGAGCGCGAGACGTTGCCCGACTGTTTCGATATCACGGCGCAGACCCAGGATGGCATCGTCATGGGGATCCAGCACAAGGAATTTCCGCTGTTCGGCGTGCAGTTCCATCCCGAAAGCATCGCTTCGGAGCATGGCCACCAGTTGCTCGGCAATTTCCTCGACACGACAAGACAGTGAGGGCCGGGCGATGAGCGGCAAGTCTGAAACCTTCCAATCGCTGCTCGGGATCGTCGCCAGCGGCGCGACTCTGCGCGCCGACCAGGCCCGCCTTGCCTTCGACATCATGATGTCCGGCGACGCCACCCCGGCCCAGATGGGCGGATTGTTGCTGGCGTTGCGCACGCGCGGCGAAACCGTGGACGAGATCACCGGCGCCGCCACCGCCATGCGGGCCAAGGCGGCGGCCATCGCAGTGCCGGCCGGCGCGATGGATATCGTCGGCACCGGCGGCGACAAGTCGGGAAGCTACAATATTTCAACCTGTACGGCGCTGGTGGTTGCGGGTTGCGGCGTCAAGGTCGCCAAGCACGGCAACCGCGCGGCGACCTCGCAATCCGGCGCCGCCGACGTGTTGAGCGCGCTTGGCGTCAATCTGGACGCCGATTTTTTGCTGCTGGAGAAAGCCCTGGCCAAGGCCGGCATCTGTTTCATGATGGCGCAGCGCCACCACGGCGCGATGCGCAATGTCATGCCGACCCGTATCGAACTCGGCACGCCGACGATATTCAACATACTGGGCCCGCTGTCCAACCCGGCCGGGGTCAGGTTCCTGCTGGTCGGCACCTATCTGAAAAAATGGGTGACGCCGATGGCCGAGACGCTGGGCACGCTGGGCGCGGAACGCGCCTGGGTCGTGCATGGCTCGGACGGGCTGGACGAGTTGACGATCACCGGTCCGTCGACAATCTGCGAATTCCACAACGGCAAAATCAACCATTTCGAGCTGTCGCCGGGCGATGCGGGCTTGCCGGTTGGCCGCGCCGAGGATCTCAAGGGCGGCGACGCCGCCTATAACGCCGCCGCGATCCGCGCCCTGCTCGACGGCGAACCCGGCGCGTACCGCGATATCGTGCTGTTCGGCGCGGCGGCGGCGCTGCGCATTGCCGGCAAAGTCGACGATCTGCGCGACGGCGTGGCGATGGCGGCGCACGCCATCGATGGCGGCGACGCCGGACGCGCCTTGGACCGGCTTGTCGCGGTCACCAACGAGGCCGCGCCATGAGCGACGTGCTGGCCCGTATCTGCGCCGACAAACGCGACCATATCGAAGCGTTGAGGGCGCAAACCCCGCTGGCCGAAATGAAGGCGCTGGCCGGCCAGGCGCCGCCGGTGCGCGGTTTCATCGACGCCCTGGCGGCGCGCGTCGCCGCTGGCGGTCACGGCCTGATCGCCGAGCTGAAGAAGGCGTCGCCGAGCAAGGGGCTGATCCGCGAGAATTTTGCGGCCGCCTCTCTTGCCCGCGCCTTTCAGTCCGGTGGTGCGACCTGCCTGTCGGTGCTGACCGACGGACCGTATTTTCAGGGCAAGAACGATTATCTGACCGCCGCCCGCATGGCCACCGACCTGCCGGTGCTGCGCAAGGATTTCATGCTCGACCCCTATCAGGTGTACGAAGCGCGGGCGATCGGCGCCGACTGTATCCTGCTGATCATGGCGGCGTTGGATGACGGCGCGGCGGCGGCGCTGGAAGAGGTGGCGGTCGATCTTGGCCTGGACGTGCTGATCGAAGTCCATAACGAGGGCGAACTTCACCGGGCGCTGAAACTCCGCTCGCGCCTGATCGGGGTCAATAACCGCGATCTGAAGACGCTTGAGGTCGATCTTGCCACGACCGAAACCCTGGCCGCCCTGGTGCCGGACGACCGCATCGCGGTGAGCGAAAGCGGCCTTGGCTCGCCGGCGGACCTGGCGCGCTGCGCCGGTGTCGGCGTGCATTGCTTCCTGATCGGCGAGTCGCTGATGCGCCACCACGATGTCGCCGCCGCGACACGCGCAATTCTGGCCGTGCCATGACCAAACTCACCCATTTCGACGCCGACGGCAATGCGTTAATGGTCGATGTCGGCGGCAAACCCGAAACCGAACGCAGCGCCACCGCGGCCGGCAGCGTCCATATGCAACCGGCGACCGTGCAACTGATCCTCGATGGCGGGGTCAAGAAAGGCGATGTGCTGTCGGTGGCGCAACTGGCCGGCATCATGGCGGCCAAGCGGACGCCGGACCTGATCCCGCTATGTCACCCTTTGGCGCTCAGTTCGGTGAGCGTCGATCTTCGGGTCGATGCGGCGCGCAACACTGTCGAGATCACCGCGACGTGCAAATTGAAGGGCCGCACCGGCGTCGAGATGGAGGCGTTGTGCGCGGTCAGCATCGCCGCGCTGACCATCTACGATATGTGCAAGGCGGTGGACCGCGCCATGGCGATCGGCGATATCAGGCTGACCCATAAGGCCGGCGGAAAATCCGGCGAATTCAAGGCTCCATGATGATCTCGGTCGAAGAAGCCCGCCGCCGGATCCTGGACGGCTTTGCGCCGCTGCCCGCCGAACAGGTCAGCCTTGCCAACGCGCTGGGCCGGGTGCTGGTGCATGATATTGCGTCGCGCCGAACCCAGCCGCCATCGGCGGTCTCGGCGATGGACGGCTATGCGGTTCGCGCCGGCGATGTCGCCGATGCGCCGGTTGCCCTCCAGATTATCGGCCAGGCGCCCGCCGGCGGGGCCTATGGCGGCATTGTCGGCGCGGGCGAATGCGTGCGCATCTTTACCGGCGGTCCGGTTCCGC
>Ga0066376_10005257_pt1 | contig 11042 bp, 10 predicted proteins | sample Knorr_S15_td_Bot_FD_77009 | JGI IMG/M metagenome (GOLD analysis project Ga0066376, IMG submission 77009) | Marine microbial communities from Southern Atlantic Ocean transect - Knorr_S15_td_Bottom_ad_5009_LV_A | ecosystem: Environmental > Aquatic > Marine > Oceanic | place: Southern Atlantic... | reverse complement strand
CAGCTAAATCTTCCAACTTATTTTTAGGTAATTTACGTAAGTCTTTTGGAAAATTTATTTTATCTAATAATGGTGTCTTGATATCTTCCATAAAATCCTATTATATTATATTTATTTTTTCCTTTCTACAATAAATCTTGCTATTTCTCTAAGCATATCTGCTCTATTATCAAAAACTTCCAAGTGCTCGATTGCTTGATTCCCAAGAATTTCTAGTTGTTTCTTCGCTCGTTCTTTACCTAAAATAGAAACAAAGTTTTTTTTACCAATTTTTTTATCTTTATTAACTTTTTTTCCTAATTTTTTCGTTGTACTTGTGATATCTAATAAATCATCTCTAATTTGATAAGCTAGTCCTATATCATGTGCATAACCTTGTAATGCAAATTTATATTTTTTTTCTGCTCTACCTAATATTGCTCCTGCGTTGCATGAAAATGCAATTAATGACCCTGTTTTTAATCTTTGAATTCTTGTAATAACCCCTATGCTTAGTTTTTTATTCTCTGCTTCAAGGTCCATCATTTGACCTGCAACCATGCCGTTTGCTCCAGCTGCTCTTGCTAATTCATAAATTAATTCACATCTAATTTTTGAATCATTATGAGTTAAATTATCAGATAAAATTTCAAAAGATAATGTAAGTAAAGAATCCCCGGCTAAAATTGCTGTAGCTTCATTATATTTTCTATGTGTTGTAGGCAAACCTCTTCTTAAAAAATCATTATCCATTGATGGCAAATCATCGTGAATTAGTGAATATGCATGGATCATTTCTATTGATGATGCTACTCGTAATGCATTTTTTTGATCAACATCAAATAATTTTGATGATTGAATTACTAAATAAGGTCTTAGTCTTTTTCCACTAGACAAAATTGAATAATTTATTGCCTCAAAAAGTTTTTTTTCTAGACCTTTTCCACTTGGTAAAAGTAATTTAATTGTTTTATCAACTTCTTTTTGTGCATTTTTTAAATTCAATTCTAAATCGTTCATATTTTTTTTTCTATAGTAGAATCAATTTTATTAACCCTCACTTCATCTATCTTTTTTTTTGCTTCTTTTAACTTTTTTTCACAATGTTTTTTTAATAAAGCTCCTCTATTATATAAATTAACTGCGTTTTCTAATGTTGAATTACCATCTTCAAAACTTTCAGTAATACTTTCTAACTCTTCTAAAGCTTCTTCAAATGAAAGATTATTAATATTATTTTTATTAATTTTTTTCATATTCATAAAATTAATCCTTTTACATGTTCCAAACAACTTTCTGATAAAGCTTTAATATTATAACCTCCTTCTAAACATGAAATCAATTTACCTTTACAATTTTTAGTAGCAAAATCATTTAATTTTTTAGTTATCCAGTAAAAATCATCTTTTATTAGTTTAAAATCTGCTAAAGGATCACTTATATGTGCATCAAAACCCGCAGAAACAAAAATAATCTCTTGTGAAAATTTTTCTAACTTTGGAAATATTATATCCTCGTATGATTTTTTAAATAATAAACTGTCAGTTCCAGCAGGTAAAGGAACGTTAACTATGTTATTATTTATTCCTGTTTCTTCTTTAAAACCTGTTCCTGGAAAAATTCCCTCTTGATGCGTAGAAGCATAAAACATATCAGGATTATTCCAAAACATTTTTTGTGTACCATTTCCATGATGAACGTCAAAATCGATAACGGCACATTTCTTAACTTTATAATTTAACTTTGCATAATTAGCTGCTACTGCAATATTATTAAAAAAACAAAAACCCATAGCTCTTTCAGGCTCAGCGTGATGTCCTGGTGGTCTTATAGGACAAAATGCATTCTTAAACTTTCCTTTAAAAATTATATCGACTGCTTTACAAACAGATCCTGTAGCTTTTAACGCGGCTTCAAGACTATATTTACTTAAAATTGTATCGGCATCAATTCTAAAAAAATCCTCTTTTGGAGATTTATTTTTTATATCTTTAAAATAATTTTTAGAATGAACTGTAAAAAGATATTTTGGTTCAATTTTTTCTCCTTCAAACCATTTTATTTTTTTTGACTTAAATTCTTTCAGAGTCTTATTAATAGCAATTAATCTTTCTTTACTTTCAGGGTGATTCATTCCCGTATCATGTAGGATACAATCTTTATGTGTTACAATAGCAGTGGACATAATAAATAAATTTATCTTGAAAATACTTTTACTAAAATATTTATTGTTAAATGAATTATGAAAAAAATTATTTTATCCATCTTTATATTTATATTTATATTTATAAATTATAACATTGAAGTTTTACAGGCAAATAGTGAAAAACTACCAAAAGTTTCAGTCAAAACTGTAAAAAAAGAATATATAAGTGAAACTTATATAGTTACTTCAAGAATTGCTCCATTTAAAAGCGATACGATATCCGTCAAAAGTCCTGGGCCAATAGAAGATGTTTATGTTGAAGTAGGTGATTTTGTTAAAAAAGGAGATGTATTACTTAAAATAGAAAATGATGAATTAGAGGCAGACAAAAATAATAAAGAAGGAGAATTATCAGAAAGTTTAGCAAGATTAGAATTAGAAGAAAAAAAACTTGAAAGACTTAAAGCTTTAATGAATTCTCCTTCTTTTAAAAGAGCAGAATATGAAGATCAAATAAATATTGTAAAAGCAGCTGAAGGAAATTTAATTAAAATTACATCTCAATATAGTAAAGCTAAAATAATTTATGATGATGCAATTTTAAGAGCTCCATATTCTGGTGTTATCTCAAAAAGATTAGTTACAAAAGGAAATTATGTTAATACTGGTACTCCTGTATTTGAATTAGTTAATAATGAACAATTTGAAATAGAGGCAAATATTCCTTCTGATAAAATTCCACTATTAAATAAAAAAAAAGAAGCTGAAATTATTTTACCTGATGGAAAAATTTTAAAATCATCTTTTCGATCAATTGTTCCAAAAGAAAATCCAAATACAAGAACAGTTATTGTAAGATTTAAGCCACTTTTTGACCAAAAAAAATCCAATCTTTTAATTAACCAAAATATGAATCTAAAAATATTCTTAAAATCAAAAAAACAAATAAAAACAATAGTTAAAGATGCATTATTAATTAAGAATGGTAATACAGTTGTATACGTTATAGAAGATAACATTGCCAAATTAAAAACAATTAAAATTGGAATACCTTATCAAGATTCTATAGAAGTTGTAGAAGGGTTAAAAGAAGGTGAAAAAATTGTTGTTAGAGGAAATGAAAGATTAAGTCCAAATCAAAAAGTACAAATAGAGGAAGCTAAATAAATTGGATATTACTAAAAGTTGTCTTAAAAGACCAATAATAATTTATTCTCTGATAATATTAATTCTTTTTTCTGGACTTTTAGCATTATTTAAAATTCCAATTCAATTAACACCTGATGTAAGAAAACCTGTAATTGAGATAACCACAAGTTGGCAAGGCGGTTCCCCTAGTGAAGTAGAGAGAGAAATTGTTGTTAAGCAAGAAGATGTTTTAAAATCCGTAAAAGGAGTGGAAAGAATAAGAAGTAATGCTTATGACAAAAAATCAGAAATAAAATTAGAGTTTAGTTCTACAAAAAATTTTCAAACATCTTTATTAATGACATCAAATGCACTTGATAGAGTAAGAGGTATGCCTGAAGAAATCATGAAACCAATTATAGAAACCTCTGGAAGTGAAGATTCACCTATTGCATGGATTATGCTAAGACCTATAAAAAAAATTAATAAATCTATGTCAGAGTTTGGGGATTTAGTAGATAATTTAGTTAAAACAGAATTAGAAAAAATTCCAGGCATTTCAAGGACTAATATTTTTGGAGGCAGCAAAACTGAAATGCAAGTTATTGTAGATCCTCAAAGATTATCTTTGTTCAAATTAACAATTTCAGATATTGCAAATAGTTTAATTTCATCCAATATTTCTCTAACCGCAGGTGATGTGGATGAAGGAAAAAGAAAATATTTAATAAGAGCTGAAGGTCAATTAGATAGTCCTGAAAAAATAAAAAAAGTTGTTATAAAAGTAAACAAAGACGAACAAACTCAATTTTCATCAAAGATTTTTTTAGAAGATGTGGCCGAAGTTAAATACGGAATTAAAGAACCTGTCGCATATATTCGATCATTAGGAAGAGAGGTAATTGCTATAAATTTAGTAAGAGATGTAGGGGTAAATGTTTTAGAAACAATGAAAGAAGTAAAAGAAACAATAAAAAGATTAAATCCCCTATTAAATAAAGAAGGCCTTGAACTTAAACAAGTTTATGACGAAACTATTTACATCAATTCTTCAATAGGTTTAGTTCAACAAAATATAATTGTTGGGGGTTTGTTGGCTGCACTAATATTATTATTATTTCTAAACTCAGCTAGAGCTACACTGGTAATTGCAACTACTATACCTCTTACAATAATTGGAACTTTTGTTGCAATGGCTATATTAGGAAAATCCTTAAATGTAATAAGTTTAGCTGGATTAGCTTTTGCCGTTGGAATGGTTATTGATGCTGCGATTGTTGTTTTAGAAAATATTTTTAGACATAAAGAAATGGGAAAAAGTGATTATGATGCATCTTTAATTGGGACAAAAGAAGTATCGCAAGCAGTTTTTTTGTCTGCATTAACAACTGTTTTAGTTTTCATTCCGTTACTAATTGTACAGGTAGAAGCTGGTCAATTATTTAGAGATATATCTGTTGCAATTTGCGTTGCTATAAGCTTATCGCTAGTCTTAGCTATAACATTAGTCCCGGTTATTTCTAATAGATTAAAACTTTTACAAACTGATAATAAAAAAAAAATTTGGAAATTTAATAATCCTAGAATATTAAACTCTCTTGCTTTAAATTTTTTATACAAATTTTATAAATATTTAGCCTGGGTCTTACCTTCTAAAAAAAGAGCTTCAATTACAATTTCAACAATTATTTTAATTACTATTTTTGGAATTTTTTTTCTAGCACCTAAACTTGAATATTTACCAGAAGGAAATAAAAATTTGGTTTTTGGGGTATTAATTCCCCCTCCTGGATATAATCTTAAAACAACTAGTGAAATTGCTCAAAATATTGAAAATCAAATTAAACCTTACTTTGTTTTAGAAGAAGGAGGAGATGCAAATGCAACTGAATACCCTAGAATAAACAACTTTTTCTTCGTATCAACTTCTGCTAGAATTTTTATTGGCGCCTCTACTGAAGATCCAAATAATGTTAAAAAAATTATTCCATTAATGGAAAAACTTGCTTTCCAAGAATCTGGAACTTTAGGATTTATTAATCAACCATCTATTTTTGGAAGGACAGCTGGAGGTAGTAGAAAGATTGATATAAATTTTAGTGGCACTGATTTAAATGAAATTTTAGATATAACTAAAAAAGCTTTTTTTATTACTAATAAAGTGTTTCCTGAAAAACTTGGTAGGACTCAAATTAGGCCTAAACCAGGTTTGGAGCTTGGTGCACCAGAACTTAGATTTATTCCAGATATGGAGAAATTATCTGAGAATGGAATTACAGTAAAAGAATTTGCCAATAGTCTGGATGCCTTTAATGATGGTATGTGGATCGATGAAATTGTTGCTGATGGTAGAAATATGGATCTAAGAATAATTGGAAAAAAAAATCAAAAAACTAATTTTACTCAACAAATAGCAAATATCCCTATTGTTTCAAAATCCGGTATCACCATACCTCTTTCATCAGTTTCTAAAAACGAAATTACATCAAGCGCTGTTTCAATTCGTCACATAAATTTTAAAAGAACAGTAAGTTTGCAAATTAGGCCTCCTTCTCAAATTCCTTTAGAGGTAGCAATAAAAATACTAGATGATGCTGTAGTAAAAGATTTAAGTGATGAAGCATTTGAAAAAGGAATTACAATAAATTTATCAGGAACAGCTGATAAATTATCACAAACATTAGATTCAATGTCGTTAACAATTGCCATTGCTTTAATTCTGGTTTTCTTAAGTTTGGCTATACTTTTAGAAAGTTTTATTTTATCTCTAGTAATAATGATTGCAGTTCCACTTTCAACAGTTGGGGGGTTTATTGGTCTAAAAATTCTTAACTTTTTTACTTACCAAGCATTAGATATGTTGACATTGCTTGGTTTTTTAATTTTGATTGGAATAGTAGTTAACAACTCAATTTTACTAGTACTTCAAACAGTAGATTTAATTAAAAAAGGAATGTCTAAAAAGGATGCTATTTTTGAGTCAGCAAGAACAAGGGTAAGACCAATTTTTATGTCTACATTAACTAGTATTTTTGGAATGTTCCCTTTAGTGCTATTTTCTGGTGCAGGATCAGAATTATATAAAGGATTGGGGTCTGTTGTTATAGGAGGATTATTTTTATCAGCAATTCTAATTCTAATAATTGTACCTGCATTGCTAACTTTAACAATTGATGAAAATAAAATAATTAAATAATTAAAGACTTTTACAAATAGAAATTTTTATTATTCCTTTTTTTTTATTTGAACTTTGAAATAAACAATTATTTACTTCACAAAAAGCATGAAAATCCTTTATTGCCTGTGGATCAGTGGTTAAAACTTCTAAAATATCGCCTGTTTTTAGCTTTTTTAACACTTTTTCTGCTTTTAAAACCGGTATTGGGCATCTTAATCCTTTTACATTTAAAATCTTTTTGGTCATAATTAGTATATATCAATGCAAATATTTTTAAAAAAAAAAAATAACATCTTGAAAAATTTTATCTTTTATAAAAGAATCATATAAAAAAATAAACAAAATGTTAATAAGGGATATTTTAAAAAAAAAAGGTAGCAAAACTATAACAACTTCAAAAGAAACAAAAGTAGTTGATATAGCACATATTCTAACAAAAGAAAAAATCGGAGCTATAGTAATTTTAGAAAAAGAAAAAGTTATTGGCATTTTATCTGAACGAGACATAGTTCGAGCATTTACTCAAAAAAAATCGGTAAGAAATACTAAAGCTCAAGAAATAATGACCAAAAATGTAGTTACATGCAGTCTAGAAGATAATAATGAAGTTCTTTTAACTTTAATGGTTGCTAAACATTTTAGGCATTTACCAGTTTTAGACAAAAACAAGCTTGTTGGTGTTGTTAGCATAGGCGATTTAGTAAAAGATAGAACAAAAAGATTAAAAAAAGAAATAGATCAACTTAAATCTTACGTCACTAAATCATATTAATTAAATAGATTAGACTTATAGATCATTTAAACTTGATTTAATAGATTAGTAAGATATTTTTTTATTTAATAAAAAAATGAAAACCATTAAAAATTTTCTCATTATAATTTTATTCACTTTAGTATTTAACCAGGTTATTGCTGAAGAAAACGTTTTACGTATTGGGTTACTTAAATATGGCAGTGTAAATTGGGAAATAGACATTATTAAAGAAAATAATTTAGATAAAAAAAATAATGTCGTCATAAAAGAAAAATTCTTCTCTACTAAAAATGCTGCTGCAATTGCATTACAAGGTAAGGCAGTTGATATGATAGTCACTGACTGGTTATGGGTTTCAAGACAAAAAGGAGAAAAAAGAAATTATTTCTTTTTTCCTCACTCAATGTCAGTAGGTGGTATTATGGTTAAACACGATTCAGAAATAATTGATATAAAGGATTTAGAAAACAAAAAACTCGGAATTGCTGGAAGTTCAATTGATAAAAGTTGGTTGTTATTTAGAGCATATTCTAATAAAAAATTAAACCAAGATCCTAAAAGTTTTCTAAAACCAGTGTATGCTGCACCGCCATTATTAAATGAATTTGTAAAAAGAAATGAAGTTGATGCTGTATTAAATTACTGGCATTACAATGCCAGGCTTAAATCGGAAGGTTATAGAGAACTTATATCTGTTGAAAATATTTTAAAAAATTTAGGAATAAAAACTAAAATACCTGCAATTGGCTGGGTTTTCAGCAAGGATTTTGGAAAAAATAATAAAAATTTAATTAATAATTTTTTTAGTGCCTCTAATGAAGCAAAAAAAATTATGTTAACTGCTGATAATGAGTGGGAAAGAATATTTCCATTAACTAGAGCCAAGGATCGAACAATGCTTATTCATTTAAGAGATGCGTATAGAAGTGGTATACCATCAACTTTTGGAAATAATGAAATAGAAGAAACAAAAAAAATATATAAAATTTTAGCAAGATATGGCGGAAGAGACTTGGTTGGTAAGAATAATGAACTTTCAACTGATATATTTTGGTCTTTTGAAAAATAATTATTAACTATTTTTTTATACTATTAATTTGAATACTTTATTAAAAAATGGATTATTCAGAAGGTTTATTTCTATATTACTTTTAATTCTTATTTGGGAAATAACTTCTAAAATAATTAATGATAACATAATTCTTCCATCACCTAGCAATGTTTTGGAATCGATTAAATATCACGCATCTCAAGATTTATTTCATCATGTTTACATTACTTTGTTCAGGGTATTTACTGCTTTTTTTCTTGCAATGATAATAGGTTCTGCGATTGGAATTGTTATGGGAAGAAAAAAGAAATTAGATGATTACTTTGATGGGTGGTTAATATTAGCTTTGAATATGCCGGCTTTAGTTACAATAATACTATGTTTTATTTGGTTTGGTTTAAATGAAGTTGCTGCTATCTTAGCAGTCACAATTAACAAAATTCCTACAGTAACAGTGATTTTAAGGGAGGGAACTAAAGCAATAGATGAAAAATTAGTTGAGGTTGGAAAACTTTATAACAAATCAAGATTTGAAATAACCAAAGATATATTAGTCCCTCAATTATTTCCTTATTTTATTTCAGCGGCCAGATCTGGTTTAGCTTTGATTTGGAAAATTGTTTTAGTTGTTGAACTTTTAGGAAGATCGAACGGGGTTGGATTTAAGATAAATGAATTCTTTTCAATGTTTGATACGACTTCGATTTTAGCTTATACCCTGGTATTTGTTTTAATTATAATGTCAATTGAGTGGTTCTTGGTAAAGCCTACAGAAAAAAAATTAACTGAGTGGAGATTATAAAAAATGTATAGAAAATTAGCTATTAATCATGTTGGTCCAATGAATGGATTAAGAATAATAATAGATAAAAAAGTTTTTCCTTTAAAAACTCAAAACAAACAAGGTGAGAATTTAATATTTAAAAATTTAGATTTTACAATAAAGAAAGGTCAGTTTATTTCTTTTTTTGGTCCTTCGGGTTGCGGAAAAACTACATTATTAAATATAATTTCTGGCTTAGATAAAGATTATAGTGGCTCGGTACAGCCAGGGAGTACAACATCTACAAAAGTAACAAGCCAAGGAATTACCAATACATATTCATTTTCAAATATAAGTTATATGTTTCAATCTCCAAGATTATTCGATTGGTTGACTGCGATAGAAAATATTAAATATCCAATAAAAAAAAAGAAAAATTCAGAAAAAATTGCAAATGATCTTATAAAAAAAATTGGATTAGAAAAATATAAAAATGAGTATCCAAATAGATTATCTGGAGGAATGCAAAGAAGAATTGCTTTAGCAAGAGCCTTTGCACCAAATCCAAATATTTTATTATTAGATGAGCCATTTATATCTATAGATAAAGAAATTGCAAATTTATTAAGGAAACTACTAATTAAATTATGGAAAAAAAATAAACCGATGATTATTTTCGTTACACACGATTTAGACGAATCTATTGAACTAGCAGATAGAATTTGTTTTTTATCAAATCTTCCTTCAAAAATTTTATTAGATTATGAAATTAATTTAAATAGACCTAGGAATCAAAACAGTAGAAAATTTATATCACTAAAAAGATTGTTAAGTGCCGCAACAATATTAAAAAGAAAGTAATATTAAAAAGAAAGTAATTTTATAAACTTTTACTTAATGCGATTCAAACAGTAAATTGTCAGTAATATTTGTGTGGTAAAAATACCACATTTTACTACTATTTTTTGTTTATTTTCAGACAATAATAAACTTAAATATTATGTTAACTTACTAATTATACAAGATAATATTTAAAATAATGGATGTTTCCCAAATTACTGTATTCATCAAAAAAAGTAGTATGTAGAAAATATATTGTGTTTTATCATAAAATTTTCATATTATAGAAAATAATTTTTATTAACTTTTTTTCTTTATTACGGAGGCTTATTAAATGTTAGAAAAGAAAAAATTACTATTAGGCGCGGTTGCTGGTGTTGCACTTGCAACAGCATATACTGCTCCTGTAGATGCAAAAGTTACATTAATGGCAGACGAACCATCAGGATGGTCGTTTTCTGTTGATGGTAACGTTAATGCATTTTATGTTTATTCAACTGGTAAAAATGCTAATTTGGCCGGCGGTCAGACTGCTAGAACTTCTACCGGTGATAACTCACGTATACAAACTGGACTTCTACCATCAAAATTTGGTTTTGGTGTGCAAGGTCCGGCTTCAAATGGAGTTCAATTAAGAGGATACTTTGGCTTGTATCCACAAATCCAAAATGCTAATACCAAAACAGCTCGTGGTGCACAAATCGACATGAGAGAAATATACGCTGCTGCATCAGGTGACTTTGGTGAAGTTCTTTTTGGAAGAACTCTTAGTTTGTTTCAAAGAAACGCAATTGTGCAAGATATGACATTGTTTGGTGTCGGTGCTACTGCAGATAATACATCTAACGGTGGTACAACTTTAGGACGTATTGGTTTTGGATATGTATATCCGGACTTTAATGCTTCTTTTAGATATACTACACCAAGCATGAACGGTACTACTTTGTCTGTAGGATTATATGATCCTTCAAAAATTAAAAGTACTACCAATAATGGAGCCACAGCTGCAATAACGGCTGATGAATCAGATGCTCCTAGAATTGAAGCTGAACTTAATATTAGTTTATCTCAATTAAGCGAAGGTTCTAATCTTGCTATAAGTGGAATGTACCAAGAAGCTCAACCAACTGCTGCTGGTAAAGGTGGTAAGGAAATTGAAGCTAAAGGTATCCACGTTGGCGGTACACTAGTCGGTGGTCCAGT